>Ga0209367_1013290_pt1 | contig 10616 bp, 3 predicted proteins | sample WorMetLIZISLAND2_FD_187412 | JGI IMG/M metagenome (GOLD analysis project Ga0209367, IMG submission 187412) | Marine gutless worms symbiont microbial communities from Max Planck institute for Marine Microbiology, Germany - Olavius geniculatus... ...
TAATGAATCCATTGACCGACATAGCACAAGATATAGCAGTTAAAATAAAACATTAAAATTCAAAACATTCAAAATTCAAGGTAATCTGGTAGTGCTGAAATAAAAACTCAATATCTGTAGGCCTAATATTGGCGGTCAATGGATTCATTATTAGCTGACTGGCTAGCGACGAGACCGCAGTCCGTAAAAATTAGCTAATTCTGTAAACATTAATTCTGTAAACATTATCCTGTAGAAATTTGCTCTTGGCAAGTCTGACATTACCTATGCCTTCCATCTTAACTACGGCATCTGACAGACAAGGCGTTAATCTTGTGTCTTTTAAGGGGTTCGGTACGTTTTTGAATTGTGCTCAGATCGTTTTCTTGACAGAGGTGACGGGCGTTTGACTTTGAGTCTTGCGCAGAGTTGGGACTGTAGTTAAGGGATTGTTTGAAACCTACTCAGCATTGCAGTATAGGTGTTCGTCACGGTGACGCACGCCACGTGCAATGAAGCGTGACGTCAACGCCGCCCACGACCACGCCCCGAACGCACCATGAACCGAAACGTCAAAAGTACACTTCAAAGGCTTGAACCGAATCGTCATATAATCCCAGCAGTATAGCTTCCACTCCATCTGCTTCAAATATGTTGCCGGTTTGTATGCCGTAAAACAAATTCAGAACAAATCCGCAACAAAAGTCCACAATAAGCTGTAAGAAGAAATTTGAGCTAAAGCTCACAAGACGCGCGAAACCCTATAGCAGTTCCGGTTCAAGTATTTAGCTGAAAATTGGGGTGTTCACGCTAAGTTAATATACAAATACCAAATTCTCTAACTGGACCGCATAACGATAGTTCCGTGGCGCCACTTTGTAAATAATATAGACTTGTGTCGCAGCTCGAAATCGCCAAAAATTCATAAAACCCCCTATTTTGGCGTCCAAGGTCATTCACGGTCATTCATTCATTTATTAAATTCGGCGCCAATCGAGAGCCAGTGTACGACTTTCTATCTCGCACTGTTACTGAGATACAGGGACTTATTGGCCAAAAATTGCAAATTTTGCCCACTCCCTTTCATTTAGCGCCCTCGTTCGGGGTGACCCCCTTCGAATTTATAGAAAAGCTTTACGGTTTCTAAAACTAGGGTTTTCTAGGCAGCCGAAGATGAAGATTTGGTAATTCTAGTTTAGACCGTTTTTGACTTATCCATTCGTGTAACAGACAGACGGGCAGACGGACAGACAGAATTGCGATGGCTAAGACGCGCGGAAAGCAGTAGCTGCTTTCGCGCGTAAAAAGCCAGTCACACAGCAAGTCACACAACTTGTCGCACAATACTGTAAGTCCACAGGCTGCAAATTGAAATAATGGAGTCCGGGCCTAATAGTCAAAAGCAGTTGCATTTTCAAAATTCCGCACTTGTGTTTACAGCTCCCACGTTCAGGCTCCGACGATGTTATGTACTGCATCTTTTTTAATCGTTTTTTCTTGGTCAGAAAGTCAGCATGTTGCATCAGCATGCATCACATTTTGCGACATAACACTATACCAGCCTACTCGGAGAGTGCGACAGTAATGCAGTTAATAATACGACAATAGTATCCGTTTGGTACGTAGCGAACACTCCATTTTGCACAAAATTCCTTTTTTAATTTTATGTGTGATAAACTGTGTCTTGATTGTTGTGAATTCTGCAGTGCCTCAAACGCAGCCTGTCACCCTGTTCGCATTGCTGTGAAATCCGCAATCGGTTTTGTTACCATATTTTGTAATTTTTGTCCTAGCTGAAAAATTAAGTTGGACTTTCTGAATTAAAAGATTTCTCTTCCACAGTTTATCAGAGACTGTAATAACTATTAAACTAGCCCACCTTTAACAAAGTTGTCGCATAATTTCAGTCACCGCTTTTAAGCGATGGCGCCACCATATGCTCTTTCGACGTTAGTAATTGCGTTGTTTTTAGAGAAAAAAACATCAGATTTACAGGACGTTCTGTTTTTGGCAGCAAGTTCACGTGGGACGGAGCGATATGGACGGAGGGGCGGACGGACGGTCATTGTTTTATGTGGCGTGGATATGTGATAAAAATAGCAGCAGCCAAACGTGCAGCGCAATTCTAGGCCAGGCGATGATATAGGCGCGACGACAATCCCCATAAAACGTCGAGCATTATCAGCTGACGGCGCGTCAAAAATAATCGCCAGCTCGTATAACCTACAACCGCAGCCGATACGAAAACGACGACGTATATGGACGACGTGCCGTTTGCTAGCCTAACGTTGACCAGTCGACCGGAAGAACTCTCTGCAGTCAGGCAGACGACTAGCTGGTCAGGCGTGAATGCGCAGACGACACACACAATACGACGCCGCTAAATCGTATTAGAACGTGCGGGCTGCGGAGACGGCGGACGCGGCGTCATTAAGAACAGCCGCCGACAATGGTCGGTGGCGTGGTGGCGATAGCAGTCGGACAACAACGCAAGACTGCGTGACGTCATGTGGCATTGTGCGCGCCCGCGCGTCATTAACAGCGCACCAAGCAGAAATGCGCTAAACTGATCCGCAACAGCGCAGCTCTGCAACGCCGCCGTGATTCTTATTTGGCTTCTATACGAGCGGCAGTAGGAGCGTACATACAGCAGGACACGGTGCGATGTTTCAGTCTCGTCGTTAATTTGACGCCTCACGCACGTCGAACGTCGTATAGCTGCAACAGGCCGTTTAATTACCACACGCTACATAGTCTATTGTAACGACGACCAACTGCAATACTGCACGTTGAGCGTACGGACTAGTCTTTTTCCCTGGCAGACAAGACTTGGAAAACGGTGGTAGCAGATCTTCTTTGACAGGTTCTAGACCTGCAGCATCATGATAAAAGGTGCGCATAGTCTATTGCACAACGTCGCCGCAGCGCCAGCTAGCGGATATTGGACACGTTGGCTGAAGGCAACAGTCGCGAGCAAGAGATAAACTAAAACTACGATTATAATAGTAACGAAGCGACACAAAACGAATACAACCATCGCTAGTTTCCGTGTAGACCTACGCAAGTTTATATGCGAAGTTAGAATAGACGTCTGCTAAACAACACGAGCAGGTTTTATTCTTCCGCGTGACAGCTTTTTATTTGGGGTAGAAACAGTGCTTGAATTGCCGGGAGGTTGAGGGTTAAACTCTCAACTGTTTTCTCAACCCCCCTAACAAACTGTCAAATTAGGCATGTTCTAGAGGGGTCAGCTATATACTATATACATAGGATTTATATCGCAAATTTTCCTTGCTTTTTCCTTTCCCTTCCCCTTCCACTTTTCCTTCTCTTTCCCTTTCCCTTTCCCTTTTCCTTTCCTTTCCCTTTCTCCTTTCCTTTTTCCTTCACCTTCCTTTTCCTTTTCCCTTTCCATTTTCCCTTTCCCCCCTTTTCCTTTTTCCTTCCCCTTTCCCCTTTTTCTTTTTTCTTCCCCTTTTCCTTTTCCTTCCCTTTTCTCTTCTTCTTTTTCCTTCCTCTTCCCCTCTCCCTTCTCTTTCCCATTACATTTCCGTCTCCTTTCCTTTCCCCTTCACCTTCCACTTTCCCTTTCTTTTCCCCTTTCACTTTCCCTTTTTCTTTTCTTCCCTCCCCCTTTTTTCTTTTTCCCTTCTTCCTTCTTTCTTTCCGTGTCTACGTCAGGGCGTCCAACATTTGAGGCGTTATATCTCCGTAACGGTGCTAGATAGACGCATGGTTACCATGGACCACCCATAGGAAGTCGACCCCCGGGAGTCAAATGGTCACGAAACCGATGACGTCACGTGACCCGAAAAGGTCAAGTTTGTGACCCCATTATCTCTGAGGCGCCATATCTTCACAACGGTGCAAGATAGACGCATGGTGACGATGGGCCATTTATAGTAAAGCCCTGGTGACTAATCGAATGGTCTCGTGACTGACAGTATTTATTGTTTAGTTATAATAATACCAAAAGATGCCAGTAACACTGTTGCTGTACAATTTAAAATTAAACTTTCTTATGTTTTTCTTTTAGTCTAAACAGCTTATTGATTATATTTATACGGACATAGGGCCTGTATTGTAAACTATCGAAATACATTGGACAGACTCCGTGTTCGTATGAGCATCATCTTGTTAGTGATGTAAATTCAGCTACCTAACTTCAACTCCAATCATCATCATTATCAGCAACAGCAGCAGCAGCAGCATCAGTTATAGCAGTAGCGTGTATAAGATTGTTGTCGACAATCGATGTCTGCTTGAGCGTCAATTTAGCGCCGCGTCATCTGTCATCAGATGAAACTTTCATGTTCATGCTTAGATTAAAGGACGTACCCACCTCTTTACCATACTAGCCGCTTGCTTGCATGCTGCATACAAAATATCAATAAGCCCCTCTACGGTAATTGAAAAGCAAAAATTTGCCATTTCTCATGCACTGCACGATTCGTTTTTACATATTTATTGAATTAACTTATCATCCATAATTACCTATAAGAACTAAACGTTTCGGCTAGATATCGACAAGAACAGTTTTCAATAAAAACTGGTTTAACGGCAGCTTAGATTGATTGTAATTGGGAAATGCCTTTCAATTTTAAGCTCGACAGTGACACTTTTGTAACCAAGATTGTACTATGTGTGAACGATGACGACACGCACGCGTAAAACGCTTTATACCGGTCTGATAAAGGTAAAGGTTGTCAATTTGTATAGCGCATAGTCGCGAGCATGCGCACGCCTCTAATGCGCTTTCGTCACTAACCACAGCCGCCTGCCGCACGGCCACCTGTACAGCCTGCAGACACAGGCTGGCGCAGCGGCCGGCTAGGCAACCCCAGTCAGCTGTACCGAGGTCCCCACCTTCCGTAACCCATATAAATGAGTTACTACTCATTTTACTGATAGCAGTCAAGTTGCGCTGCCGTTGCGTTGCGACAACGGGCCACTATCGACAGCATTTAAACAGTTGAAATATGTCACAAAATCAGCTTTTATTGTCAACGCAGGTGCTATTTACTTTCTTAACTTCGTAGATGCCAAAAAGTAGATTTTAAACCGGGTAAACATTTGACCTATCACGGATGGAGGTACTGCAGTCAGTGTGCTGCGTAACATATTGTCCATCTGTTAAGCTGCATTGTGTGATATGTCAGCACAGCGTTTTATCGATTCGGCTATTCTTTCAGTCTTCTGCTAAATGGCAGGTTTATGACAATCTCTTCTGCCAGCTGTTTCTATCTTCAGCCTCTCTTCGTTTTCTCACAATCCCTGTTCGTGATACTGCTCAGCTTCGGTAGACACTTTCGTCCTCTTAAACATGTCATAATCCCTTCCATTACGTCGCAAGTATACAGTCGCAATTCGCAGCGCGTCGCGGTAGCTGGTCGACTGTCTGCACGACTTGCCGCTGTGTGATGTGTGACAGTCGATAGTCTACAAAGACTGCAGTGAATAGCGGGTTCGCTCGTCGTGTGTCGTCGTTGAGCGTGCGACTTCATCGGTCTCGTCACCCGTCAACGTCGTCGTCACCGGCGGGCTGGCTCGTACGCTTACTCTCTCTGACAGACAGAGCCGCCGAAATCAATGACAGACCGCTAGCGAGAGAGATGACTGAGTATGTTGACAACTGACAACTGACGACTGACGGCGGAGTCAGCTCAGCGTTCAGCGCGTCGCTCGTTCGCGTCTGACGGCAATTTGTGGCAATAACAACGTGATTGATCACGTACCGGACCGACCGACCAGCTCCATGGCGGCGACCATGCTGTCGACACCGGACCTCGGCCCGTGGTCTCGCTCGCCCGCCGGCGGCACAGCATGCGGTCCGCCTCGCGGCATCATTCGCACATGAACTTGCTTGCGCTGGTCAGTCGACGTCGACGATGACGTTGCAAGTATTGTTGTGGACCGTGATGACAGTGCGATCTTTGATGGTGACTGTGAAGACCGAAGTCTGAAGCACGAACTCTGTCACACTGAAGACAAACACGTCCGGCTTGAGTCGCTTGGGCACTGCAGCCTCTGGGTAAGTAGCCAGTATCATTCGTACATAAACAAACACTATATTATCCACGACGACGGCGACGGCGACGACGACAACGACGACGACGCAGGACATGCAATGTCAGCGCGCTGGTCCGTCCGTCGACTGCTATATATTGCTGGTATAATAGGACCGAGTGAGTCCATGGCTGGTCGCCGATCATTCCTCGCCAACGATGAGCCTATAACAGCTAGACCGCGCACGCCGCAGAGATAATTATTCACAATAAACGACGACGTCGTCGGCAGCGTTATAGCGGCGCCTTCTATATGTACGACCGCCTTGAGCCAGCTTGAACAGCACACAGACGTACGCGGGCGGGACACTTGGAACTATGATATACGTGACGAGGAACAAACTACTCTCGCGCGGCCGCGTACTTCTTCGCTGTAAATTGCGCCGCGCTAATTCAGTTTGTTGCGACTCGAAATCAACTGCGCAGAACACCGCCGCTTGAGATGATGCGATACGCAAGCGTCTGCTTTGCTGCTGTACGAAACTGTAGACAGGATATAAGAACCACGATTTAAAAGCCGCCACATAGAAGTGTGTCGTACATTGAATCGTTTTATTTTCAACATAGGAAACCGGGATTAACTTATCATTATTGACAACGATGATCTTCCGTATCGGGAAATGGCAATTTTGACCTATCATGCAGATACCTTAAAGACGGGGGATTTGGTCCGGTATGATTTAGTTCGTTTCACACAAAACTAATCATGAACAAATGCAGCGTCGTTCACTGCGTGTTATGTAGGCCCTATCTGCTTTGAAGCTATCACAAGTTTTAGTCAACGTTTGTGTTTTTTTTGTTTTCTTGGTTGCGCCGTGCTCGGTTCGAGATCATTCGAAGTCAAGCGGAAAATAAATAAGACACAAACAAATATTGTATTCACTGTTCACAGCAACCACGGAGGCCTGCTGCACAAATTACAAAATCAGCACCTGTAAGCACCGCTAGCCTTTTTATGCTTCCGAACATTCTGTGCTACATCGTGAGTTGTACATATACATTGTATTTCTCTGCGTTCTGAGAACTAAATGACGGATGTTCTAAATGATGATGGTTAAACCAGCAAGCTGACTGCTCGGCGCAAGTGTACTCGGGAAGAGCGTTCTGCTTGCACAGCAGAGCGGCGAAACTTCTACCGCTTCTGCGATGTCGGATTTCCTTTCGTCCGTATGCGGTCAGTCAGGTCGGTTCGGTTCACGCAATTATCTTAAACAACATCCCATTACTGATGACCAATGTTGGCCGGCCGTTTGCTGTATAACACAAATTTTAAGAAACGGAAAACTGTGAGATTACCCGAACCAACAAGCTCTTACTGAGGGGGTCGGTCGGTGTTCTCGATTCGTCACACAACAGCAAAGATTGAAGCAAATTCTTCCCCGAATGACAACAAAACAGAATTTTCCGCAATATGAATGGGCATTTAAAGGCGGAATTGTAGCATGTTTTTTCCTATCACCATGGCGCGAGCAGTGATTATGTGTAAAAACGTACGAATAATGTTGAAAAGTGTTAAAACTATTCTTGTGCGAAATCGCTAAACGTTGAAGAAAGACCGCGCTTATTTGCGCAGTGGCAAGTTGCAGCACACTCTAACGGCTTTTTGTCAGTCCTACACACGGTTTCACACTTTTCACAACCGATCAGAGCAGTATGCAGCATAATGTACACAGTGGCTCAAAAAACATCCCAGACATTTTCAACTGTTAATTGAAAACCAATTATCACATTTTGATAATTTTTAGCATGAATATTCCGGACACAACTTGCCATCAAATGACCGTTCAGTTTCCCACTTCACACAGTGTTTGTTTTTGCACTACCTGGGGAAAAAACAACTAGCCAAATATCACTTTTTATCCAATGCGATATAACTGCTTAATTAACGTAACGCGGAAAAACACATTTTTGTTTACATTTTTTGACTCTATGGCTGACATTTCATCCAGCTGTCCATTTTTAACTGCCTGTAGTAAAATTGCTTGAAGTCTTTGCCCACTATGCGAACACAGGCAAGGTGACGCTTTCTCTATTCATTGACAGCAGTATCGATAAAGTTCTGCTCCAGACCAATCCAGGCTGTACTAGTTACTTCTTGACAAACATTCCTAAACTTTATCTGGTAGACACACTGCTGCATGACAGTCAAACCTTGTAATAGATTGGCTGTTTGGGCCCACAGATTAGAACAGATGGAATTTATCGACGTTTTTTCATTCATTTTAACACGTATTCTGCTTGGTCTGCTTTCCCCAGGTAGTGCAAAAGCAGACGTTGGGTGAGGTAAAAACTAAAACATTTATTTGATAGCCGATGGTGTCAGAAATATTTCTGCCAAAAATTAGTAAAATCTGCTAATCTTTCTTCAAGTTACGATCGATAATGTCGGGGATGTTTTTTGTCAGGTTTTCTATTTATTTCAACACATATTTTGCTTGATCTGCTTTCCCTAGGTAGTCCAGAAGCATACATTGGGTGAGGTAAGAAACTAAACGGTCATTTGATGGCAAGTTGTATCAGAAATATTATTACCAAAAATTATCAAAATCTGACAATTGGTTTTAATGTTACAGTCAAAAAAAATCGGGGATGTTTTTGAGACACAGTGTAGATCTAACAGCGGCTTTTCTAGAAGTGTTTACCGGTCCTGCGTGTAATTAACACATTCCACGTGGGACGACGATGAATGAACAGTGCCGTAGCTAGCACGTTGCTTGGGTGTCGCGAAGCAATTACGACAGCGTGAACTCGCCACTCGATCCATCAGAATTTTTAGGATAGCTATGACCTAAGTGCACCCGCAGTGTAACTGAATAACCACCAATGCGGCTATACCCTTAACTTACATGTGCCGCTGAGAACTGTAATATATTGCCAATACCAAATTTCTGCATTAGAAGAAAATTTTGTTGTAAAATTAAGAGGGGACTTTTGTAAGAGCGACTACTGTCTAAACGGACTCTGTCTGGACAAGTAAAGTTTGGAGTGTTTTGTATGTTTTTCTCACCCAGGGACATCGTTTGAGTACGTCGCCTGCTGTGGAGACAGTCGGTCAAGACCTTGGTCGAAAAAAATGGTTCTACAAAGTGTACAAAATAGCACAACATGTTCTAAAAATGGACCGTTTCCGACACACTAAAATTTTTTTTGGACGGTTGTAATAGACGTAATATAAATACGTAAAAATGGAACGCTAAACGACTTCAACGTTGTGACTATAAAACATTTTCTCGAGCAGATCTGTTCGACAGCCATTGACCAAGCGACAGTCAGTTGTACTGCGCTACGCAACACGATGCAATTTTCGTCCATTGATGCTCAGCGCGTTCTCAAATGACATGTTATACAATTCTCGTCGGTCAGTGGTCAATTGCTTTTGTCGATCAAATCTCTGCTGATCAGTCACAGAAGTTAGGTCGCTCGCACACGTGAAACACAACTCCAGTAAAATAAAACAAAAATAAAACAGCTGAAAACGGTCGCAGTCTACTCCGTTTACTGTTCATCATTGCTGAGCAGAACGTCAGGCCACGAACTTGCAAAGTAGTTTTATTTTTGCAGAGGTTAACGTATGTGGCAACAAAGCTGTAATAAAACAAAGTAAATTGTTTAATTTTGTTTATTGTGGTTTTATTGCGCATGTGCCACCGCCTTTAGTCTTTATGCTCGCCACGTCTCAGACTTATGTTGTCCGTGGAAGAAAAGCTACTGCAGTGCGGTGCTTCCCAATCCCATGCAGACGTCAACGGGCTATCGTCAGGATTGTTCACTGAACGATTGTCGGGCTAGAAGAAATTTGCAGGGTGTCTAACAAAAAAATATGCCTAAAAATAACGACTTGTCGTGACCGGTGCGCTAACTACAAAGAAAGACATTTCTGCGTAACAAAGTTTATTTATTATTATTAGTTCAGCACTGACATCCAAGAACAGAAGCTAAAGTTATCGCATTAACCACGCCGTAAGCGCTTTTTCTTATTCTAGAATTAAATGGTTTTACGTAATCCTTATATTTTATTAAAAATCATTTTTGGCAAAAGTTAAAAGTAGGTTTCTGACATACACTGCAATACACAGTTACAGTTGCCCCATGCTGAGAGAGCATAGCATGAAATGCCAGTTAGGCTTAAAGGGTCACAAAGCGCTAGGCCTACTTGACGAATTAACTGCCACGGAATGTCAAAGTTTGTCTTCACGAAACGCAATACGCCAGAGCTGAATAACATGTACGTTCTTATTCACTTAGAAAGTCGAAGGTGAAAAATGCCTTATTATTACCAGGATGTAATAATGCTGGCATACTGACCTAGTCGGTCAAAGGCACTGGCTGTTAGCGAAGTCGGTCACACGGCTGACTTCATTCGGTTTATAAACTGACTAAAAGGTGAACTGAACATAATCGCAACACTGCAGATAAAGTCGTTTATTATTATTATTATTACGAGTATTAAGTAAGTAAGTAAGTAAGTAAATGATTTATAAAGCGCCAAAGTCTCAGAAAGAATCAGGGCGCATAGGATGATGGACGCTAGGTGGCAGAAAAGGCTGACTGAAAGTAGTGGGTCTTTAAGTG
>Ga0209367_1013291_pt1 | contig 10616 bp, 9 predicted proteins | sample WorMetLIZISLAND2_FD_187412 | JGI IMG/M metagenome (GOLD analysis project Ga0209367, IMG submission 187412) | Marine gutless worms symbiont microbial communities from Max Planck institute for Marine Microbiology, Germany - Olavius geniculatus... ...
TGCCCCGGGTGCCCTCGTTGCCATGGCAACGGCCGTTCCCTCCGTCTGTCCGTACTCAGCTGCAAGGACGGCCCCATAGCGGGCGGCCCCTCAACGGCCCCACCCTCTTGTTACCATTATTACGACCCATCGACCTGCTGTGTATGTAGCTATGCAACCAGTGTTTGCTCAGTCTGCTGTTTGGCTTTTGTTCATTGCGCCATTACACACGCACTCGATACTGTCGATAAGTCTTTCTCTTAACGTTGCTGTTGCTACTACCAGCAGGTTGGGTTGTTTTTAATTAAAATAACGCGCCAGAGCTAGCATAGCTATAGCGCGTATTAGCTACAATAATTCTGTCCGTCTGTCTGTCTGTCACGACCAGATACCAATTCAAGCCCAAGTGAAATAGAGATTTCGGGTTTCCACCACATGATAGCCTAGAGTGTCTAGTATTTTGTGACAAAATTTCATGCCGCTGGATGAGAATGGTCCCCATGAACGAGGGGAGAAAGAAAGGCACCCGCGCTAAAAGACGTTATTTTACTGTTATTGGCTTGTCTAGCGTCAAAATAGTTGCAGATAGGCACAGACATGTTGCTTAGCATAACAATCACTGGCGACGAATTTTTTTTATGAATATCAACATCGATGACACTGATTGACCTTTAACCCCTAAAATAGAGGGTTTTAGTAAATTTTTTCAGGATTTCGGGCTGCCACACACATTTCAAGAGTGAATTGCGCCCAAATGGTTGGACATGGACCAATACAACCTGTATATGAAATTTTCGGCATTGAACGTAGATTTCAGCAGTCCAAGTCCCGACCCAACCCTTTACGTTCAAGGAGGCTTGCGCACGCGGGTGCCAAAGACCGATACCCCCCCTCAAAAAAAGTGGTTATTTTTTCGGTATTGGCTTGTCTAGCGTGAAAACGGTTGCAGATAGGCACAGACGAGCTGTTTATCAAAACAAGCACAGATGATGTGCTTTTTAGTGGTATCAATATCAATAATTTTGAATGACCTTGAACCCCCAAAATATCAATTTTTAGTAATTTGTTGACTATTTTTGGCTGCAAAAGAGTGAATTGCGATGACACGAATGGACATAGACCAAGACTATACTGCGAACAGGAACTGCTATAAGCTCTCGCGCGTTTCATGAGCATTAGCTCAAATTTCTTGTTGTAACAGTGTGAGCAAATCGATCTCCAGACAATGTGGTTATTTCAGGTCAATGTATGATCATGCAAATTGCTCACTTGTTTCTAGTCATTGATAATGACACCACAGAGTAGCTGGGATCTGCGTTGACAATATTGAAAAACACGCACGGAGGCCAAAAATTGAACCCCTTGAACAAACTTTTATCCGAACAGAAAATTGCATTCCAATACGAAATCAAGGCATATAAAAGTATGTCAAAGTTTTTTATGCTTTACAATTTTTAATGATTATACTTTTGTTCGTGTTCTTATAATTGCATGACTAATTTTTACGCGCGAGAGCTAGCATAGCTAGCTATAGCGCGTATTAGCTATAGTAATTCTGTCTTGGCGTCCGTCTTGGTGTCTTTCACGTCCTAGTACCGTTCCAAGACCAAGCAAAATAGAGACCCTTGATTTTCACCGCATGATAGCCCAGTGTCTCTAGTATTTCGTGACAAAATTTCATGCCGCTAGGTGAACGATGTCTCCACAAACGAGGAGCGAAAGAAGGGCACCCCACCCTTAAAAAGACGTTATTCTACCGTTATTGGCTCGTCTAACGTTAAAATAGTTGCAGACAGGCACATACATGCTATTTATCATAACAAGCAATGCGACGAGCTACTTAGAAATGTTTACATCGATGACCTTGAATAACCTTGAACCCCAAAATAGAAAGTTTTTAGTGAATTTTTCGCGATTTCGGGTTGCGACGCGGATTTCAAGAGTGAATTGCGCCGAAATGGCGGGAGATAGACCAAGACAATCAGCGTACGTAATTTTTGGCATTGCACGTAGATTTTAAAAATCTAAGTCCGGATTCTCTAGGTTCAAGCAGGTCTGCGCACCCGGGTGTCAAACAGGGGTACCCCTCTAAAAAGTGGTTATTATTTATCCGCTGTTGGCTTGTCTAGCGTGAAAATGGTTGCAGATGGGCACAAATATGCCGCTTAACATAACAAGCACTGGCGACGAGCTTAATTAGGATTGTCAACATTGATGACCTTAAATGACCTTGAACCCTAAAAAATAGGGGTTTTAAGTAATTTTTTGACGATTTTTAACACCAAAAAGTACACTGCGACGAAATGGATGGAGATAGACCAAGATTACCTGCGAACAGGAACTGCTATAGGCTCTCGCGCGTCTCATGAACATTAGCTCAGATCTCTTGTTAGATTTTAAATGCATTAGAATGCGTCTGACAGTCTGTAGCCCGGTTAGAGACAGTGTTTTCCAACTTTTTTTTATCTGCAGCGAAAATTTTTACAAAAGTGCCGAAAATTTACAAAACCCGATATGCAACTTTCTGAATGCTAACATGCAAAGAAGCTTATCTTATTTACCCGTATCACTATCGTGATATATAGCGCAATCGTCATGAATAGCGTTTCTTTTGTTTTATTCCAGAAGACCCAATGGAAGTTTTTTGACAGTAATTGTGTATTGGACTGAACTTAATGTGCAGTGAACGCTGAAGCCGCTCAACGCGTGCGATGGCAGAACTAGGAATTATCTCTACATTTTTGCAAGATGTATTCCGTCAAAATGTTCAGTTTTCTGAGAAGTAAGTCTGTTCTTGTCTTTATTAAAGATAACATGTTTTCGTTTCTTCTTTGCAAGTGCTACTGATCAGAAAATTCAATTTGTTAGCATCTCTGCCACTAGACCTATGCGTTTCTGATTCGTTTGCAAATTGTGACATAATGGCAGTCATTCAAATGTATGTATTTTAATTATTGATCGACTGATTTGACAATCGACGGTCAGATAGGCTAAATTTTTAAAACATTTAATCGGTCCCCTCAAAACTACGCAAAATTGTTTTTTAGAATGTCGTACAATTTTCACAATATTTGATAATTTTTGGCATAAAAATGGCAAGGAAGATGAAGTTATGTGAGGCACATTCGATTTTTCGGTCTCACCTTATTGGCGTCAACGCACTACGTGTTAAACGCATTTTCAAGTCTAACACAAACATTACAATTGATTAGAAACTAAAGAGTCGAACGAGTTAAACTAAACTTAACAGTCAACACTTAAGCCTACATATTGTATCACGTTGATCAGTGTACCAATTAGCATCACGGGTAACCATCAATCTGCAACAAATATACTCCTAACTGAATTCTGACACATTTTCACTTGACACATGACACAGATTCGCAGTAATCAACAAGTCATCGACAAAGTCACCAATCACAACACAACTCATGTGTAACGAGCGAATATGTCGTCAAGTTCTGTTCCGACATGTATGCGGCCGCCTGTCTAGCTGCCAAGAGCCGTATGCACCAATTGCACTGAACTTAATGTGCAGTGAACGCTAAAGCCGCTCAACTCGTGCGATTTGCCAGCCGTATGTAAACATTCACATAAGATAGGATATGCGCCATTTTCTGTAGTTTTCTGGCGTCCGATGATTATGACCTTTAACTTTTTGAGCTAAAAATACGTAGGCCTACACCGGTTACTTATCCTTTCGGGAACGTTCATACATTTTTTGGTTTTGTGGGCTTTCTTGCTTTCGAGACAGCAGACCGTACCGGACAGACGGACGGGCTTGATCTGTAATACGGCTTAGGGCTTATTATGACGACCACACAATGACGGCGCACTTCGCTATTGCTACAATAGACTGCAACACAACGAACGCGTACACGATTAAAGTCAAGTTTTCGATTGTCGGTCACGAATTGGTTACGTGTTGTTATTTACATTCAATCACATATATTACAATCAAAACAAAGTCTTCTACGGCACCGCTTCTTACAACGCCATACTGGACGGCAGAGCTTAACAATACAAAACTATGCCTAAATAACATTAACAGCTGCGGGTTTCCTTTCGTAAGTCGAAAGTCTCACGCTGCAAAAAAGAAACTCAGCACAAAATCGGTTTTGAAGCGATAACAATCGTACCGCGTCTACCGCAAGCAGTGCGATACAATAATCAAATAACAAAATGCCCGTATAGGCTGTCACTCAAAGCCAAAACAGGCCATAGGTCCGTCGTACAAAAACTATCAGTAGCTACGACACAAAAAACGTAAGCTTCAAGTCAACTTATGAGTCAAGACGTCACTCAAGTAACGATTCGAATCCGGAGACAAGTCAAGAGTCAACAATTCGGCCAACGAAAACTTTCGTCATTTATTGACAACCACAGCGTGATAAAAAGCTGCTGACTGTTCGAATCAAAAACCGTTAGTCACATACTCTGCTTCAGAACTCTGTGACGTCATGACGGGCTCCAATGGCAGTGGCTTTGGCGTAGTCGTCATCATCATCTTTGCCGGAACGCTTGCGTGATCTGAACGAGAGAAGACCCGCAACTTGCAACGAATCGCCGCCTTGTCTCTCATTGGTCTTAGCCTCGTCGTGCTGCTGCTGCTGCTGCTCATAGTGATGACTGAATATGCTTGATCCAGATCCATGCAGACCATGGAGATGCTGAAGACTTCTTCCAGTGACTGATCCACAGCGTGAAGGACACCGATACACGAAAATGAAATATTTTTTATCCTTATTTGATGAGGTTTCAGTTATCATCTTTGTACTAAAAAGTATCTTAATAATAATAATCTCAATAATGATATTAATAATAACAGTATTATAGACGTTGAAACTTAAAACCAAGTATGCGTCTTTTGTAGTTGTACTTGTACTTGTCCTTACAGGTCAAGTAGTTGAGCCACAGCGCGAAGGATAAGGACGAAGTTGACTGACGACAACTCGGGTGTTTGACGTCGGACTGCGATGACAAAATTTACAGCGCAACACTTTGATCATGTCGGCGCGAAGCTCTCTACTGACGAAGCAGTAGACCACGAAATTGACGGCCGAGTTGACCGTCACCAGAACGTTGCTCCAGTTGGACAGGTGGCGACGGTAGACTTTTAAACATTCCTTCAATTGATCGAAACACAACTGCAAACAAGCGCACAGTATCAACGTTTTATATTTTATTGCTAACTGCAATCCTATTAACTACACAAAATAGGCCTACCCTGGGGCGACTGAAATCGAGAGACCTGACAACGCGGCATGATATGTGCATAAGTCTTCCAAAAAAACTAAGAAAGTGCAGTAGCTGCTGCCACAGTTCGCATCGACATATGCGATGGTGAACTTTAAGAAAGTGTCAGTGGCGGGATTTCAGCACATCTACAGCAACGCTGCATGTGGTTGCCGGGTGTTGGTGCCAATACGCACAGGCCATTATCAAGCGCACGAATCAGATCGGTCTAAAACAGGGGTCTCAAACTCGCGGCCCGCGGGCCGCATGCGGCCCGCGAAGGCGTTATTTACAGCCCGCGATACATTATCTGAAATTCTAAAAATTTAGCATAAAATAAGTCGTTTTATTCATTTCATAGCATTTTTTTCAGTAATCTAGCAAAACTACTATTTTTCTCATTTGCGTTATCTTTAGTGCAGCCTCATGCTGATGCTGGCAGCGACCAGCGGTGGCGCTGGCAACTTGGACCATTTCTCATCTCTTCACGTGATAGGCCTTCAGGTCAAGCCACGGCGCCTGAAAGATTATGCAGATGTCATTTCTGGATTACTTGCAGAGTTCGACCGATGTTTTCAAGAGTTCAATAATCTTAAACCACAGTTTGCACTCTTTGCCGCTCCGTTTGATGTTGACACAGAAAGCATTTCCGAAGAATTCCAGATAGAAGTATTGGATCAAAAGTGTGACAAGCAAAAGCAGAAGTACACGGATATAGGTGTTTCTGATTTCTACAAATTTCTTTCCAGAGAAAAGGATCCAAAATTAGTCTCTGCAGCCTGTGAAATAATGGCGATGTTTGGCCGTAAGTACGTTTGTGAGCAGTTCTTCTCATCAATAAAGATCAACAAATCTGCTTTGTAATCAAGGCTCACTAGTAAACACCTGAATGCAACATTGCGATTGGCTAACACCCGTGATTTCAAGACTAACGTCGAGTCGCTGGTTTCTGCCAAATCAGCGGTAAGAATTTGTCGGAGACGGGAAAAAATCTGAAGTTCTAAACTACACTGTAAAAAATAACTTCTGTCATTTGTATTAATTACTGCATTTACTGAATTTTGTCGTCTCTAAAAACAATGCGGCCCACCGACTGAGTGATATCTTGCAGTGTGGCCCGCACCCCCAAATGAGTTTGAGACCCCTGGTCTAAAAGAAGCTATATGGAAGTGATTCGGACGTTCAGAACGTCGTTCAGTGTCTGGTGAGTCTGCCGCTGCTTTCGGCGCTCATACGTAGTCCCTACAGCCGCGTGTCGACAGCAGCAGCAGCAGCAGCAGCGAGGACGACAACGAAGCCAGTCAGGCGTCCGTGTCAGCAGAGACGACGTCAACATCAGAAGTTTGATTTTGTGTTTCTATTGAATTCAAGCCGTACGCCGACTTTTTATGTCTCTGCAAGTACGATGGAGACGTTTAGCGTATTTTTCGTTATTTTACGTTGTTTAGCTGACATGTTAGTAACGGAACACTTTTACACTTGCCTTTTACTGCTGAGTAGGCGTGCATTACGTCAAAGTTAATTCGGTGTTTTTGTCCCGTTATACTTGATGAATTTTGTCCGCTTTTCGCCGTCATTTCGCGGAATATGTGACATGCAGAAAAAAATTGTAGTGAGCAAATACTCGCAGATTAAAACAAGTCTCGCGATGTCCACCCCTGCTACTTGGTGCCGCGTTGTCAGGTCTCGCGATTTCAGCGCCCCTACCCTGGGCACGTGGCTGTCTTAATGGGGACCGCATTACCTGCCTTTCTGTCTGCAGCTCAAAAAGTCAAAAGTTAAAGTTAGAGTAGCAATTCCGATATGCTGGGAACGAGTATGCATATATTTAGGGAGACGGCCGCATATTCACGTGTTTAATGTAACTTATTGCAGCCAAGTCTCGAACGCTGTACACCCGCCAAAATGGGACGTCACAAACTTCCGCAGTTACGCTGCGTAGGATAGATTACGAAACTATGTGGCGGCCGTAGAGCAGGCAAGGCATGTTTTGTTTTTGAACACGGCAGTTTTTTATGAATGACTTTATTTTTTACATACTTAACGTCGCTCTTCCTGTTCCGTGGCTCCGTGCAAACGTTGTTTGACGGTAAGTGTCTAGTTAGCACAATTGCTTACAGCAGTCGTTTTGTCGCTCCAGTTTATACCCAGTAGCATCATTCTCCAGATCTTTCAACGTGTTCTGCCATGTCTTTTATGGATCTTCAGATTTTCTTTTTGCTATCATTTAATCTGCTTTTCAGGCTAGCTAATTCGGTTGAAAAAATTTATTAGCGGATTATTTATGGTAAAATGCACGTACAAAATCGGCAGATTTACGCACCTCCAGTGAGTACATGAGATGCGACGTCACGGCACTAACGTTGCAGACGAAGCAAACAAGTACGATGATGATGGTGATGACAGTGACAGAGCGGGCGGTTTGTCTGTCGATGGCAGACAATGCTGCTCTGCTGCTGTTCGAACTACAATGAATAAAGACAACAAGCAAAAAGATAAAAAAGGTAGAGGTCCGATACTTGCTATATCGCTTCTTAGGGCCTACATGAGTCAGACTCGCGACCGCGCTTTACAATCTCGAAAGTGGCAGCTGATTGACATGAGCTAATGATACCGCAGCGCACTATGCGGCCATCCATTGCCCGAGTCAGCAAACAATTGGATCTAAGGTTTGTAGTTAGACTGCAGACATACCACCGCCCCAAACAGCCACAGCCTATACCCCGTAAGTTACTGCTCATTTTCCGTCTTGTTGAGAGTAGGACACTGAGTTGACGAGCACACAGCAGGGTAGCAACTTGCTCAAAGTTGCTTGCAAATGTTGCGAGACGAGAATGGAATCCTAATTTTTTTTTACTCCTCGCGCGCTACGTTTCTAACGTAGCGAACAGGAGTATATGAGATCAGTGTAATACTGAGGACCGACCGACCGACGACCGACCTCTGTTCCTGGAAGAGCCTTCCTGGAAGAACTTCAAACGGCCATATCTCCATAACGATGCCAGGTCACTAGTGCATGGTCACTATGGACCACCCATAGGAAGTCGACCACCGGGAGTCGAATGGTCACGTGAGCGATGACGTCACGTGACCCCAAAAGGTCAAGGTTGTGACCCCATTATTTTTGAGGCGCCATATCTCCGTAACGGTGCCAGATATACGCAGGCGTTGAGGTATAACAAGACAAATGGCAACTAGCGTCATCGACTGTTATTGGATTTTTTCCTCTCAATTCTTACAAAAAAATTTGAGCTAATGCTCATGAGACGCGCGAAAGCCTATAGCAGTTCTGGTTCAGTAGTTTAGCTGAAAATTGGGGTGTTCACGTTAAGTTAGTATAGCCTACAAATACCAAATTCCCTATCTGGATCGCATAACCATTGTGAATGATATAGACTTGTGTTGCAGCCCGAAATCGCCAAAAAATTTATAAAAACCCTCTATTTTGGCGTTCAAGGTCATTCAAGGTCATTGAATTTAGCGCCAATCGAGAGCCAGTGTATGACTTCCTATTAGTGATTAATAGTAACCTAGGCCCTATCTCGCACCGTTACTAAGATACAGCGACTTATTGGCCAAAAATCGCAAATTTTGCCCACCCGTCTCATATAGCGCCCTCGTTCGGAATGACCCCTTTCGAATTTATAAAAAAGCTTTACGGTTTATTTATTTATTTCATTTAATGATAAAGGGCCGCAGCCACTAACATGCCACAATAAAATAACAGTATATACAGCAATGAATGTCACTGATAACACAATACAACAATAGGTCTACTAGAAAAAATAAACTTTGCAATAACTAGCCATGAATGTGGATGTAATAGATCGTTTGAAGCTATTTAAATTAGAAAAGTCAGTATTGTCAGCTGGCAAGTTATTCTATATTCTTCCTGTACGATAAGTAAAAAAGTTATATCTGGTGTTGGATCTGCAGCCTGGTAGGAATAATTTATATTTATGTTTACGATGTCTATAGTCAGTACGTAGTTAAAAAAATTACTTAGGTTGAGATCAGTCAATCTAAATACTAGTTTGTAAGCTAATATCAAGTCCAATCGAAGTGGCGACAATGGTGATGTGGCTGACCCGTTTTGTGTGGATCTCGAAGGGGATCGTCTTCTAGTGAGCGACGACGTCGGTGACGCCACGTGACACCTCAGTGTCGTCACACGGTGGCGCTGCGAGCGTCTCAGTGCGACCACGAGCATGCCGTTCAAGATCATCATCAGGGACATTGGAGCCAGGTACATCACCACGAAAAATAGACTGGTGCGGTAGAAGATCATGTAGACTCGGTCGTGTGCCAGTGACGTGGGAACGAACTCGTGAACGCCGTTGTCAACCAGTTTGTACTCGAAACAGCGCGGCAGGCTGAACAGGACTGAGGCAACCGCCATGATGATAATAATCGACCAGGTTCTGGCTGTGCCGCAGCGAGTGTGAATCTTCAGTGGCTGACACACGGCGATGTAGCGATTGACCGTTAGCAGAACGATCAGCCAGTTGTCGATATACGTCACCGTGCCAGTAAGTAACGTTGCTGCACAGTAACGTAGAGTCATGTCACGTAAAAAGTAAGTAACAACAGGACAATTAGCCAGTTGTCGACAAGGCGTACAGAGTATATCATCGGGTAGAAAACGATGAAGATGTATCTGTAAACGTTATCGTAGGCGGTCCAACCGATACGGCGGAAGGACTGAATCAACAGTGTGGATATTAGGACTAATGTGTCGACGACAGCCAACGCCTGCAATACTGTATACATAACACCAGTGTAGAATAATAGGACTTCTGATTTATCCATTGATACAATAGATGGTAGTTAAAACAAAAATAAATTTTGAGTAAAACAACAGATTTTTGTGATTACTTGATCAGATATTTATTGAGTTGCACAGTGTTATAGTATTTCGAAAATCACGACAAATATAATTCAACGGCAAACCAACGGTTTATGAGTATTATGACCATAGCGAACTCAAAGAATGCGTGTTTGGACAATTCCGTCAATAATCGAAAATCAAAAATGGCCGCCAAAACGCAGTATATAAATCCAACACAAAACATCATAATTGTTACGCCAAATATGCAAATCAATGACGAACTCGACAGAAACGTTGCCGAGCAACTGCGACAACAATGGCAAAACTGGCGCCTTCGACTGTCGCACTGCTACTTACTGGCAACGTCATTGGTCACCGTCGCTGTTGGCATTTTATCATCTTCGAGAGTGATGTAATTGAAGACCTCATAAAGATTTGACATAGTCAGAATTTTGGCGATCTTCTTTTATTATTAACTTTATTGACACAAAATACAGACTTTCACAACAGTAATGTACGTAACAAGTGTCAAAAAGACTGCCAGGGTGAATCACCTCTTACGACAGCCTTAAGA
>Ga0209367_1013292_pt1 | contig 10616 bp, 8 predicted proteins | sample WorMetLIZISLAND2_FD_187412 | JGI IMG/M metagenome (GOLD analysis project Ga0209367, IMG submission 187412) | Marine gutless worms symbiont microbial communities from Max Planck institute for Marine Microbiology, Germany - Olavius geniculatus... ...
GGACCCCGCTGGAGGCTCCGCCCCCAGACCCCCTTATAGGCTTGCGCTCCGCGCGCTCGCCATGGCCCCCTTGATTGCGGCCCGCCAGCTGGTGGAAAAATTGACTAAGTGGCCCGCGGTGTGAAAAAGGTTGGACAGCACTGCTGTAGGAGAAAACTTTTAAACAAATAATTACCATGTGCGTTAAACTCAGCATGCAAAATTTCAGCCATCTACTGCAAGAGAATCATTTTCAAATTTGGAGTTGAATAAAGAGTAGTAAATTAGGAGTAGTAAATTCAACAGAAAACTGGCCATATCTCGAAAATGGTGAGAGGAACAGCCAAGTTTACTATTAATCGCTAATAAGAAGTAGCATATGCCCTGTGAGATTAGATGGAAATCACTGACTTTGAATGACCTTGAAGGCCATTAGGCGCTATTGCGGCTAAACAGTGCGAGATAGGGCCTAGGTTGCTATTGATCACTTACAGGAACTCGCATATTAGCTTTCAAATAATCTGAAAATCATTGACCTTGGATGACATTGAAGGTCACTGACAACTAGTATGGTCAGCTATCCTAGGAACAGCTAGATTTCTTGCTCTTCTTTCATAATGCACTCAAATGATGATCAATTTACATGAAATTTGTACTACACCGTGTCTCAAAAAAACAGTCAAAATTGTTTTTGTCATAACTTTGTCAAATTCCCACCAACTTTGATAATTTTTGGCACAAAGACGGCCAAGACGATAACATTATGCAAGATGCACTAATTTTTCACCTCACCCAATTTATGTCAATGCACTACCATGTGAAACACAGATGCTCCAGATTGTTACATTACATGGTGGTTATTTGTATCAGATTGCTCACTTTTGCATCATGAATTGGACAGAGGGTGTCATGTGGTTAATAATTTTGTGCTATAAATTATTTCACGGTAAAAACAGCAAACAAAATAGCTGATTGATAAGTAAAAATATGTCTAATCAATGAGTGAATGCCATTTGATCAGTCAAACTTTGATTCCGCTATCTGCCAGTGGCCTTGCATCTAAGCCTTTGTATGCAGGACACACTTTGAGCATAAACTCCGATAATTAAGTGAGTGGTTAAACAAGTTCATAGTTCTGCTAAATGATTCACATTTTTCACATTTAAGTGTCAATGTGCTGAATTAAGTCATTATAAAGTTTACTTGGGACAACAACTCAGCGTTATACAATTTGGAGCATCTATGTTTTACAAGGTAGTGCATTGACAGAAATTAGGTGAGGTGGAAAATGAGTATATCTTACATAATTTTATCGTTTTGGCCATATTTGTGCCAAAAATTACCAAAGTTAGTTAAAATTTGACAAAGTTATGACAAAAACAATTTTGACTGTTTTTTTTTTCCGAGACACGGTGTAGATGTAGCTAATTCAAAATATTTCAGCTGTTGGTTAAATATTCTTCGCTAGTCGTAATGTAATGCTGTTGTCATAAGGTGTCTTGAGTACAAACTGGCCCGTCTTTGTTGAATAGCTGCCCTTCTTCGATGGTGAACTTCATCTGGTTCACAGATGACAAACTGTTTAAGTTTTATTATTGCAGCCACAAAAAATGCCCAAAACAATCACTTTCACTCACTTGTGGAGACAGCTTGACTTATACACCTTCCAGCAACACAGTGCATCAGCAAACACTGTTTGCGAGATGGCTGAGTTTTTGGATCGCAAGATGCCTGATTTCATATCCCCATGTTGCGTAGTGCTTATATACGATGAATATTTTTGATCAGTGAACCAGATAAAGTTCACCATTGAAGCATGGTAGCAACTGACAGCACCAGTTGAGACAAGCAAGCTTGTACTCACAGCACACGATGACATCAGTGTTACATCATGACTAGTAAAGAATATTTAACTAACAGCCACATTTTGCTGAAAATATTTTGAATTAAGCTGCGTTATGGATGACCTAACATGTTTCGTGCCAAATAGAATCGTCTATGCTGGAATATAAAAAAAAAAACAAATTTACTAGGTTTATAGCCTCAATGCAGCAAAACAAAACTCTTTCGAATTTTTCATCTGGCGTGCCATCAGCATTCAGCAGAAATTTAAAATATTAGCTAAAAGTATTAAAACTATTACTATTATTACTAGCATATTTATAATATATTTATCTATGGTACACTGAACTCGTTCATGGTTGTTCGGCCATCCAAAATGCCGCTTTAGTCTTTCTTCAGCTACAGCTGGTGAAAATTTTATGTAAATTGATCACCATTCAACAAAGTCACAAAAGAAAGAAAAAGAGTGCATTTCTTAAGGAAACACCGTCTAGAATGCCTTGCGCAATGTAGATGAAGAAATGAGTCGGCACCTCACGAAGTTCTTTGATTTTCTGCCCAGACTTGCCAATGACCCCACCAGCCTGACTTTGGTGCACCAGCAATCTGATCCGATGTGATCCTGGTGCAGAGGAACGCTGCAATGCAGATAACAACCCACAGTTAAGAACACAGCACATCATACTTTAATAGCTAACCTAGTGAAGCCCAAATTCCATTATGCCGACTTTGCGACAAAATCCGGGACAAGTTCCCGACAAAGTTGCGGACACAAATCGCGGAAGTCCGCGACACAGATCACGTCGCCGACTTTCGTGATCTGTGTCAGCGACAAGTCCGTGACTTTGTTGTGAAGTTGTCCTGGACTTTGTCACGAACTTTGTCGCAGACTTTGTCGGTTTGTGTCCACGACTTTTGCGATTTGTGTCCGCGACTTTCATGATTTGCGTCCACGACTTCTCCATGAAGATCCAAATATTATAACGCCATCACACCACATTATAATTAATTCCGCATACTAATACACTACAGTTAGGTACGTAATGAAAAGAAAACCTAAACCTACAGTATCGTGGTTCAGTTTCCTCATATTACATCTGCAAACAGCCAGCCTATACACTAGCAATACCCTAACAACCCATACTCAATGAGAAAGAAGACAAACGTCGGACAATGTCTAAAAAAATAGCAAAACAACCTCATCGAGCATAGACAGAACCTCTCGGAATGCATCAACAATGACCGAGTCATCACAGCCGAGTGTCAGAACACTGCAAAGCAGATAACCATCACTTTATTAATTACACGAGTAAACAATTGACCCCTACACTACAGCCATACATGCATAGTCAAAGTCATCTAAATGCTATGAGCCACAGCTACCAAACTAATGATATCATATTAACATTTAATTCCAAACTTTCCACTTATTACATGCAGTGAACACAAATGGCTCCACCATGCGATTACTCAGGGTAGTATTAACAGCATTTACAACGCATGTAAGACATATCTACCATATTACAGAACAAGAAATATTAAGACTGTAAGCAATCTAATGTACTCCTCGCACACATCGTATTCTTTTGCATTCTGTTAATTGCTTTTTCGTTCCTTTTGACTTGTATCAGAAACCCGGCATCTATTTGAGACCCGCTTAATATTATACTAATAGTGACTAGCACTGAGGTCATTATTGAAAATTGTCTTCCCGAAGTTCGTAAAATACTGCCGGTTTTACGAACTAAGAAAAAAAATTCCAATACTGGTTGATGAGGCTAGTTCCCATTTGTTTTGTTACATCTCCATGCATGCGTCTACTTGGCACCATTATGGAGATATGGTGACTCAAAGATAATGGGATCACGATCTTGACTTTTTGGGGTCACGTGACGTCATCGGTCATGTGACCATTTGACTCCCAGCAGTCAACTTCCTATGGGAGGTCCATAATGACCATGCATCTATCTGGCACCGTTCTGGAGATATGGCCATTTGAAGTTCTTCCAGGAAGGCTCTGTCAGGAACCGAGGACGGTCAATCATGACGACGTCGTCAGTCGTCAATATTATACTGGTGTCATGTACAACTTTTCGCTACATTAAGAACATAGTGCACGAGGAGTAAAGGAATATTGGTAAAATTATTCTTCTCAAACAGCACTAATAGCAACGCATGGGACACCACTCAGAAGCTAAGAGTTCAGAAATGAGACAGTATTTTCCTCTTAACATTCAGTGTTTTCATAAACAGTACCAGTTAACTTGAAACAGCAAATGCCATTAAAACCTAAAAATATAATCTTAGTAGTCAATAATGACAAGGATCACAATATAATCAAACTTTTCAATGATTTATGATTTAATCACACATATTTAACAGCTAAAGCTCATGGATGCAACAATAACACTAATCAACTTATAAAAATACCAAAGATGTCTCGTACTTCAGCAAAAGCTGAAGAAGTATAATTAGGGTTAGTAAAAAAACCTGCCCATGTGTAATTATTACAAATAATGCAAAGTACAGACTATGAAAAGCATGAAGAGGTATCATCTGAACTACCTATATCAAAGACCTCATAACATTAGCAGTTTAAAGGCAATTTTGTGCACAATGTGGGAGACATTTACAGTAGCAGAAAAACCATCATTCAAGAAGATACATTGGGCAACTTCACTTTCTGACTTAGACTTACGCTGAGCCTTTCGCTAAGCCTAAACTTCAGTCTTAGTACATACTTAAGTCAAAAAGTGAATGATTTTGAAAGTTTGGTCTAAGTAAGTACTTAGACCAAAGTTTTGGTCTAGAAGTCAACTGACTTAGACCAAAATTCGATCTAAGTACTTAAGTACCTACTTAGGCCTAAGTTTAGCCAAACTATCCTGGCTCAGTTCGATTTGCATGGAAGAGATAGCTTTAGCCCTTAAGGCTAAACTTTCGCTGATCCTGAATCCACTTCAACTTTTGACTTAAGCTGAACGAAAACATGGCGACTATTTACAGTCCTATGCGTACGGGTAGTTTAGTAAATTAAAGCAGTCTGGTATAAAAAAAATAAATGCAGTAATGACAACACAATAACGTAAGATGTTACGTAATTACATCATTCGCATGTGCGGTGCAATTAAATAAGCAAGTCCAAGCATAACTGGTTGACTTATTTCATGATAGGCCTACCGGTAATTTTCCGCCATTTTTAATCGTTTCGGTCTAAGTCAGTAGACTCAGACCAAAGTTTAGTTGAACTTTGGTCTAAGTACAAACTTTAGCGTTCAGCTTTAGCTTTGGCTCAGCAAAACTCTAAGTCAGAAAGTGAAGTCGCCCATTTTCTGATCTGATTCTTATAAAAAAATATACTACATTATTAGGCAGATAAATAAATTCACTGCGGCATACCGTTCGGGCCCTTGGCTATCGGGCACGTTAACAGTGGCTTGATACTGTGTGGGTGAGCATCAGGCCAGGCCGGGTAGGGCACACAGGCCAGGCCGGGATATCAGTGTCAATAACATGTGAGCCAGGCGAGCAGGGCAGCAACCGATGCAAAAAATAAAAATACAATAATGCGTCAGTACACAGCATCATAAAAGCAAGGCAATGCATCAAACAATCTACATATGATTAATACGAAACCCGTAGGTAAATTTATGGGCAGACTGCAATACCAGAACATTAGTGTTCTGCATTATTCAATGACTTAACAAATTTACGACTATTCACACATGCTAATTTGTGGAGAAATTTTTCTTTACTCAAAGTACAAAAAATGAAATAACTAGAAATATGGAACAAAGATCAATGTGAAGCTGCCTGGCGCCGTAAGTCTGACGTACGTGAAAAAGTTTAAGGGGTTGAAATTCCCCTCATAGCAAAGTCACATGGCCCGAACTCAAATACGTTTTAACTAGCATACGCAGAATGTGCATTGTCGACTTAGGATAGATTAACATTCGTGCGCTAAACATCATTGCTCTTGAATCAAATTTCACCAAATGTCTTTTATTCGACGCGGAAGAAAATGTGGTTGATAATACTGTTTACTGCTTGTCGATAGCTCCATCCGTTCTAGAGATATTTGCAGTCAAACTCGAAAGTTGTCGTAAATTGTGGCAAATTTAAGACGCTTATTGCCTTCCGAAATTTTAAGGGGGCAATGCTCCCAAATGTTGTTCCCGGATCAACATCCCCACCTAACGGCATATCACATAGTAAAGTTTCGTGGGGCTAGTCCTGTCAGCTCCAAAGTTATGGGCATGCATACACTACATCTGAAGCCAATTTTTGACCCCCCTTTGGAAAAAATGTTGAAAGAACCCCTATCACTGGTGGGGTGTGCACTAGCAAACCTTAGTTATTCTGTATCACGTGTAAAAATTTCAGAGTGCAGCACATCTTAGGGACCAAAAAATGGTCTTCCAAAAAAATTAAATTGGTGGGTATGACTGCACCTCTAAAGCTCCATGTTTAGTCGATCAAAGTTCACCATCTTTTTCGTTGAACGCGAGACAAAACACTGTCGATCACCTAGTTTTCCGATTTGGGATATCTATATCCGCTCCAGAGATATTCACGCTCAAAGTGGGAAGAAGTCTGAAATTGGGCCAAATATAGCATGTTTTTGAATTTTTTGGAAGCAGCCCCCAAATTTTTGGACCGGGATTATAAAATTGAACATGCTTCCGCATGTGGCAAAATTTCGCGAAGATCGGCCCAGGGACCTCAGAGATTTCGCATTGAAAAAATAAAGAACTGCAGTAAAACATAAGATCTTCCGGGAACTACCGTTCGGCGTAACCTAATAACTAGTGAGTAGTCTCCGAACATTATTCAAGTCACTAACAGCTGAGGAATAACTGGAAAATAATTCAGTAAATTCTTAGTACACGTGTACAGATGTTTGCAATTCTCAGAAAGAAATCAGTGGTACCACACAACTTGCATATGTGGTTGACGCTTGACCAAAACAAACAATGACTACACTGCTACAAATTTTATGGCAATGAATGCATTTATTAAGTTGTGAGATAATATATTAGCAGTTAAATGATGTTCTCAGTATCTCTAATGCTATTTTTAAAGGAACAAAAATTTATGCATTATTACTAAAACAGATATCTGACAACAACAGAAATCTAAGAAAACAAATGCTCAACGACTAGCAGAACTCTGTCAAAACATCAATTACAAATGAAAAGGAAACACACATTATGCAATAAGATGCATGCTTTAATTAACTGACACACTATTAATGTCACAAAATGAGCACTTACATTCTGTCGAAGTTTGTTTATGTTTGAACCACCTTTTCCAATAATTGCACCCGCATTCTGTACAACAAACAAACAATGCACAAAAGTACTGTGAAACAAACAAACCACGAGAGAACTGTTTGTACCTCAATGAGTAACTGACTAACCGTCAGCAGGGTAAAGTCTTGGTATTTAACCAGGTACCCAGACAAAGCAAGTCTGGGAATATCTTCATGGGTAGTCCCAGTGAATGCCAGCAAAAGCTGGGGTGTAATGAGGCACATGGGGCAATATCTAGCACTAGCACTAGCACTGTTCATCTAGCACTAGAGCATAAGCTAGCATCTGAGGGCCAGGAAATGCAGAACATCAATGCCCAATAGGCCTTGTGGTTCAGGAAGAAATGCATTTGCATTACATACATAAATCCTACACTAAGCGTGTTCAGAGGCAAAATTTGGGGCGTGTGGCCCAGCAGCCTCTGCACAGACCAGTCAATGAAGCAACGCGTTACATTTAAAAGTAGGTGGTCTACAAAACTCCACATGAACGGCATTTTGGAAAGTAATAGATTCTGGAGGAAAATTTTTTTAAATATTTGTCCAACAATGTTAAAAAAAATTGGAGAAAACTTGGGGACTATTTCTGGGAAAAACGTAAAAATTATGAAACGTGTACCGCACGTATTTAGATTGGAATTTTTTAATAATTTTCTGCATAAAGCAGGTAGATATAGCCCATAGTTTTCGCCCATTGACGTGCCTCATTTGATGACCTCCAAAATGGAAATTTTTTCAAAAATTTTCTTATTGCTCCATTAAATTATGGGGCGTGAAACATTACGTGTTTAAAAGCATCTCAAGTCCTTATGGTGAGAAAAATTTTCTCCCCCATATCTCCTTGGGGAGATATGAGAGATCAAATATTTTTCTCCCTCCTTGCCCCCTCAAAACCTGAGCGTCAAATTTCAAAAAAAAATTACAGATGGCTAGCCCTTAACGTTGTCTACAAGACTACAACGCCTGAAAATTTAATGAATTTAAGTACCATAGATTTCTTGCTGGACACAAAAACATGGGTTGAGCAGATGGCAGATCAATTACTGTAGATTTCCTCTAAAATATTCCACTGGATACTCCTTTACAAGGTACCGTAAAACAAGTGATTTCTCGCATTTAACAGTTAACAATTTCACCAATTTTAAACAATTCAATTTGCAGTTAACATACGTTGTTTTACTGTGTTGAAACAAGACACTTTGTGTTTTACTAAAGCTAAGATACAGAAATTACTTGTAATAATTTTACTTTGATGTTTCAACAGTGTGTTCTTTCAGTGACCGATCAGGAAGTTACTCGAGGATGATGGTAAAAATGCGGATCGGCGGATGTGCGAATAATGCAACAGCATTAGGGCAAGGGTTACGATTAGAGTAAAAGATGGTTAAAATAATAATTTATAGCTTAATTACAGCATTACCTGTTGCGACATCCGCAGATCCGCAATCCGCTTTTTACCAGTAGCCGTTACTCAACACGTGTGATGTGTGGATGCTAGAATTTTGGGTCCGTGTTCGCAAACCTAAGCCGTCTTGCATCCATGTCCACACTGTTAGCAACAGTGATAATGCTTAAAATACACTAGAACCTAGGGCCAGCCTTTAACAGTGTGGCTGCAAACGCAGCTGGAATTTTGTTTTAGTATTGTTGTTGCTACAACGTGGGAACGTTGCAGTAAAAAGTTTGTTTTTTCTCAAGCAGCATCCGCATTCACAGACATCAAAAATTGCATCTGCATCTGCAAAGTGCTTGAAAATCGTGCGTCCCGTCTGCGGACACATTCGCATGGCGCACAAGTCTGTTTCAGTTGAATCAAAAATAAGAAGAAAAAGCATCATACTTTTGCGAAATCACACATTTTAGTTTTCAATCTTACTACATGTGATAAGAGAAAATGAGCCTGACAAATGATCAGCAACTTTTAGGAAGCTGACTGAAAATGATACAAACTACTACTGATTATATTACACAAATGCTAATACCTGGCTAGGCAAGAGAATGCGCATGTCAGTAAGAGCTCCAGTAGTAGATCTCCTTTTTGCGCCAAAGTCACCACCACCATCGTTCATTGAACGTTTCATGATGCTGAGTATTACAGGCTGCTGACCTGTAGTTACAACAGCCGCCATTACGTTAACAACAAAGAGACGACACAAAATACAACAGACCAACTACGACTTTAAAATACTTTGTATATAACCATCCGAGAAGTAATAATAGTTATTTTAATGCAATCTCTGTGGTTCTATAGACAAATTAACACAAGAACATTATAAAAATGCAACAATTACCACGTAACTTACAAAACGACGAAAACACAGACTACTTAAATTAACAAAATTTAAAAAAAGAATAAATAAGTAAATGACCGCTTCGTTACCATTGCTTCATTCATTCATTCCGTAGTCGTACCAATCATATCATGCAACACGGATAAAGAGGTATGAGTTCTATTGCTAAGCAGCATTTTATATCAAGACTAGAAATTTGGGGCAAAGCCCAACGTGAGTCCGCCCGGCGACCTAAGTCCGATTGGGGGAAATTAGAGGGAGGGGAAGGGGGTAAAATTTTCCCGGCATCAAAGTCACGTCGCCCGAACTCAAATGCATTGGCATACGCCGAACGCGCATTGTCGACATAGGGTAGGTCAACATGAGCGCCTGGACCGAATTTCACAAATTTTTTTGGTTCAACGCGGAAAGGATCGCTCTCGTCAACGCCGTTTAGATTTCGTCGCTATCTTCATCGGTTCCAGAGATATTTGCGCTCAAGGTCGAAAGTTGTCGTAAAACGTACTAAATTTTGGACGTTTTTTGCCTTCCCAAATTTTAAGGGGGCGTTGCCCCAAAAAGTTGTACGTGCGTTATCACCCCGACCTAGAGCCGCGTCAAGTGCCAAAGTTTCGTCGGGCTACACCCCCTAACTCCGAAGTTATAAGCGCTCCTTTATTGCATTTTAAGCCAATTTTTGATCTCCCTTTGAAAAAAAGTTGTAAGGGGGGCCCCCGTCCCCGGTGGGGGTGCGCTAGTAAGACTTGGTGATTCTCTAGCGCGTGTAAAAATTTGGGGGCTCAGCACCCCCTAGGGGCCGAAATATGGTCTTCCGAAAAATGCGCTTTAGGGGGGATACGATTTCACATCTAAATCTCCAAGGTCACTGGACCAAACTTTACCGGACTTGTTTCGCCTAACGCATGAGGAATCGCCATACACGGAATGACTATCCGATCTTGAATATCTTCATCCTTTTCGGAGATATTCGCTGCCGAACTTCCAAGTCGTCCGAAATTGGGCCAAATTTTGCATTTTTTTGGCCCCTGAAATTATTTTGGGGTGCGCCCCCCAAAATTTTGGACCGGCATTATAAAATAGCGCCTATAGTACTAACCATCGTGCAAAATTTCACGCCGGTCGGCCCACGCATCTCGGAGATCTCGCGTTGCAAGAAAAAAAACATCTGGGCTAAAACATAAGTCCTTCCGAAA
>Ga0209367_1013293_pt1 | contig 10616 bp, 6 predicted proteins | sample WorMetLIZISLAND2_FD_187412 | JGI IMG/M metagenome (GOLD analysis project Ga0209367, IMG submission 187412) | Marine gutless worms symbiont microbial communities from Max Planck institute for Marine Microbiology, Germany - Olavius geniculatus... ...
CTCTTAATGATCCCATCTCAGAGCTACGGAGCGTCACTTGTCATATGGGATCACACAGTGTTACCTGCCACCCGACAGAGGTGAACGCGCCCCGCCTTAACCCCAGCCAAATAGGCCGGTACTCGATTTACCTACCCCGGAGGGATGGAAGGCTGAGTTGACCTAGGCGGTTGGTTACATCCCGAGATGGTTTACCTGCTCACAGGCAGTCACCCTTCGCAGTATTAACCGGGCCCGGCGTACAGTAACTTCGCTGATTGGATCAGACGCGTTATCACTACCCCACGCCGACCGCCCAGTTAGTTAATAAATCAAAAATTTCAAGAGGAATTAAATTTGTAATAACTGGCTTCTGCACTCTGCAGTATTTACTAGTTATTTATCCCTTTAAATATTGTCTTAGAATCTAATAAGAAAATGGTTCCGTGATCCTAAGGGCACCGGCGAAATATAGGCTATGTGTAGATACTCGTCCAGATTAACAGCAAATACACAGCTAAAACTAAAAATCAAATTAAACAGCGTCTGAAAGAACTATCAAAGAAACGGGATCGGCAGCGGGCTGTAATTTTTGGTCGGACAATCGATCGACGTGCACGTCGACGTGGCGATTAATCACAAAGATGATGACGCTGCTCTGCTGCTGCTGCTGCTGCTTTTCATTGACATGTTATTTTATTGCGAACTAAATCATCCACCCGAACATGTTTACCGCAAAATATAGGAGATGGCGATTAGATAGCAAACAGGATATACCGGTTAAGCATATATCACTGAAGCTACACATTTTTCAGTTTTGTACAGGTTTGTTTTTAACATGCATAATTGTTGTATTTAGTGCATGACAGACCCCGGCGTCGACGGCTTAAAGCGTTTACGACAAACTCCATGGAAATTATTCGACTGACTCGTCGACGCGGCAGTTTTTCGACGGCGATTGCGACGCGGTTGATTTCAAAAGTTGTAATAGGCCTACTCTAAACCTCAGACCTTGTGGGCTCTTTAGAAAATGGAGAAAAGCCTCCCACGTTGACAAAATCTACTGACTGTCTTTGCTGTGTATGAACTTGAAGTAATTAGGTCACATCACCTAGTCGATCTATATAATAGCTCCGGCCTTAATCGTTTTTTTTTACCAAGAGACCGGTCTCTTATTTACAAACTTAGAACTTCTTGAAAATAAAAATACACAGTGACGGTAAAAAACTAATCCCTTTGACATCGTGCAATAAAAATGTCAAATGTAAATGAATCTGAATAATTTTTTGTACACTTAATTCTCAATAAATTTTTGAAGCGACTGCTAAATTTTATTTTTTACCAAAGTTATTAAATGTTGAATATCAATAACAAAATATCTCCGTTACCAATATGGCGTTACGCAAGTAAATTTCTCTGTTACTTTACATTTGCGTAACTCCGACAAACAACAGCTGAGTTTAACAAAGTTTTACACCAACAGTGCGCCATTAATTGGCAATCAAAATGTCAAATTTTAGTTAAATCTGCCTAACCGAACAATAGCTACGGCGGCTTTTGTGAAGTCACCCCATAACACTTTAGTTTCAGGTCTTTATAAATAACGTTAGACAGAAATACTTGAAACTGTAGTGTTTTGGGGGTGACTTCACAAAAGCCGCCGTAGCTATTGTTTGCTTCAATAAATTTTTGCTAAAATTTGGCATTTTGATTGCCAACAGATGACTTACTGTCGACATAGAATTTTATTAAAATCAGTTGTTGTTTGCTGGAATTACGCAAGTAACAAAAAGGTTTATAGTATGACGCCATATTGGTAACGGAGATATTTTGTTATCAGTATTCAACAATTAATAATTTTTCGACAAAATAATATTTTTCAATAAAACTTGGCGATTGTTTCAGAAATTTATTCGAAATTAAGTGTTCAAAACTTTGTGCAGATTCATTTAGATTTGACATTTTTGCACGATGTCTAGGGGATTAGTTTTTTGCCGGACACAGTGTATATACGGGATGTGCCAAGAATGTCCAAAATTGTTTTTGCCAAAACTTTGTCAAATATCCACCAAATTTGATAATTTTTGGCATACAGGTAGCCAAGACGATAAAATTATGTAAGTTGCACTTATTGTACACTTCACCTGATTTGTGTCAACGCACTACCGTGTAAAACGCAGATGCTCCAAATTGTTGCGTAACTCTGAGTTGTTGTCTCTGTAAAATTTCCAACAATTTAATTTTTGAAAAAAACAATAAACTAAAATATGATTCATTTAACAATATTATAAGTTTGTGTAACCACTTGATTTCAGATTATCAGAATTTATGCTCAAAGTGTACACAATGGCTTAGACTTGACCTCACAGCTGATAGCGGCATTAACGATCAACTGATCAAACCGCACAGCATGCACTCATTCATGAATTAGATGTGTTTTAAGCTCATCTGTCAGTTATTTTGTTGTTTGCTATTTTCAGCACAAAAATATTTAGTGCCATAAAATTATTACATCACGTGGCATTCTTTGTCAAATTGATAATAATCTGATACTGATAATCACCGCGTAGTGTAACAATTTGGAGCATCTGCGTTTTACACGGTAGTGCGTTGACATAAATTACGCGAGGTGTACAGTGAGTGCACCTTACATAATTTTACCCTGCAGTATTCTAATAAACGTACATTAAAAATTTAGTGATTGCGTCAAAAACAGAACGTTAAATGGAGCGAAAAAAATTCGACGACGGCGTGACTAGTCAGTCGACGACTTCGACGCCATGGAAATTCGACGTCGACGTAACTTGCGATAGCGTGGGGGCCAAAGTTATGATAAAGGATTGGATTGATTGATCGGTCGATTGCAGCGGCGTATTTATCGGGGCAGGGCGGCAATCTGCCATGCTTCCTTGGCGCTGACATATTGCGCATTTTTGCTTGCTGATGGATCAAAATCTATGCACCAGTTTACCAGTCCTCAGATTCCGGCAAACCCTTTCCTAGACTATTGAGGCCCCGTTCTTCAAGCTATTGCGCCACTAGCTGATTAATTGACTGAGAAAAATTAATATTGTGGCAATATTCAGCAGCATCGTAAGTTTTTAAAAAGTAGGAGATTAAAAAGTTGCAATTTTCGGACAGACAGCTGCAGATTTTCGACAAAGAAGATTAATGCTCAAAATTTTAATTTTGCCCTTACTTTTTACCAAAATGGAAGTTTTTTGGCTTACATTTTGTTATCTTGGACGAAGTGTTATTAACAAGAAGAGTTTTTGACATTTGTTTTACAGCTCAAAATTTAGGGAGGATAATTTCCTTTCGCCCCTAAGGCCACGACGCCATGCGATTGGTCTTATCGTCACTGACGTTCGTTTGTTGCGTTGTTGAACAGAGACGACGTAAGTGATGACGTAGATGATGATGACGTCAGTCGCTGGATCAATCGGAGGCCACCGGCGGCGAGGAACCTGCAGCTGTATCTGGGCTGGACGGGCCGTGACGTCACGCCTGTGGATGACCGTTACGACATCGGTCACACTATGGAGCTACATAATCGCCAGCAGCGGCTTAGTCAGCCGTGCCGCCAACACCAGTAAGCCAGTCGCCTCTATACTCGCCAGTGTTACTTTCGATCAACTTAATAGCCACAGTACCGGCTGGCGCAAAAAAACGTGCCGGACATTTTCATCCATTATTCAGCCGAGTGGTCGAAATGAATCAGTGCAAAAGTATATATGTAACGATCAAACATCTCCAAATATGTGTAGGAATTTTTGCCTTGAACACTTCTGTATTAGCCATGACAGAAACGAAATAACGCCACATGCCACAAAGCAATTTTTGCAAGCGGCTCATCATTTGCATTGGCGCTAGTACGCAGGCTACGCCAAAACGTCACAGTAGGTTGAATCACCAGTCAAATGATCAGCAGAAAATATGCTGAATAGGTCCTCCATTCTCCTTTGTCACTGCTGCTAGACACTTTTTCACTGCAATATGGCTTTTCTGATTATGGCTGTCTGATGTCTACGTCATGCCATGTGTCTGTGATAACATTCTGATCTTTGAGGTTCACAAACGGCTCATGCCTTTATTCATAGACAAGTTCTTGCAAGATATCCCAAACTGAATAATGTAACGGGATTCAAATCTGTTGAACGTGTTGTCCATTCTTGTGAGTTGATGAAATCTGGCGTGTTGTGTTAAAAAAAATTTTGAGTTGCTTTGATGCGGTGTAATGGAACGTTGTCTTTACATAATTGGATTTTTAACTTGTCTTACGTTATTAAGCGGCATTCAGTGGTGTCATTAGCAAAGTCGCTGAAATTTATAGCTGAGTAAGAGTACACATTGGTCTACAAATGCGCGAAGGGAAATTTATTTCCATAAAGTATACGCGCCGTTATATTTATGCACATTTCGGGACGTTTTTAGCGCCAACCGGTATTTACACCGTGTTTCAAAAAAACGTGCCACGTTTATTTTTTGATTAAGTCCGTAAAACATGGGCCGATTTTGATGATTTTTGGCATGATCATCACGAAAAAACTTGACGTGATGACTATAGTTTAATCCATCTCATCTTAATACTGCTGCTGCATTACCTTGTGAAGTTCAGAAGTCGTAGTTTGATCCTTTACAACAATAAATTCATACTGGAAAGAGCATGCGTCGGCTCAAAAATGATTAACTGAATAACGACAAACACAAGTAACAGCTATTATTTCTCACATAATTACGCATGTTTCATCACGTCATTTGTATTACAGCACGTGCTCAAAATGTCCTCCTCCAGCACGAACGCAAGCGGTAGACATTGACACCAGTCGCCAACAGCACGTTCAATAACGCGCGACCCAGAGCGGCTCACTCGCTGTTGATGCGTCATTGCGGTTTGTCGACGTACGATCTCAAAATCAGTATGACTGTTGTTAATTAAGTAACAGCTTTTTAACGATTTTGTGATCTCAGTAATTTTCTGAGCAGACGCATGCGCTACCCAATATGAATTCATTGCTGTAAACGATTAAACTGCGACTTCTGCATTTCGCAAGGTAGTGTAGCGACAGTATTAAAGTGATGTGGCCAAAACTATAGCCATTTACGTTCAGTTTGTTTTTAACGTCGCTTGCCAAAAATTATCAAAATTGACTAATGTTTCATACAGTTATTCAAAAAATAAAAAGGCACGTTTTGAGACATAGTGCAATTACTGTGACTTGTGTCGAAAATTAAAACGCGATTAAAATTTTAGTAATCATTAAACTTTTCAACGATTTCGTTATTGATCGTTGATTTCAGCAGTTTCAGTTTCTCAACTTGACCGCCGAATTGGCTAGTGGATGGGTCTCGAAAAATTAGTGCTTGAGGAATATTTGGCGAAACTTGGTGGCTCAGAACTTGGGCGCTGCAGAAAAAAAATCGAAGACGAAAACAGCACACTGCAGTGCTTTTGCGGTGTTGTCCGTTTGCGACTGACGGCATATCGACCTAGCGCAGAGTACGTCGTTCATCATGGAGCCGACCGACCACCTGCAAGCAAACACGCGCTACGGACACCCGGTGCCGTCTATTCCAGCCCAGCCGTCTCTATCTGCACCCGTCTCTCTGCATAGAGCGTAAAATATTAAGACTAGACAAAAACGCTTGGGATACAAGACTCAAGACTGGCGATCACACGAAGACTATAATAGGCCTGGACTAGACAAAAAGGCGTTGCGCCCGCTGTTCGCACTGTAGGCTTACGTCGCCACAGTCGCGCCTGTGTCTATAGTCCACGGTACAAAGTAAAGTCGGGGGTGGCCATGGCGTTTATGGTGCTTTTGGGAAAACTAAGCAGCGCGATTTACATCCTCCAGTGTGGGTCTATGCGTGAAAAAAGATTACGATGGGTCACGTCCACCGCTTGTTCGCACCCATGCTGCTAACGCCCCGCGCATTCTTCTCAAGTTCGATTTTTTTGTTGATTTATTTTACAACTCGTTGTCGAACGAGTCGCACGTCAGAGCAGCAGCGAGTCAAAAGTCTGCAGCACCAAATCCGCTAAGCAAGTTGTATACAACATGTCGATAAAAATCGGATGCCTTCTACGAATCCGCATCGTTATTGCTCTGCCGTTGTGTATTGACTGTCACTATGGAGTCGTGCGATATACCGCGGCCATTCTCTTCACTGTGTGGCGCCTGCTTCATTTGTCGATGTTGTGCTTTCAGTCATTGCAATAATTTAAAATTAATATTTCACAAGGTAGTGTAGAAACATCTCTAAGTTGTGGTGGGATTCGTAGTGATTGCTTTATTGCAAATTTATGCTGAGTGTAGCTCAGTGTACAAGTAAGAACAGGCCCGTCGAGCGACACAGCGAGGCCCGGGGAAACATTCTCGCCGGGCATCTCTGGTGAGAAATTTTAAATTTTTTTAAATGGCGCATTCTGGTGTACTTTATATTTTCGAGCGACGGCGTGGCTTTCCAAACGTTGCGGGACTCAGGTAACTTATTCATTCTACCTCCCCTACCCCTCTCTCTTTCGACGGGCCTGAGTAAAAGAGTTAAAAATCTGCTAACAATTCCTGAATACATAGTCCAGCATTTTTCCAATCCCCCAGGTGGTCATACGTGACGAAACGAAAGACACTATTCCGACCGTGCAATAAATGTGTTAATCCACTGTCTGGAGTGTCATAAATTTATTTAACACGCACCTATATACCACCCCAGGCAGTGGTTTAGCACACAGCTAAAATCAGCCGCCGAATCTATAAACCCGTATATACACGTACTTCCTTGGTCGACCTATGGTATCATGGATGAGATTTCCCACCGAGTACAAGAGTGGCTCTGCCAATACGTTACAGTCAAACTGTCTTCAGACTGAAAAAAAATTCACTAAATTAAGACTCGGCGGGCTTTTAACCGAGTTGTGCGGCCTGTAAATTCACTTACTTACTTACTTATTTAAAAGATAAGCGCCAAATGTCGACATGCAGCCTTTCATTCAGTTTCCGTTCGTCTCACCGCAGAAGCTGAGATATACGTTATTTTTGTGAGGTTTTCGATGTCCGTTTACCCTGATCTTTGACCTTCTGATCAAAACAACGGCACAGGCGCTGAACGCAACGGCGACGGACCACAGCAAGACAATAGCTGGAAAATGTGGGACCTGGAAAATGGCGTCTCCAGGAAAGGATAGTAAGGATGAAACGCTACAAAGTGATAGAAGGTACAAAAAATGGAAAAACTAACAGCCGGAACAGGGAAAGGGAGGCTTAGACCTCAACGGTAGTTTTTACGCCAATTTAACAGGCGTCGGAGTACTGGAACATAGGCTACGATAGAGACAAACTAGGCCTAGCTGTAGGTTTATCGGCAACCTGGGTTGGGTCAGGATATGTTGGCGTAGACTCGCAGAGGTATTATATGCCTACGATGTGCAGGGTTTACAGCCACTAAACGGTGTCCGCAAATACAGAACATTGTTGACCTCTCTCTATATGTGCGAAAGTGTTTGCGGCGGCAAAGCATTTGCATGATAAGACGGCGCGTTGTGGATGCTGTAAGTCTTTGCTTCTAGTCCGCGCCACGACGACGTTTTGCTCAGTATTGCGTCAATTGAAGACAGACAGTGACACTTTGGTTAAGTCTCTGATAAAAAAAGTCCTGGCGTAGGCCTACTTGCGAGTCTGCCTCGTATCCGAGAACGCAAAAAAGTTCGCAACAAACGCAGCCGACAGAAGGAAGGTACCGGATCAAGTACACAACGAACGCAACTGACACAAGTTGCGCAACAGCCAGAGCGCAAGGAAGGAGTCACAGAAACTAAAAGAAAACCTAAGTAGAAAACTGCTTTGAACTTATTTTATATATATTTAATTTTTGTTATTATCTACAGCTGCGAAAACGACTAAACAGTTTTTAGTTTTAGATTTATTCAGTATAGTATTTATTTGCACTTTTGTTTTAGTTTTATGATGTCACTTCTGAGCATGTGAGCTTGGTCGACCGCCGCAGCACTAACCAAGATGTCCGAGGCCTGGGATCAAAGAAAAGGTCCTCACTGTCCGCCGGATACGCTGCAGTGCGGCGCGGTTCTCCGCATTTCTATCTGCTGCCGTGACAGCGTTTATTACCCGTCGAGACTAGATCTGGGTCCTAGGTCCCGCCGTGCACACTTGATGCGTTATGTCCCGCTGGCAGCATGAACACACCCGTCACAAACGGCTTTCCGTTCATATCCGGACTGGAACCAGAAATTATTCGTATCCGGGCCGCGTGAAGTCGCCGCGACGCCGGTTTTTATTTGCGCGAATCGGGATCGATATAAATGCGATACGAACGAGCCTCGGGTGCGTCGTTTAACGCGCGCACACTCATACACTCAAGCTAAGCCAACTCAGCCGTCTATCCCCTTCTACACACACACACTCACTCGAGCGACCATGCTGTCAACGAAAGCAACATAATATTGCTGTGGGAGACTGCAGAATAACGTACGAATAATTTGATGAAAAATTAAAATGTACTGAACATTAGCATTGATAAATAAATCAATATGTGAATAAAAAAATTAGTTAGTCAGTAAGTTTTGATGTAAACAAGCACCTGGCGTCAGAAATAATTGCATAAAAACAACGATTATTTTGTCTTTCATCGGCAAATAAATAAATAAATTTGTGGATTAACCAGTCAATCAATTCACACATCAATCAGTTGCAACATCAGTCATCATGAATGACTGTATAGTGTATATGGGTGATTAAATAGATTAAGTTACTGATTGTTTAAAAAATTAACGATTTGAAAAAAATGAGTGACTGACACAGCTAGTCTATACAGTTATAAAATACGTGCTCAAACCAGTGCTTGAAATGCAAAAACTAAGTGCCGGCATGAAAACATTGGTGTGGTTGCATATTTGGTATTGCGCATTAAATACATTATTTCGTAAGTTTGTAACTTTCTAACGAAAGAAATGGCGGTTTGCTTTCCGGTCGGCAAAAAAAGTACCATTATATGCTATTCCGGCTCATACTATGTTACTTCCAGCACATGAGCAAATAAATTAACGATGATTCAATAAATCAGTCTGTCCGTTAATGGTTAATCAGTCAATCAACAGATATAAATACTTGAATGGGTGGATAAAAATAGGTATAATTTTATGCACTTTTAATAAAATGTTTTTCGTTGTTGTTTTAGTACCTGAAGAATGCATCGCTTATGAAAGTTCCTACCACGTCGACAAAGGTAAACACCTTGTAAACTGAAATTCTGTGACTGTAGCGATGGTAATAGAACTAATAGCAACATGGTGTAACATTATATCTACAAGGTCTATTTAGCAATAGGCAGTATCGATGGTTTACGTGTAACAGCAACTTGCAGTGCAAATTTTGTGGAGTTTCTGATTCCAGCGTCTCCCTTTTCTCAGACCGAGCCTGCTTCTGAATAAATCAGTGTTACTTGGGACCATACGAGTGTCTCTGCTAAATGACTTCATTTCATCCAACGGCTTTGGCAGACGAGAAGAAAGATGCGTTTCGAGCGTGCTTTCTGACTTTGTATATATTTAGACATCATCATTCTCAACCATTTCTACTTCTCATTCTGCTAGCACACCAAGCGCGTTCGACATTATTCAATAGTTAACGCGCTATATAATTTGCTTACTTATTGACTAAACTACAGACCACGCTGCAGTAACATTTTTTGCATGGTGTTTTCACCGTGTTGCCTAAACAGGCCGTAATATAGACATTTGTCTACCAGTTCGTAAGCTGTACAAAAAGTTTATTGCCATGTTGTCTTATGCAATGGCAACAAGCTGGTGTATGCCTGTAAGCGATGTGTCTTGTCTATAATTTCAACTCAACAGCTCCGACATATTCAAGTGGTTTCTCTGAAGTCCAAAATTAAAAACGAAGTCAGATCGCGAGAAACAATTGCACATGCAAAGTTTGATTTGCATCGTATAGCGCGAAAAGCTAGGCGAAAACCGCCAATTTTATTTGGTCTATAAATTTTATACGTCAATGTTGCTGATGCTGTCGTCAGGGTGTCAATGTATCGTGGTGGAAAGCAATGGCGGGTCTGAAGGCATCTTCAAGTCGACCAATTACCCCAAACCTTGCCCGGCCTCCATCAGTTGCGTACTCTATACCTTCGTCGGCGACCTTGGAGAGATTGTTGAACTTAGCTTCAGTCGCTTTGACCTTCACGCTCCAAGGTCAAACGCGGCCACGTGCGTAAAATTCGTTTCATTTTATTACGCGTTTATTCTGCGTTAGGCCTATTGGTCATTTATTGTATTGCCTTGGTTGCCACTGCCAATATACGTTAAACTTTTGGCACATTTATTAATAAAATACTCTGTTACTGTATCACTGTGCTCGGCCTACATTTCGCGACCGACACGGTGAAACTAACTTTTAATAGTGTGTTTTCAGGGCTTAATTCGTCCCCGTACTGTCTAATACGACGCACTGGTACTTACGAGCGTATTTCGTAGGCGGTACTACCGGTGTAGTGGAAAATTCGTCGCACCAGAAAATTATTTCCACACGCAGCAGTACGAATTAGGGTTAAGATTAAGGATAGGGTTAAATTTAGGGTTAGGGTTAAGGTTAGCGTTAGGGTTAACG
>Ga0209367_1013295_pt1 | contig 10614 bp, 7 predicted proteins | sample WorMetLIZISLAND2_FD_187412 | JGI IMG/M metagenome (GOLD analysis project Ga0209367, IMG submission 187412) | Marine gutless worms symbiont microbial communities from Max Planck institute for Marine Microbiology, Germany - Olavius geniculatus... ...
CTAAATGTTCAATGGAAACCGCAAATTCGCCCATTTTTCTGAAATTTGGAAATGCAAAAGACCATCAAACATTGTTGAATTTTGCAATTCTTGCTGGAAAATGGCAAAAAACGCACCTTTCCATATAAAGTCGCCTATAAAAAATTTTCATGGTCCGGCCAAAGGGGGGGGGCATCGCACCGTGGCCGTCCCCCTAAATACGCCACTGTGCGCAATCGTATAGGCCTAGTGTATTGGGCCGTCCTGCATGCCCCAGAATGTTTCTTGCCCGTCCGTCTGTATGTACTTGTTCTCATTAATTGCTGTTCTTTTAAGCCTTATTGTTTTCGAGTTAAGAGCATTTCCCGGGGCAGGAGTAATCGGCATGCCATTTTTCAGTTTAAGAGGTCAAAGATCAAAGTCATTGGACGCTAAAAGATCAAGCAATTGCCTGACATTTGACGTACATAATGTTTAGTCTCACGCATGGCGGATCAAGCGCTAAGCGGCTCGGGCGCCGATTGCAAACTACAGACCTAAGCACTGTTGTTAGATCTAATTCATTATTTACTCCTGAAACGGACGGCCACATTTATGTTGGCACACAACGCCTACACTTTCCTTTGTGTCGTAAATGTGTATAATATTATGTACAATTTAGTCAAGCTTCTGAACATAGTCTCTTGGTACACGTTGGATTCAACGGTGAAAAGCACGCTGCTTCGTGATAGAAACCGGTGCACATTGTCAACGTTTTTTTGTTTGCTTTTGGAGTTTTGATGATTTTACATAGCAATAAAACAGTTCGAGCGTTAGACTTTGTGATCAGATACTAAGAAATCTTTTTCTGCCGCTAAACGATTGCACACTGAACATTCAAAAAATTATCAATCTGTTGCATAATTTTATATAGACTTAACAAAGGCATTCGACAGCATCTGTGACATGTTCATAATTAACAGACTGTTATTTAAACTGTTAGCTTATGCTAGCGTAAGTCCATTAGGCGGTTCACCGTTGAACTAACAACTGCTTCATGTTTAGCTTTCTCGCAAATGACTTATACTTCTTTTGACGCTAAAATTTATTTATGTTGCTAACGCTATCAGAAGCATAACAAATATTAGATTATATTGCAAAAATTTAAAAATGCAAAAAATGTCAATATCCTACGGTATTTCGCGGTCAACACTGTCAATAGTGCAAGTAACATTAACCGCAGCACGTGCGTGCTATAGGCGTGCGTGTTAGCGCAATCAATCAACTATCAGAAGACGATAATAAACATTATTATTCCTGCCGAAATCACCAAAATTATAGCCATTATTTTCTTCGGCAAATGCCTCTAATCTCCTGGCGATAAAAAAATCGATTATAGTAGTCAGTGTCACGCACAAGATAATAGGCTATAAGAATCGCCATGCTTAGTACAAAGCAGAGAAGCCTATACGAAAATATTAAACTCATTGAATCGGATTTGATCACAAACTAAAATTTTATTACAACATTTACTTTTACTGACGCCGTTTAGGCCTACTTTTTAGTGGAGTACAGTGGATAGCGCCAGTGGCCGCCGTTCGATCAAGTGAAAATTTTTCGGGGGCACTCCAAAGGGGTTAGCGACTTAGTTGTATAGGTGCAAAATTAGGGATGTTTCGAAGTTATATAAGCTCGTGCCGTACTGGCTTAACCACTCTATCAGTGCAGTATCTAGTAGTAGTGCGGATCTATCATCCAGTGCACTCTGTTTCCATGCAACATACCGTAGGCCTACTAGAGTACTAAAAGCTAACACGTTAAACAAGAAGCATACGGCTTCTGTGCCACCTCGCGAACGCCGTTGAGCTGATTAGTTCAAAAAATTAAGTATTTTAAAATTCTTTCATGTTAATCACGATTGCCGCCAAAATGTAATCGTTTTTTTCTCGAGCCAAGGCCCGCACAGTCCAGAAATTCTTAGAATCCGTTCATAAATGTTTGAGCGTTCTTGCTGACAAATAGTCACTCAGACATACAGAGATGAAAACATAACCTCTTTCCTTTGACGGAAGTAACAATTACGCCTATGCCTCAACTTTCAACAACGATCTTTGTTACAGGTCGTGTTCAGAATATGTAATTACGAGACGAAAATCTCAGTATAATGTGTAAACATCAACAAGTGTGAAAATGAGTCAACTAGACAGCAATTAGGATAGCCGACCGTATTGGTTGTTACTATAGTGACCTTCAAGGTCATTCAAGGTCGACGATTTTCATTTTATCTGAAACGGCGTATGCCACTTCCTATTAGTGATTAATAGCAACCTGGACCCTATTTCGCACCGCTTAGCCGCAATAGGGCGGACGGCCTTCAAGGTCATTGAAGGTCAATAATTTCTATCTTATTTGACATGGCGTTTGCCACTTCCTGTTAATGATTAATAGTAATCTTGATCGTATTTTTCACGGTTTCCGAGATATGGCCAGTTTTCGTTGAAAAACGCACATTTGTCTTACCCCCTCCATTCAACCCCGAATTTAAAAATGTTTCTCTTGCACTAGACCGCTCAAGTTTAAGACACGTAACTAATTATCCCTGTAAAAGTTTTTCTCCATGACCTAACACTGTTACAGACAGACGAAGACAGACAGGCAGACGGACGACGACGACAGACGACAACCGTACCATCGACCGTTACTTAAGTATGGTCGGCTAAAAACTGCGTTTCTCGATTAAAATCTACAAACTACGAAGACCTATGACGCATTCCCTAAAAATTTTCAAAGATCGAGCGCAAGCAATTGGATGCAGAAAATCCAAGCTGCGAGATCAACTTAATGCTCGATGTTCGTCGACGAAACCTAGAAATATTTAGTGCGACACGACTTAAAATGTTAAAAAATATAAATTAATTAATCAATTAAAACATAGGTCTATTCATATGGAAATTGATGAATCAAAGGCGCAATATTAGGCCTATATCTACACGACGAAATGACTGTGACAATGAAAAATTTTCGTCAATTAATTTTTAACTATTTTTTTGCTGAGACTAACATTTCACAAAACGTGTATGTAGTGACGAGTTTCAGGTAGAGTGAAAAATCGCTTTAATGCAATTTTGAACAAAATGCGACGGTGAAAAAAACTTCAAAAAAGTCTTAAATAGTCAACATGAAAACAAAGTTGTAACCGAAACTTGGTGGCGTACGTTTTCGACTCACGGACACACGTTGAAAATTCTGTCGATAGTACTTTAAAGTGAGATGCTGCGCTTTAGCACTAGGTAGTCTCAGTAAACTGTTCTACGGTACGTTCTTACTGGCTGCAGTAGCGGCATTTGACAATATGGACCGCCACCTTGCGGAAATCGGCCGAACTGAAAGCGTACATGAACGGGTTGAGGCCAGAGTTGATGTACGCCAGCCAGAACATTGCCGAATAGAGATCGGCGGAAACCGCTTCCGGTTTGGCCAGGCTGACGTCGAATACGAACTGGAACGGGACCCAGCACGCGACGTAAGCGACCACGATGTACGACAGCGTGATGAATGCTTTGCGTCGACCTTTCCCCTCCTTGGTCGCCGGTTTTTCCTTCGCCGTCCCCGCTTCGCCGCCATCTGCTGTCGCTTTCCATTTCTGTCTTCCAGGAGCCTGATTCAACATTCCTGCTTCCTCCATCGTCGATCCAGGTTTGAGTTTTCCCGGCCTGACGATTGCGATGTTTTCCCGAAACAGCTGAATACCAGCAGACGATCTTGGGATTTAACTCGACCGAATTGGATACAAAAGGTCCAAGATTGCCGCTATCACTGCGAATACCAAATGCATACAAAAATGCACTTCTTTTTCTTCTTCTTTGTCATTGACACTCTCTTTTTATTCGACCATTTTTCCCTTCCAGTTCATCAGTCGGTCGCACAAACACATTTTATTCGTCGTTTTCAGGCTTGTTTTTTTCTTCTTCTTCGTTATACTGGTCAAACTTGATCAAGTTTAATACTGCTGACCACCCAATGCCACAGTGTTCATCATGTCTTTTCGTTGATCCAGGTTTGGTGTTTTCCCTGTTTTTCTGACCTTCAATCGTCTTCCCGTCTTCGTGGCTTGTTTCAGCAGCTGCTGGCTGCGAGTCCGCAGCTCCAGTCTGCAAGGTTCCAGAGTCGTCCAGTTCTGCCGTTGTTCCAGCGGTCACTGCCTTGCTCTGCTTGGCGCCCGGCTGATCGTTGACGTCGTCACTTTCCATGACGACGTGTGTCGTTTGGCGCTCAACCACGGTAGTGACCGCGCGCGAAGGCTCCACGGTCACTTTCTGACCCGTTCCCGGACCGCGAGCTTGAGGCCGAGTCTTGAGCCCAAAGTATCGGCATATTCAACTATATCTGCGTGGATGTCTTTTATGCTGCAATACATTGAACAGAATTACTAACGAGGCCAACGGATCAAGCGAGTCTTGAGGCAAATGTGTTGACGAAATCTTAAAGAAGGCCAAACTGTAAGACTGTAAGCCTATACTAGAACGCGCCCAGTTTCGTGTCCGAAGAATGCGAGGTAGAATATTAAACGATTTGGCCACTCACTCCGGTGGTTGCGATTGAGGCCGAGTTTTGATAACGAGTGTACAGACTCGATGTTACGCTAGATGCCATAACGAGTCGTTGAGTCAAATACGGGTCGGGTGTTGAAGACGCGATGTTAATGCTATGGCGAGGTTTTGAAGCCAAATCTTGAGAGCCAGGCCGAGTCTTGATAAGTTGACGAATCTCGTAGTAAACCACCGCATAGCAAACAACGATGATGGTACCCGGAGCGTGATGTCCCACGAACGCCATCGCCACCACAAACTCCGGGTTTTCGTCAACAACAACAACAATTACAACGACAACTACAACAACAACTACTACTTTGTTGTTGTTGTTGCTGCTGCTGCTACTACCACTCGTGCAACTACTACAAACACCGGGTTCTGGTCGGGCAGGAACACGCACTCGTAGTCAGTCGTTCTTAGGACTCGATCACTGATCACTGGGTACAGAATCACCACTGCCGTTGCCACCCTGAATAATTATTATCATGTAAAGTACAAACATGTAGGCCCTTTTGTCAGCCTAGTGGCGACATATGCGGCCGTCTCTATGACTTATGCCCCTTTACGCTGAAAATCGATACATCGATTACCCCTGCCCCGAATTTCAAGTTTATTATTTTTGTTTTGCTGTAATTTTTTTAAGTTGGACAGATGGGTGACTATTTATGAGAAGTAAACTATCTCGGTAGATATCCAGCCACTTAGATAAACTCAGCCTAGCCATCTCTCCGTGGGTAGGTGCAGTGAGTACCAGCGAAAGCTGAAAGGTAAACAGGCACACAAGTCATGATTCACTAGCTCCGTGTCCTCAATCTCGCAGTGGAAGCTGGTGTCTGGCTAAGGACTGAAAGAATGCTATACGTTTTTCAAGTCAAAAGAGAACTCAAGGTCTGCGTTTGCTTTATGATTTTATATATGTTCATCAAAAAAGCTTTTCACGATGGCGACCGAGCGTTCCCCGTCGCCGCAGTAAAAACTTGTAACAGTCTGCCATCAGAAGTGACGTCTTTAAAGTGCTTGCAAACATTAACAAAAAAATTGAGCTAATGCTCACGAGACGCGGGAAAGCCTATAGCAGTTCCTGTTCGCAAACTGTCAGTCTATCTCTAGCCATTTCGTCGCAGTTCATTCTTGGAGTGGATGCTGCAGCCGAAGATCGCACAAATCAATAAAAAAAACCCTTAGTTTGAAAGTTCAGGGTCTTTCAAAGTCATCGATGTTGACATGACTGAAAAGCTGGTCACTAGTGCTTGTTGTGATAGGCAGCATGCCCATGCCTATCTGCAACCTTTTTCACGAAAAACTGGCCAACAACGGTAAAATAAAGACTTTTACGGGGGTACCTTTAGTCGATGCTTTCGTGCACAGGTTTCCTTGAACCTAGAAAATCGAGATTTGGACCGTCGACATTTACGTTAATGCTAAAAACTTCATACACAGTTTTTCCATGTTTATCTCAATTGCTTTCGGCGCAATTCGCTCTTGAAATCTGTCTCGCAGCCCAAAATCGCCAAAAAATCCATTAAAACCCCTATTTTAACGTTCAAGGTCATCCAAGGTCATTGAGTTTGGTGGCAATCGAGAGCCAGTGTACGACGTCCTATTAGTAATTAATATTAAGTAACCTAGGCCCTATCTCGCACCGTTATTGAGATACAGCGACTTATTGCTAAAAGTCGCAAATTTTTCCCACCCCCTCTCATTTAGCGCTCTCGTTCGGAGTGACCCCCTTCGAATTTATGGGAAAGCTTTACGGTTCCTGGAATTAGAATCTCCCAAGCAGCCGACGGTAAAAATTTATTGATCCTAGCTTGCACCGTTTTTGACTGATTCACCCGTGTGAGAGACGGACAGAGAGAATTGCGATGGTTAAGACGCGCTAAAAGCAGCAGCTGCTTTTGCGCGTATGAACTGATCTTATAGCTCACTGTAAAGTGGCTGCGGTGCCGTCAATTTGAATTTTATTGTATTGTACTGTAACAGACGTGTTTATACCAGACAGAAGCGCACATGATGACGATCTTCTTCTTGGTGTTGTACTTGCGGTAGTGGTGGCACCATTTCGTCGCCCAGAGACGATCGATGCAGATGGCGACCAGAGCGTAGACCGAAGCCAGAGTTGTTCCATAGTCGACTACCATTCACGGTCTCCACAGACCACACAGGGCGACCCAAGTACCACAGAGGCCGATCCAGAGACCACACAGGCTGACCCAAAGCGTAGATCGAAGCCAGAGTTGCACTGTAGTCCACCACACACCAAATGCCACACATGATCCGACCGAACGGCCAGTAACCGACCAGAATGGTGGCGGTCAGCAGTGGCATAGGAATGACAGATACCATGAAGTCGGCAACCGCCTGGTTGACGATGAGCGTCGTGAAGTTTGAGCGCAGTTTTCTTTCGAAGAAGAACGCCAGGATGACGGTTAGGTTGGACACGGCGCTGATGGCTGCAAAGATAAAAAGAAGAATGGAAACGACGAGCAGAAAGATGCTGATACGACCGTTTGATGAACTAGAAACAGTCGGTAGAACTTCTGTCGTATTGCTGATGACGGTCAAGTTCTCTTCTAGCCACAAACTGCTTTCAGTCGTCATGTTGACATCATCTATCATCGTTCTGTCAAATATCGTGTGACTGGACAAACCTATTGACTTCTGCCTTTTCGAACTTCTGGCCTTGTCGAGAACAAAAATAATATCGCTATCCTACAATCTGTGACTTTTTCTGTGAGATTCTTCGTCAGCTTACAACGTTTAATCATGTAGAAGTCTTCGTCTTCTCACAAGACGATCGCTAGGAGCTATAGCGTCTTTTCGATGTTGAAATTTGCCCACAAAAAAATAAGTCGGGAGTCCCGAAAAAACGAAGTTATATTATTAGAGTGATTATGGCATTGTGCTGGGTAAATAATTTTCACGCAACTCGTCTAGTTGCGTCAATCTGTCGCTATGGTCAGTGCATCGCTTCTATCTCAGTGTCGCCGGCCTACTTCTTTCTAATGATGATTGCACGCTATCATCACCTCTATTACATTGCTGCCTATACCTGTCCGTTATTGCTGCAATTATACAATAGCATGATGTTTATTGGATGCCAAGTCGAAGGTGGGAAGGACTTTCAACTCAAAGCCTCACGTAGTTGGACAATAATCATAACGCTGCTATTGGCTGAAATTGCGTCGTATAATAAAATTATTAATAAACACAATAACATAGATGTAAAACGTATATAGAATAACACTTAAAAATACGTCAAAAATTGTATTGAACAAAAAACGTTTACACTAACATGACAATTAGCGCATGGCTTTTTAACAAAATTTATGTTAAAAAAACTGTTCAGTTTATATACAGTGTAAGGGTGCCATCGTGGTTGTAGATATAAAACAGCACAAATCACAGATTAAAAATTCAAACTTTACGATTACACAGTCAGCAAAGTGCTTCTGACATTGTGTAATAGTGATGTTTAAATTTTTAAATTGTGATTTGTGCCTGTTTTATATCTACAACCCTTACACTGTACCTAAACTGAAAAGTTTTTTTACATAAATATTTGCAGTTTTATTGCCGTTGGAAGTAATTTAGATTAGTTAATTATAGCAATGTTAGAAAATGTAGAAATGTTTTTGTTGCTAGATAATAACGATTTTTCGTATACTTAACGTTCGATTTTTGCGGGGGTGCATATGTGCGCTTTTGAATAATTGCGCACTGCCCATACCAAAATAAACCGATCTTGAAAACACCCCATCTGATGCAAAGATCTTCGATATATCTCTTACGTAAGCCGAGTTATAACCCATTATGTCCCTAATTTTGTTGCCATGGCAACGAGGGTCGCTCGGGGAAAAATTCGGTTGGCAGCATTCAATGGCCCATCCCCAAAAACCCCACTGTAGACGCAAAAATCTTGCAGATATCTCTTACACAGACCGAGTTATAGTAAATTTTGTCCCAAAATTCGATGCCATGGCAACAGGGGTCGCCGGGAGAGAGATTTAAATGACAACATAAGATAGCCCGGCCCCGAAAATATGGGGGTAGGTGCAAACAACGCGCAATTATCTTCTACGGGGGCCAAGTTATAGCCAATTTTGTCCCAAAATTCGTTGCCATGGCAACGGGGGTTGGCAGGGAAAAATTTTAATGACACCGTCAGATAACGAGAGCCCGAAAATAGGGGGTAGGTGCAAACAGCGTGCAATTTCCTTTTAAGGGGGCCGAGTTATCGCCCATTTTGTCCCAAATTTCGTTGCCATGGCAACGGGGGTCGATCGGGAGTAAATATAAATGACACCGTTAAATTGGCCGACCCCGAAAACCATACCCTAGAACCAGCGACTGCTCAATATAAACAAAACTCAGTTTTATTAAGTTTAACATAATGCTATGCATAGCATTGGACAGAGTATAAAATCACCTTTGTGTCCGTCCGTGCGTCCAACTTTTCTTAAGCTGTCTTCTTTTCACCCTCCCTTTCCCTTCCCTTTTCCTTCCCCTTTTCCTTTCCCTTCCGCTTTTCCTTGTTCTTTCCTTTTCCTTTTTTTCTTTTCCTTCTCCTTTCCTTCCCCCTTTCTCTTCTGCTTTCCCTTTCCTTTACCTTCCGCTTCCCCTTCCCTATAAGTTCCCTCCCCTTCTCTTCCTCTTTCCCTTCCTTTTTCTCTTCCTCTTTTCCTTCCCCTATCCCTTCCCGTTTTTCTTTCCCTTTCTCTTCCCCTTTTCCTTACCCTTCCCCTTCCCCCTTTTTCCTATTTTCCCTTTCCATTTCCCCTTTCCTTCCCTACTTTTTTCCTTCCTTTTTCTCTTTCCCTTCTTTCATCTTTCTTTCCGTGTCCACGTCCGTGCGTCCAATATTTAAGCCGCCATATCTCCATAACGGTGCAAGATAAACTCATGGTCACTATGGACCGCCCATAGGAAGTCGACCCACGGGAGTCGAATAGTCACTTGACCGATGACGGCACGTGACCCCAAAAATCAAGGCCGTGACCCCATTACCTTTGAGGCGCCATATCTCCATAACAATGCTAGATAGACGCATGTTGACGATGGACCATTTATAGTAATGCGCAGGTGACGAATCGAGTGGTCTCGTGACTGACAATGTTTATTGTTTAGTTAAAATAATACGAATGACGAAAGGATCATTGCTGCTGTACAATTTGAAATTAAACTGTTTGATTTTTTCTACCAGTCTAAACAGCTTAATGATCATATTTATACGGATATATACTGTAAACTATCGAAATGCATTGGACAGACTTTGTGTTCGTATGAACATTATCTTGTTTTAACGGTATTTTTTTAGTTATTTATGGTTACGTCATCTAATGGACCAAACAGAAAAAATTAACACAAAGTTATCGCGAAAACTTTGAACAAAAAAGTGTTATACTCGCATCCACGTATGCTTTTGTTATTGACTTTTTTATTAATAGGGCCGTGACTTTAAAAAACGTTTTTGCACAAGATCATTAAATAAGCATTCAGTCAAAAATGAAAAATGACCAAAATGTTGTGTTGTGTGAAACAAAAATCTACAGTCAATTAAAATTTAATTTTTATTAAAGAAAACAGTAAACATGATAAACTATAATTCGTAATTAGACCTAGGACTACTGCAATTACGTACTTTTGCAACGCTGTGTTAACGTATCTAGCCCAGCCAAGTAGCTGAGCCTTCATTAGCCTACTTGTAATAATTTGTAATAAAAAGATTATTAATTTGCAATTTGACTTAAAAGTCCTAGTAAGCTCAAATTGTTAATTAACTTCAAATAAACTTTTTATTCGCATTTTTTGTAATTTGTAACTAAATTACACTCGAATCAACACTTTACCCATGGGGCTCTGCTCGGCTGTTACCGACACATGCTGCGAAGACGGTGAAACGTTATTATTACGCTAAATAGCCCTATTAGATATATTAGTATTAGGTTTATTATTATTATTATTATTATTATTATTATTATTGAACGATTACTGTTGGCCATCATCGATTTCACACTAAAGAACTTGGTCATACCGTGTTGCTTGCGTGTCACGCAAGCAACAC
>Ga0209367_1013296_pt1 | contig 10614 bp, 10 predicted proteins | sample WorMetLIZISLAND2_FD_187412 | JGI IMG/M metagenome (GOLD analysis project Ga0209367, IMG submission 187412) | Marine gutless worms symbiont microbial communities from Max Planck institute for Marine Microbiology, Germany - Olavius geniculatus... ...
GATGGGGGGTGCGCTAGTAAGACTTGGTCATTCTCTAGCGCGTGTAAAAATTTGGGGGCGCAGCACCCCCTAGGGGCCGAAATATGTTCTTCCGAAAAATGCGCTTTAGGTGGGTACGATTCAACATCGAGATCTCCAAGGTCACTGGACCAAACTTCACCGGACTTGTTTCGCCTAACGCAGGAGGAATCGCGGTAGACGGAATAAAAATCGGATTTTGAAAATCTTCATCCGTTTCGAAGATATTTGCCGCCGAACTTCGAAGTCGTCCGAAAAAGGGCTAAATTTTGCATGTTTTTCGCTCCCGAAATTTTTTTGGGGTGCGCCCCCCAAAATTTTGGACTGGCATTATAAAATTCGGCCTAGTACTGACCATCGTGCAAAATTTCAAGCCGGTCGGCCCACGCATCTCGGAGATTTGGTGGTCGGAAAAAAAACATCTAGGCTAAAACATAAGTCCTTCCGAAAACTATCGTTTTCAGGCGGACTAATGACAGCTAATACAAGGAAAGCCCTGCTAACACAAATGAGAACGTGCAACAGCCGCGATGCATGTTTGAAAGCCCAGTAAAACAAAGTCTAAGTCAGTCACCAGAGGGTGCCAGACGACCGGCGGCTATAGTGTCTACAGTGTTTTACTCGTGCTCACTAGAGTGCGTGACATGTCTCGCTCGGCCAACGCTGTATCGACCAAAAATCGCAAATTTTTCCTACCCCCTCTCATTTAGCGCCCTCGATCGAAGTGACCCCTTTCGAATTTATGGAAAAGCTTTGCTGATCCTAAAACTAGAGTCTTCCAGGCAGCCGACGGTGAAGATTTAGTGATCCTAGCTTGCACCGTTTTTGACTGATCCACTTGTGTGACAGACAGATGGACAAACAGAGAGAATTTCGATGGCTAAGACAGCTACAGCAGTAGCTGCTGTTGCACATTAAAATCAAAAACAAACAGCACAGACTCAAGCAGTAGTTTATTTGTATTTGACAGGCAGGCATTTGACAACATGTGACAGTCTTTCTACTTGTGCTTACTCCTTAGCTAAAGTTACGCAGTATTACCTAATTGCACCAAATCTTGGTAGCTAAATGCCAATCAAAAAATATCATATCGTTGAAGACAGCTTACACAGTTTATAGTAAGATACAGAAGAATCAAAAAAGCCGTTGTTAGCACCCAGTGTTGAGCACAAAAGATCATTTACTGGTAGTTAACAATAATAATAATAATCGGAAAACATACTTTTAAAGAGAAAACAACAAATTATTACAAAAAACAGCTCATTCTGATTGCCAGAACGAACGGCTGCAAATAGTCTCTGTAATTTGTGGAAAATAATGCAAATAAATAATAATTATCTCCTAGCGAATGCAAATGGCTTTTAGCAATAATACCTTAAGACGAAAAAGAAACGAATACAGAAGTGGCTTTGACGGGCGCTCTGGATGTGAAAAGAATGCTTCATCAAACAGAATGGGTACGGGGTTGTCTGCACCCGATACTTTCTGTACGACCTCATTCACTTCCTGCAATAACATAATAACGTGGTCCATTTGCTACAAAATTTTGTACACAGTGTCACAGACGACGTGGACAAATGCTGCAAATTTGTTTACTGTACGATTTCTACATTCTTGTGTGTGCATACATTGTGGCTAAACCGTGTATCGGTTTTTTAGTTTTGTTTACTATAACTTTGTCAAATGTGGCCCGTTTGCTACAAAATTTTGTACACGTAGTGTCACAAACAACATGAACAAATGCTGCAAATTTGATAACGGCGTGATTTCTACGTTTTTGTGTGTGCATATATTGTGGCTAAACTGTATGTCGGTAAGAGGTCTATGGTAAGTACAAATATAAACAAAATCACTTGTGCTAGAATACACATTATTCTGATCAATGTGCCATTAACATCCTTGCTATCATCAACATAATCACTACCACAATCGGTTAACTTCGGTTTCACCATTCAAGCAGCACACAACAAAAACTGAATTAGCAATCGGAAATAATCACAAAATTTCTTTTGCACCAGTCTAACACCAAATATTGGCAATTCTGAGCAAAGACCGGTCCTTTACACTAATCAAAAACATAATAGCATCAACCCTCAGTTTTACAAAGAAAGAAACTGAAAAGGGAATCGCTCACCTTCATGAAAACTTTCTGCACAAAGACGAGATGATTGAGCAGATCGGTAGTGAGAATGTGTTCGAATGATCCGACGTCGGCTGTCGCTTTCAGGTAGTTTCCTTCCCTCACGGTCAATCCGGCAAGGTCACTGGCGTGTCTTGGTGATTCAATATTTGGCACATCTGATGGATCGTGCTGCAGGAAGACTGCATGGACGTGTATCGGAGGCATATCAATGCTGGCTGACGATGGCAGGTTGCTCAGTGTTATCAGCTGTAAACACGCATCGGCAATAAAAATATTTTAAACGACAACATCTTACATATGATGAGCATTATAATGCATATTTCAGCCTTCTAAAAAATAAAAAAAAATTATGCATGTCACGAACTTAACAAGAAAAACCCAGCTAATGCAAAGGGGAAACGCGCAACAGCGATGCATGCTTGAATGCCTAGTGCGAACCCAGCAACAATGTTTCTTATACACTCGCCAGAGGGCGCGAGACGACCGGTCTCGCGCAGTCTTGTGTAGTATCTATAGTGCTTTTACGCACAAAAGCAGCTACTGCTTTCAGTGTGTCTTAGCCATCGCAATTCTGTCCATCTGTCTGTCCATCCGTGTGTCACACAGGTGGATCAGTCAAAAACGGTGCAAGATAGGATCTTCACCGTCGGCTGGAAGACTCTAGTTTCAGGAACTGTAAAGCTTTTCCATAAATTCAAAGAGGGTCAACTCGAACGAGGGTGCTAAATGAGAGGGGATGGGCAAAATTTGCGATTTTTGGCCAATAAATCACTGTATCTCAGTAACAATGCGAGATAAGGCCTACGTTACTATTAATCACAAATAGAAGTTGTATACTGGCTCTCGATTGGCGCCGAATTCAATGCCCTTGAATGACCTTGAAGAAAAAATAGGGAGTTTTATGGATTTTTTGGCGATTTCGGGCTGCGGCACAAGTCTGTATCATTCACAAGGTGGCATCACAGTACTATCATTATGTGCACTTCGGCATAACTGTAATAAAGGTGTTTTATTTTATCCCAAATTCCCGCAAATCTAACTCAAACAGCGACAGATTTTCGTCGTACAATTTGGTTGTATTGTGAGCGCAATAATTTATTACTTAATACATGGCCGTACTGGCTTAACATCGCAAATTTTCCCCACCTCTCTCATTTAGCACCCTCGCTCGGGGTGACCCCTTCCGAATTTATAAAAAAACTTTACGGATCCTGAAACTAGTCTTCCTGGCAGCTGATGGTGAAGATTTGGTGATCCTAGCTTGCACTGTTTTGGACTAATTCACCTGTGTGACAGACAAACAGATGGATGAACAGACGGACAAACTGACAGACGGACAGAACTGCGATGGCTAGGACGTGCTACAGCAGTAGCTGCTGCTGCGCATAGTAAAAACACAGATATCATTATCATTTTCTGCATCATACAGTTAATTCACCAAAGAGAACACAACGAAACATCTCATCTTGCACAGTGAAATGGTGATAGCTGCTACGACAGTGTATTACTGATACACTTTTGACCCAGACCTGCTGCACTTTCACAAACATTAAAACAGATTAGTACATGCAATTACACAGTACATAATACAACCCAGATCTAGCAACAGTGCCTTTGAAGTCACCAACAAATGGCACCACAGAAATATGACCATTATTATCATTATAACTATCTGCAAAATAAAAACAATAAATGCTAAACAACAACACTGATATTGAAAATATGAAAAATAAATCAAATGACAAAAAATGACATTATTCATTACAAATAGGAAATAAAAATACTAGTAAAAAACAATAATGACATCGGCGATGAAAAAGTAAGAACAACTTCAGCAATACTGTATAAAAAATGAACAGTCTTGTTGACTTCTCATGATAAGCTAGATGCATTTTTTTCTATGCTGGGACACTAATTCATACAAGAAAAGCCCGGCTAACGCAAAGGGGAACGCACGACAGCGACGCATGTTTCAGGGCTCACTGCGAACAAATCAAAGCTCATCGATCCAGCAACTGAGATTAGGTACAATGTATTTACATACACCAGATGGCGCCACCATATCGCGTGAACGCTGCCGCTCTTGAAATGTGTGTCGCAGCCAAAAATTGCCGAGAAATCCACAAAAACCCCTATTTTTGCATTCAAGGTCAACCAAGGTCATTGATCGCGGTGGCAATCGAGAGCCAGTGTACAACTTCCTATTAGTGATTAACAGTAACCTAGACCCTAGCTCGCACCGTTATTGAGACACAGTGACTTACTGGCCAAAAATCGCTAAATTTGCCCACCCCCCCTCTCATTTAGCGCCCTCGTTCAGGGTGACCCCTTTCGAATTTATGGAAAAGCTTTACGGTTCCTGAAACTAGAGTCTTCTGGGCAGCCGACAGTGAAAATTTGGTAATTCTAGCTTGCACCGTTTTTGACTGATCCACCCGTGTGACAGACAGATGGACGGACGGACGAACAGACCAATGAACAGAAGAACAAAATTGCGACGCACAATCCGCACTAATCCACATGTGTCTAAATGTTGTCTCGGTGACATGAGTCAACACTCAACATGCATGTACACTGTGCCTTAAAAAATGCTGCACTTTGTTATTTCTATATCTTCACAAAATATTAACCAATTTTCAAAATTCTTTCACTACACACTATCTATTGCACATTATTGCAGAAACTATCGTGAAAACCTGTGACAGTAAATAAAATCTCTGACTAAATATTTCTGTTTCTCAGTGAAGCCATCAACACTGTGTATTTCAGCAACAGAAATTACATTAAGGCAATTAAAACTATCCCTGTTAGCATCACTGTGATTATGTGCCATATGCATGCACAATTAAGTTAAAACTTTACAGAGTTCCTACAGGTCTTCTGTAGCAAAATTCCCTGACTTTCCTCTTACTTTTCAAGTGATGCAATGACAATTTCCTTGACCTCATCAAACCAATAACCCTATTGCACAAATGCCAGAAATGATACACTATAGCAGAAGGCAATAAAACAGTATTAATGGAGCCATATGCAAATCACAGAGCCCCTGGTCAAGGGTCAGAAGGGGGGCAAAGCCCCCTGAAATGGAAACACTTCTAGCTTTTAGATTTTTAATGGAAGCTGCATATTTGCCTGCTTTTTAATATTTAGAAACACAAAAATCACATATCTGCAGTCCGCACGACCCAAGGTCATTTTTACCCACTTTTCCCTGACTTTTCAAAAAATAATATTTTTCCCTGACCTTTCCCTGACGACATAAATTCCCTGACTTTAACGAATGCAAAATAAGAATTAAAAATTAATAATATCTGAATTTCCAGCCACTGGTAAAATCACTAAGAACATCTATTTCTACTTTTGCTACGTAAACAAAACACAACAGAAAACAAAAACACAAAAACATCTTCTTCAGGAACACACTAAAACAAAGCTTCAATAATTTTACTTAAATGATAACTTGGTGCAATATGCATGCAAATACCACCATCACGTCACCAACGTGTAAACACATACATAACTTTTTTCTAACAATAAGAAAATTTAGAAGTACAAAAATTAGAGCTGCGGATTTTAATCATTAATTTAATCATTAACTAACAAAAGAAAATTAACGATTAATTTTATTTTTAACGATTAACGGTTCTGCCGGATACATCGTCAACAAGAGACGTTTGTCGCTAGATCCATCAACCGTGAACATGCTTGTTCATCTCCGGGACTGGTGTCATTAACATTAAAAACCTAAAAGGTTCTTAATTCATTAACACTTTCAGTGCATATAACTCTACAGTGACTTATTTATTGATATTATGGTTTAAACAACGCATTTTCAATGACTGAATTTTAATTAAAATTAACGATTAACTAATCGTTAAATTTCAAAAAGTTAACTATTAAAAAAAATTTAATCGTTACCAGCCCTAACAAAATGCTTTAAAATCCTGTGAATATTGACCAGTGACATGCATCAGAGGACTACTGCACTGCGTACGTGTTTACGACACAATATCATGCATGTCACAATATCATGCATGCAAACTGCACCGATTCGATCTATCACTTACAACTGTATGCCTCTTGTCCCGATGGACATTTGCCGGCGAGTGAGAACTAGAACGACTGGTAGGAACCTAGCGAGTGCATCAACATACCCAAAGCCAGTGCGCATATAGCAAGCATACGCAATGCCATAAGCACACGACAACTCTTCAAATTTTGATCCACACACCAAGAGTAAAAAATTAATATCGTGATTTAATGCAGATATCAAGTTATTCATTCCATATTTCACTAAAGAGAAAATTTCAAAAATTGTACTCTTCTGAAGAGACAATAGTATTATTAATAAACTGATTACATAGCCTAACTGCTAGGTTCGTGTCAGGCTAGACTGTTTAGGCTACTTTCGTAGCCTATTGCATAGCCTGTTGCATTGCTAGTTAAGTTTTGCGTGATTGACTGTCGTTATTGTAGGCTTCGGCTAGGTCGCTGAGGGCAGCTCCGTCTTAGCAGAGGGAGGGTGTTATGAAATTGATTTCATAGCTTAACTGCTAGGTTATGTAGCATGATACGTAACTTGTTTGGTTGGTTTAGCATAAACCATAGGCGACGCAGCCCATAGGTCAGGCGGGCCGGGCCAACGGTAGGCCTCTAGGCCTGTAGCTGCTAGGCCTATATAAAGCATTGTCAGCCCGTAGCCGGGTCCACTTGCGCAGTCTAGCTGCCTGTTTCAGTCATACATAGTCAATGTTGTCTGTAGTCAGAGTCGGAGTAGCCCGCTCCATGACAATAGCAGCTCCTGCTACGAAACTGTTGTAACTGTAGTAAATGGACAAGCTAGTAGCTACGTAACTGAAGTGTATGTGTGTAAAAACTCGTTATGAAGCCAGTTGTGTTACATGCTTACAACTAAAACAGTGCTGCAGTCACTACACGAATGGATTCTAATATGAACACGTTTATTCGTCAAAAATATGCTGCTAAGATACGAAACCCAGGACGACAAACGTTATGGGTAGCCTTGCTGCTAAACATGCAACGAAACCAGAAGAGCTACTAAGCCAAGGTGAATGAGTGTTGACGATGGTTGGGACGACCACCCCCAACCGCAGAGGCAGTCGGCGGCAGTTCGTATGTCCGCAGCCGCCGCCGTCTCGTCGGCTGCTCCTCCCGATAGCGGCGAGATAACGACAGTAGTACCATAAAAATGACACAATATGTACGAAAACTACTACGTATATATGGCACAAATTTTACAACATTGTTGAATTGTTGCATATTGTTGAATACGTGCTCTGAGAGTGCTGATGAAATAATTGCAAAAGCTGTTAAAATGTCCTCTTCAACAATACCCAAAAGTTTAGCAGCCTAACACGGTTTGATCACGAGCTACATTATTTTTATATTTACCATGTTCTGAAAATTATGACTGTTAAAAGCCAAAATGTCAATTAAATGTAGAGCTTAAAGAATTCAGTTTCCCCCTCCCCCCCAAAAAAACAAATTTTGCCTATAATTATAAACGCAAATCAAAAAGCTAAAAAAACACTCTCAGTTAAGCAGCATCTAATGAATAAACGAATCAAATTTACTTAACTTCAAGGATGAAAAAATGCCAGCCCACCTCAACACACAATAAAAATTAAAATGCATGCAATCGCATATCTGCAGTACAATGAGCACCTACCTGCACAGGTAAAGCAATACTAATATTACAAATTACACCTAATTACTCGAGCATTAAAAGTAGTGAGATCACCTTTGAGCTGAAGCTGAGAGAATGCACTGGCAAGTTGATTGTAAACTGGGCACTTTTGCCTGTCACTCCACAGCTAGTCACCTCTCCAATCTACAGCAAACAAATGTGTCTCATTTTTTTTTGGGGGGGGGAGGGTTAATGAAGTACAAGCTGGAAATTGAAAACTGAAAAGTGGCTCTTGGAAACGTTTACACCAATTTCCATTTTTCTACACCTTTTGGTTTTCAAGTTAGAAACCCATACAGAGAGGCAAATGGCAAGATGGGCAACGCGGTCTATTAGTATAAATGCACAACAAAATTTATCCCTTAGTTGATGATCAGCAGGTGTCTCGTACTCTTACAAAAAATCTTAAATGAACAATTAAACATGATACCAGAAATGAAATTTGCGTTTGCTACATTCTAAAAACACTTCCGAAAGCACACATTTCAGCAACACCCGCATGCATCACCAACTAATAAACAAGAAATCTAAGCTAATGCTCATGAGACACGTGACAGCCTATAGCAGTTCTTGTTCGCAGGTAATCTTGTCTATCTCCATCCATTTTCGTCACAATTCACTCTTTCGCAGCCAAAAATCGCCAAAAAATCACTAAAAGCCTCTGTTTTTAGGGTTCAAGGTCAATCAAGGTCATCAATGTTGACAATCTCAAAAAAACTTGTTGCCAGTGCTTGTAATGTTAAGCAGCATGTCTGTGCCTATTTGCAACCATTTTCACATTAGATGAACCAATAACGGCAGAATAATGCTTTTTAAAAAGAGGGTGTCCCTCTTTCTCTCCCTAGTTTGCAGGGACCCCCTTCACCCAGTGGCATGAAATTTTGTCGCAAAATACTAGAGACTCTAAGCTATCATATAGTGAAAACCAAAAGTTTTCATCTCACCTGGGCTCCAATCGGTACCAGGACGTAACAGACAGAGACCAAGACACCAAAACAGAATCACCAATCACCATAGCTAATACGAGCTATATATGTAGCTAGTTATGCTAGCTCTCACACGTAATAAATGATGAAATAAGAGTGTACCACAAATGACTCAACTTACTTTTGTCAGAACTTAATCAAATCTCCACCAAATTTGATAATTTTTGGCACACAGATAGCTAAGACGATAAAACTATGTGAAGTACACTCATTGTCCACCTCACCTAATTTATGCAATCGCATTACCGTGTTAAAAACAGATGCTCCAAATTGTTGCATAATGCTTAGTTGTTGTCACTGTAAAAGTTCTAAGACTTAATTAAGCACACAATAAACTAAAATTTGATTTATTTAGCATACTTATAAGTTTGTGTAACAACATGCTTCCAAATTTTTCGAATTTATGCCCAAAATGTACACAATGGCTTAAACGTAATGTCACGGCTGATAGTGGCATTGACGATCAACTGATCAATCATTCGTGGATTAAACGTGTTTTGAACTCATAAGTCAGATATTTTGTTTGCTATTTTCAGCTTAAAATATTTAATACCACAAAATTATTGAATCATGTGGCACCCTCTGTCAAGTTAATAATAAAAAGGTGAGCAATCTGATAGTGATAATCACCATGTAACGTAACAATTGAAAGCATCTGCATGTTGACATAAATTAGATGAGGTGGACAATGAGTGTAATTCACATAATTTTATCATCTTGAACTCAAAAATTATCAAATTTAGTGGAGATATGATGACAAAAAGAAGTTGGGTCATTTTTTGGCATAGTCCAATACGCATAGCAGTGAAATAAAACAAAATATCTGATCATAACTCCAAAGCAGCTGAATTATACAGTCAAGGCTGTTCTAATGGTAGCTTCAATAACATCTGGATGAAGCAGTCCAGATCAGGTAAAGCATTTACAGTGTACCTTATACTGAGCCCTCAGAGAAGGCAGCAACGATGCACCGACAGCAAGTCCGTAAAACTGAGCCTTGAAGTGAATGTCCGGCGGAGGCCTGGATGGCGCTGAACTGGTTGGAAGACCGGGAGAAGTGGGCGTGGCTGTGGGCACTGGGCTTGGACTGGCTGGGGCTGCAGCAGCGAGTGTGTAGGGCTGCGATGAGGTGGATGACGTCACAGATAACTTTGACGGCACGGTGAGATGCAACGGATGCAACAGCCGAGATGAAAGACTTGCAACACCATCAGGCTCATCGAATGCCCTGCCCAGTCATTCACATATCCATCTCAGATGACATTAGTGACATTATCAACAATAATACAATATAATATACATCTCTTAGTTTGTACATACTGCACAATCATGGATGTTTATTTACAGCACAGATACAGCACAGTTGGCGACTTACTTGCTAGCCCGATGATAGGTCACAAAGTACTTCATCACAGGCATGCGGTATATACACCATGGGCCAAAAAATGTGGTGCTTTACTTTTGTTCATATCTTCGCCAATTATTGACCGATTTTCAAAATTTTTTGACTGGCACACTCAGCGGACAATTTGCAATATTGTGATTATTATACATCCCATCACACCGTAAATGCGTCTCTACACTACCTTGCTAAATATAAATGTAAGATAAAACTATCAATAATAAATGTACAAAACATAAGTTTATACACTTGTTAACGGCAACATTTAAGGACTTGCACATCGAAAACAGCAAAAATTACAAAAAATGATATTGCCCGCATCACACTGACTGTGTGTCAGTGTGCTGCTGAATAATAT
>Ga0209367_1013298_pt1 | contig 10613 bp, 3 predicted proteins | sample WorMetLIZISLAND2_FD_187412 | JGI IMG/M metagenome (GOLD analysis project Ga0209367, IMG submission 187412) | Marine gutless worms symbiont microbial communities from Max Planck institute for Marine Microbiology, Germany - Olavius geniculatus... ...
CCGTAACACACTGTCATAACTGCTGCTATTATAATATCATTATTAACTTGACGACTAATCACTACAAGCCGCGGCGCGCCGTAAAAATGTCGGCGGCGGCGGCGGCCGATAATTTCAGCTGGCTCGGAGGCGCGCCGTCTGTTTTTCGGCTGGCGGCGGCGCCAAACGATTCCGGCTGGCGGCGGCGGCGCGAGTCGGCGGCTGAGGGGTCTACCGTATACTGACTCAGATGCCGCAAGGCGCTGCGTCTGTCGTGCTAACGCAAAAAGCCATAGGTTCAACGGTCACACGTGAATGAAAAGAAGATAAGCTTAGATCGCCAATTGTTATACAACAAAATTTTCGGTGTCTGTTTATCTCGACAGAGTGAACTAAAGATCCTAGCTCGGCGTGGTTTAATGAATGAGCGTCGTGGGAGATATTGTTGCAACAGTTCGCTGGAGAAAGTTGATTAATTGTCGCGAATCATTCAGTCGTATAGACAGACAGACAGACAGACAGGCGAACATTGCGCGCGGGTGTGATCGGTCATGGCCGAGCCTCGTCACGGTTGCTGCAGCTAATGAACTGCTCAGAGTTAGAGGAGAACGTTATTGAGCCAGCAGCTGCAGCATGGGAACGACACGGCAATACAGCGTTTCAGCCGCATGTCTGTGAGTGACGACTCGGACAGCTGGACAAGCCTTACGCCTGGGTTCCACCCAACACAACGCAACGCACGCAATGCCTTGCGTATTTTTTACGCAGACGACACAAAAAAGTACGCAACAAACGCAGCGGATGCAGCTGACGCAAGCGACGTTACGACCGAAACGCAAGGATAAAAGAGGTGTCTATTCCTGCCAGTGGCGCCGTGGGTTAAAAACAAGTAGGCGAGGCAGAAAGTTGCATTTTTTGTCAGACGCTACAAATTTTCGACAGGGTGCCAACAAGCGGCTGCAAATGTCTGACAGAAGAGATTATGAGTGCTCAACATCTTAATTTTTTCTAAAATAAAGGTTTTTAGCTTTAAATTTGGCATTTTCGCGCGAAAATTGTTTCAAAAAATATCTTGCTGACTATTTTTCGACAGCTCAAATTTTAGGGGACCTGCTCCCTTTTCCTGCCACACGCCACTAATTCTTGCGTTGCATTTGATGGAAATCGGACTTGACGCTGCACACCGCGACAACGGTTTCGCTCGTCGAAGCTTCCGCTCATCGACACTAACCAACCGTGTGGATCGACCGGTGAACATTCCGTCTGAACTGAAACACAGTGACATCAGTAGATGTCATGGCTTTTTGATCGTGCTCACTCGCAAAAGGATAGGCGCTTTACAGTTCTGCAGATTAATTGATTGATTGACAGACAAATGACGTTTTAATTCCTTGCCTGGCTGTATTTTATGGACTTGGCACCATTCAACTTTTGTGGAGATTATAGTATAGTTTGTTTTACTTTTTAGGCCACACTAAAAATTCTCGTTCATTGATTGATTGACTGATCGAAGAGACTCAGCGGGAAATGTTAAAACTAATCAGTCAATCAATCAACTAAATCCGCCCGATAAACCACAACGCACTAAAACCAAAATATATCATGAGCAATGAAAGCAGTATATAGGGGCCTATAGGGGATTACGTTATCGTAAAAGGTCGACTAAAGTTATATGAGTTTAACGGACAGATCAGAATTAAGCGTTTTATTGCTTTGTCGCCTCTCAACAGTGTTTTTGCTGAAGAAATGGCATACATTATTTTCTAATGCATATATGCCTCTTAGCTGTGCAGCCAGATAATGAGATATTTATGGGGCCCGTTTACTCATTTTCTGAAAATAAGCAGAATTTGGTCATTATAATAGCATCATTGCTTTACGCAGTGTTAATAGTTAGAAAATATATCCGGAACCTAAATTTTTTTAGCGTACCTTGACAGGGATAATACACGAAGGCGACTTAAGTGACGAGAAAAAGTCTGTAAAACGCGCGCTTAACAAGAATTTGAGATAATGCTCACGAGACGCGCGAAAGCCTATGGCAGTTCCTGTTCGTAAACTGTCAGTCTATTTCGAGCCATTTTGTCGCAGTTCATTCTTGGAGTGTGCGCGACAGCCAAAAATCGCAAAAATCAATAAAAACCTTTAATTTTTAAAGTTCAGAATTTTTTAAAATCATCGATGTTGATTTGACTGAAAAACTCGTCACTAGTGTTTGTTGTGACAGGCAGCATGCCCATGATGATCTGCAAACGTTTTGACGAAAGACTGGCCAACAACGGTAAAATAACAACATTTTACGGGGGTAGCCTACCGCTATTTGATGCCCTCGTGCGCAAATTTCATTGAACCTAGAAAACCGAGAATTGGACCATCGAAATCTACGTTTAATGCTGAAAATTTCATACGCAGCTTATCCATGTCTATTTTAATTGATTTCGGCGCATTTCGCTCTTGAAATGTGCCTCGGAGCTCGAAATCGCTAAAAATCTATAAAAACCCCTATTTTGGCGTTTAATGTCATCCAAGGTCATTGAATTCTATGGCAATCGAGAATCAGTGTACGATTTCCTATTAGTAATTAATTAGGCCCTATCTCGCACCGTTATTGAGATATAGCGACTTATTGGCTAAAAATCGCAAATTTTTTTACCCCCTCTCATTTAGTGCCTTCGTTCGGGGTGACACCCTTCGAATTTATGAAAAAGTTTTACGGTCCCTGAAACTAGAGTCTTTCACGCAGCCGATGGTGAAAATTTGGTGATCTTAGCTTGCACCGTTTTTGACTGATCCACCGTGTGACGGACAGACGGACGGACAGACAGACGGACAAATAAAATTGCGATGGCTGTAAGACGCGCTAAAGTAGTAAGCCAGCTGCTTTCGTGCGTAAAACCAAAGCCACATACAGCACAGAACTAGGCAGAAAATTAACGCAAAAAAACTAAAAGTACTCGTTGGACCTTGACGCTTTATAAATTAATTCACTTACTTACTTACATATTTACTAAAATAGCGGAGAAAGCCGACGAACTTGTAAGGCGTTAAGCCCAAAGGATAAAGCTTACAGTCGGTAATCCGCGCAAAGTCAGTCGCGTGAGTCCTGAGGGTACAGAAGCTGCTAGACTGTATAGTATAGGCGTAGTGTACATTGCTGTATATGCGGCTGCGGAGAAGGATGCTGTATGGCGTGTTACGCTTGGATGTAGGTACAGCGTGGCGAGGAGTCTCAGATTAATATCATGGGAAACGTCAATCAACCGTTCCTGGCCACAGGTCGATACGACGTCTTCTTCATATCGACTCCGCCCACTTTCAAGCTGCAACTCCACGTCACAGGTCGACAAAACAACGCGTTGTTTTTGTTAGGGATTGGGGTTACATAATCTAGTGGGGGCGCTACGGCGACGTCCGACATGAGCCTATAGCGGGAAGAGGGCGGCGGCGTAGCGGGATGATTGGCAGGTAGCACCTACAAGAGGAAGCGACAATGCAGATCGGGGTTTTTTGCTACTGCGACCGTACAGGCGCCGTATCGGAGGCCGGGAGTGCTTACGATGTCATGATGTTATACTGTATATATAACTGTAATATACGAGTACGAAGAAATTCGTCTTATTACTCGGCACACACTACCATTTATACAGTAACTGTGCACTTCCTAAGCGGCTTTGTCGTTTGTCTTAATTTGCTGTCACTTAACGTATTATGTTCGGTTTCTACCACCAACTGAGTTATTTGTTTTGTCACTGTCTGATGGGCCCGGATCGTGGGATGATTTTCAGAGTAAGTTAGTATAAATATTAGTGAACGGCACGAAGCATTTTGATGAAGTTATTCGTATTTACTATTGCAAAACTCTAAGAAAACCATTTCGTTCATTCCAATTTCCATGCTCGCCAATAAAATTCAGTGACATGCAAGGCTAGATATACGGAGTCATATAGTTTGCATGGGCTAATGGGCCACGCATAATGACGTAGCGGTTTGACGTGTTTTTGGCCTCGATCAAAGCTACAAAAGTACTTTTTATAGCGTTGTTTACATGCATGAGTTGAACTCGGATGTTGATCAACGAAGAAGTAACTTTACGTCGGGTGGCCAGAATGTTTAGATAGAGATGACCTTTCGCAGGTATACCGTCTTGCTGTTTAACCAAGTCTCTCAAGCCAAGTCAGCTTCGCCATTTTTGGCGTAATGAGTACCGGTGATGGTCATGGTCACACCATTAGAGAGAAAACGACGATTTCTGTTCAACGCAAAAGTCAATAGGCCTTCTCTTCAAGCATGTTCGCATGTTGACCTATGTGGTTAAGTGCTGTTAATGGACCGGCCACTAAGCTATCTTAACTTGGTTAGAGCTGTCGCAGACTCATAAAGGTCGCAAAGGGAATGAATTGCCACTGAGCACAGCAGACTTGGGTCGATGTCGAAATCTTCTTATTTTTATGTTATACATAAAGCATGAATTTCCTCGACTGCTTAGAGACCAGGATCAACTTTGGCGTCAACGCTGGCATCAGACGTGGGACTTACCGAGTAGTACTTATTTATATTTTTTAAATAAATAAATAATTCATATCATAGTCTGAAAATTGTAGGCAAATTTTCTTCTCGTCGAAAGTTGTTGTCCAAAACGCAAAACTAGAAGCTAAAAACCATTTCGGTAAAATTTAGGGAAAAAATTGAACTTTTGAGCACTCCTGTCGGAAATTTGAAGTGTGTGCTAGAAATATGCAACTTCCGCTTTTTTAAGGCGCGACGCCGCTGGTTACACGAGTCCTATTTATAGCGACCGTTACTTTTTGCAACCATTAAAAAATAATGAAACTAGAAAGCAGTCGTAGCCCGCAGGTACCTCCGCCAAGGCATTATGCCATGCCCGACATACCCTCAAAATTTCAGAAAGATCCGTTCATAACTTTTCGAGTTATCTTGCTCACACACAGACAGACAAACAGATAAACAAAGTCCGACAAAAACATTACCCCCTTGGCGGAGGTAATGACAGCACCTTTTCGACTCCATTATTCTTCTGACTCAATTTAATTATTTTCACGTATATTCGTATATCGTTAATCGGTAAAAAAATTCAACCATTTATTACTAATGTGCGCTGCCACTTTCTTAATTGGAGAACAAGTCAAGTTGGCGGTATGGTTTCAGCGGCAGAGCTATGCGAAGATGCGGTTACTATGACAACTAACGTACGGCGACTCTGAGCCGTAATTGAGGGGCGCTGCGTCAAATGTCTATGAAAACTCTGTTTAAGGAGCGCTTTAAAAACTTACAAATTGATTGACTGATTGATTTGATTAATTGGCTAATACGTCATGTTGTGCCGTTATATATGTTCACAGGCGTAGTTCAGCAGGACAGCGGAAACTACACGTGCGAAGTTCGAGGCCCACAGTCAATTGTGCTTGGTCACGTTACACATTTCATACTCGTTCGAGGCAGGCCCCTATAGTTATTTTATTTTGCAGCGTATTTTACTTCGCCTCTTCATTCCCTAGCGTTTGTGATAGTAGTGTGAGTACAGCAGCATTAAAATTAAATGAACAAAGTTAATTTACGTAGAGCTGGGTTAGTATCGTGATGGCTGTGGGTATACATGTATGCCCATAATGTTTTGTTTTCGTATTTAGCCAATTGCTTAGTTTGATTTTGTCTTTTTCATGTTTTAGTAACAACACTCACAATAGACACAAACTAATGCAAAATGGATTGCTTTACGTAACTACATTTCATGAAAGCACCTCACATTGTCTAAACAGACGTAACTTAACACGAAACTGTTTAAAACAAAACAATATTGACATTGTAAGAAATTGTCAGAAAAAAATTGCGTTTGAGTTCCAAGCGTTATTTTGGCATGTCGGAGCGAACATTTTCAGTCAAGTGCAAAGAATGTAATAACTTTTTTTGGTAATTAGTGTAGGCTTAATAGTTGTGGATTGTTTCATTTTAAAAATGTATAGTTAAGTTTTTTCGATATGTTTTGTTCGCCTTCGTGAACATGGACTATGTAACAATAATTATATGTATTTTTTGTGTTGCTGCTGTGTTTTTTGTGTTGTTCGCCGTCTACCGATATCGATAGGCCTAAATCAAAGATTACCATAACACATGGCGGTGCGGTGAATGATGCGTGGATGGATGTGCAGCGCCGGTGATCAGCGTTGAGTTGACTGATGAACTTGGAGACGACGCGACAGCCAAGTCCGTCATTCGCTCTACTGACCAGTCGCCGACTGTCATTCGTTGTCTGGTCGTCGGCGGTTTCCCGCCACCGACCATCACTGTCGCCCTCGACCGGCGTGACGTCACCGCCCACTTCCGGTTTCGTTCCCGCGCCAACGTGACCGGAAGTCGCGGTCTGCGGTTGATCGAGTACCGTAGTGAGAGGTGGACGAGCGACTGTCCAGTCCATTGGCCACGAGACAGCGTACGACAGGGGGAAGACTGGTCAGTTGAAACTGACCATTGTCCAGTCCACAGTGAGGCCGCTGTGAGAGGTGGACTAGTGACTGGCGACCTACAAGGACGGACAATGGACGAAGAGTTCGGTGTCTGGCCAGTGTGCCTGGATTGGCGTCTTCCAGCAGCGACGCTCTGCTTAACGTGCTTTGTGAGTAACTTAGAACAATTACGTTTGTGCGAAAAAAATGACACAATGTAACTTTGGGTTGGTGGCGTGGCGTAGCGGTAACGCGTTTCATCCGATAACGAAGTTACTCTACGCCGGGCCGAGTTAATACTGCGATGGGCGACTGCCTGTGCGCAGGTAAACCATCTCGGTATGTAACCAGCCGCATAGGTCAACTCAGCCTTCTATCCCTCCGGGATAGGTAAATCGAGTACCGGCATATCTGGCTGGGGTTAAGGCGGGGCGCGTTCATTTGTGTCGTGTGGCAGGTAACACTGTGTGATCCCATACGGCAGGTGACGCTCTGTAGCTCTGAGATGGGCTTTCCAATACCTTTAACCTTTTTAACCTTTAAACAAGCTAAAACAACCGTAACTTAGTCTATTGTGTTTTATCGAAACACTTTGGATTAATCTCTGCAATACAGTAACCTATATAGGCTACAACTTTTCTGCAAGTTTGCACCGCCACGTTTTGCTCTGTGATAAGCAGTAAACGCAGTCGACGGCAATCGTCTCCAGTTTTTTCGTTGGTGTCGCTTCCAAATGCTTATAAAACATTAACAACAGTTGCCTGTTTTATTTCTCTCATCTGTCTCTCGATTTTCTGGAGACTGGAGTTGAGCTATTTGGGTTTTGAACCGGTTTCAATCGATTGATTTCAATATTAGGCAGAGTCAAGTCGGCTGTTAACTTATAAGACTGGGTTTTCTGCGTCTCAGGCCAATTTAGTTATACGAATATGCCGGTAGTTGATAATTATGCACACTTGAATAATATAATAATTTTTTGTATGCAGTATTTTTAAAAATGCCAACTCGATTTTTACTACTTTTTATTTAGAATTTTTGACGGTTTCCAAAACAATGTGCACATTTACAACTGTTTCACATGTTATTTGCATAGGCCTTTGCACACTACGTTGTAAAGATGAAAAAAGCAAGATTAACTCGTGAAACAAATTTGTTAGCTTCTAAACAAAGAAGCAACTATAGCACGTATGTTTTAGCCGTCCCTGTCGTCTGTTGTTACGTATGCGCTGGTATACGTGATTGGACGGCAAGGTTTATGTGTTGGCAAGCTGTTACGATGGACCTCGTATGCCGTTGCGTGTGCGGAGAGGTCAATTGCTTCGCTCTGTGTCGATGACACCGTCCAACGAACTATGCAGTCACTTTGGACAGACCCAGCAGTTATTAGTTCATGATTCATTGGCAAGGAAAGTTCAGGGGATCAAGCCACAAGTAAGCTGAAAAGTGAAAACCTAACAAGTCGCTGGCCATTTGAAACTTTCAAAATTCGATACGTTTGCCACTAACTATACTGCCGTAGGAACACCGTACACTAGGGTAATATACTCTCCAGAAACAATAAGGCAAACTGTCAAGTACTGACAAATAGTTATGCCACCCGTTGGCCAAGAATTCTACCTCGCTTTCGGCCTTCAGTCTCGATTTTCGGCCTTTAAGACTAAGCTGCGGCTTTTCGGGCAACCCAACAGCGCTCAGTTATCCTATGTTTTAAAAACCAGATAAATTTTGTTATTGAACTAGCCTATATACACTTCTTGTCGTGGTGGTGGAACTTAGTGCTCCGATGACCTGAAAAAAAAAATTAAAATCCGTAGGGTAGATGACAACAAAGTGCCGACCAACAATTTGTCAGAGCATTACCAGTGCTCATGAACTGGTTAATCTTCGGCTTTTATGCCGATTTCGGCTTCACAGTCGTTTATCTACGGCTTCACAGCCGTTCATAGTTTCGGAGCCATTTCTTGAAACCTTATGGTTACATTCTGGGATGTACATTGGTCCGAACTGATACGGCCTCAGCGCTTCGCAGGCGTAACAGTCTGGCCACCCCGGAGGTAAGGTAAGGTAAGGTAACGTAAAGAACTTGATTTCTTGTTTTTTGCTTATCAACCGTTAGAACCAAATCCAGTCTTGCTACATGCTGCACGATCTTGTGACAATCGAACAGCTGCGTACGACGTTAGTTTAGTCTACTCTGTGGTGTTGTCAGTCTCGGTCTACTTCTTCAAAGGTCCTTTTCTCAGTTGTAGACAAATACTGCGGCGCTATAAGGTGACGAGCGCGAATCGGTTGTGTGCAGACGGTCCGCGGATATCGTGCAAGGCGCGAACGGGTAAAGTCGGCGACTCGAACGTGAACTTGAAGTGCGAGATCGACTCTAATCCGCGCGTAATCGCACTGTTCTGGGTCCTAGATGAGAACGGCACGACGCTAGCGGAGGGCGAAGTAATTGACGAGGCGTGGACGCTCGTCATGGTAAACCGATTGATTATCCGAGTATATGGTATAAAACAATACAGTCAATAACTCTGATACCTCTCACTCGTATTTTGCGTTTCCACTTGTACTATAGGGCCTACTATTGGTATATTGCCGTTTTAGTAGGCGACATTACGGTTCTTGCCGCAGGCCTGAAGTAACCAGTTTGCCAATTTTTAGTTAAAATGGCAAAGATCAGGGTCAGTGTTTGAGGTTAGCGTTGCACAACTTCCATATGAACAGCGGCATAATATGTTGGTACTGGGCTGACATATTTTCGCTAATTCTTAGTCAGTTTAGTCAATATTGCTATTGCAGTTCACTCACATCGCTGTGTGTAGACCAAGCTTTACTTTTTAGATTTTTGTGGACTTTTGTAGCCTGTAACTTTTTGTTGCTCTGCTGCAGGTTTTCTGTTTATAATGGATGCACTGTACAGTTTGTTGCACAGCTTGTTATGCATGCAATATGTCTACAAAAATGGAACCTCACGGAGTTTGGCTTTATGTGTTGCAGGACCGTCCAGACGGCGTGGTAGAAGCGCAGTTGTATCTGCATCGCTTAGACAACGCCAGTTTTCGGTCGTACACATTAGTAGCGGAAAATGTCGTGTCTACGGGAGCAGCCGATGTACAGTTAGTTCGAGCTTGCTCCGCGGCGTGTCGCTCTCTACGACGTACGTAATTAACGTCCCCTGCTTATTTACTTACTTACTTGCTCGAGCAATGACTGTCCGTCTGCCCGTCTGTCTGTTTTTCTGTCCGTTTGTCTGTTTTTGCACATCGCTGGTCGACAGAAGTTTTAAAATTTCTTTAAAATTTTGTGAGTTTTTTGGGGTAAAATTTATTAAACTGAATTTGTCAGTTGATGAAAGCAACTACACCGTGCTTCAAAATAACAGAGCCACTTTAATTTTTAAATAACTCCCTGAAACATTGGCTGATTTTGATAATTTTTGGCACGCAGCATCGCAAAGAAACGTGACGTGTCATAAATGGCTGTAGCTTAGCCTACCTCACGTTAATACTGTCGCTACACAACTTTGTGAAATGCAGAAGTCGTAGTGTGGCCACTTACAACAATGAATTCATACTGTGTAGCGCATGCGTCGACTCAGAAAATCACTAAGACCACAAATCATTGAAAATTTGTTACGTATTTAACATTATTGATATTCGTTTAAATATTGTACATCGAGGAACTGAAATGACGTATTAACAGCGAGTCAGCTGCTCTGGGTCGCGCGTTATTGGACGTGCTGTTTGCCAGTGGCGTCAAAGTCCACCGCTTGCGTTCGTGCTGGTGCTCGAGAGTCGAGAAGGACATTTTGAGCACATGCTTGAATAAAAATAATGTGATGTAGCACGTATGACTTTTTGAGAGATATTAATCGTTACTCGTGTTTGTCGCTATCCAGTTAATCACTTCTGAACCGACGCATGTGCTACCCAGTATGAATTCATTGTTGTAAGCGGTCAGACTACGACTTCTGCATTTCACAAAATAGTGTAGCAACAGTAATGAGGTCAGGTAGGCTAAACTATAGTCATTTACGTTAAGTTAAAGTTAAGTTAAAAACGAACTTATAAAGCGCCATAAAACTAAACGTGTGTAAAGATACAGAGGCGCTGGCTACGTTACAGTTAACCACTGTTTTCAAAAGCAACAGTAAACAGATGTGTCTTGAGTCGACGA
>Ga0209367_1013299_pt1 | contig 10611 bp, 7 predicted proteins | sample WorMetLIZISLAND2_FD_187412 | JGI IMG/M metagenome (GOLD analysis project Ga0209367, IMG submission 187412) | Marine gutless worms symbiont microbial communities from Max Planck institute for Marine Microbiology, Germany - Olavius geniculatus... ...
ATTTAGCTGGTGGGAGGCCAGTGCCCAGCTATTACATAACTAGAGACATCTGAATAACACGAGTCCACAAACAAGCTGGTTACTAGCGCGAAGAAATTTACTAGCTAGGGAAATCTACTTAATGATACAAAGGTGGTAGCAAAAGTTATGCAAGCCAGGATTGGCTATCGAATTACGGGGTTTTAAAAATTGAGGGGTTTGGTGGGAGACCCCCTGTTGGTGGGAGGCCTGGGGCCCGGGGCCCCCGGGCCCTCCCCTAAATCCATCCCTGTCTGTATCTCCACAAAGCGGCAACGCTGTCCTGTTTTTAAGGTGCGCACAGACCAACGCAACTGAACTGGACTAAACAGTCTAAACTAAACTGACGCCGTTTAATTTTTGACGAACTGACCAATGGGCAAGCAAGGCGAGCTCATTGGTCACTGGATGACGCGTACGTGAGTGTACTCAGTAGTCACGTTTTCCACAAACGCCGTTGGATGGTGCCTATACTGCAGTGCATTACTGCGTGCCCATTGGTCAGTTCGTCAAAAACTAAACAATGTCAGTTCAGCTCAGTTCAGGTCAGTTCAGTTACGTCGTTCTGTATAAGGCGTACGCGCCTTTAGGCACTTTTCAGTCCGATTAGTTCGCCGTGCCAGTGGAGTTTTCTACCCTCGGGAATCGAGTACCGAGAATTTAAAAAAAAAATAATACAAAAATAGCTCAATCGACGTAATAACCTGGTAAAAAATGTCTTCGTATTTTTTTTCGTTTTCGCGGATTTTTAATACTTTGGTATTCTGCATTGCGTACATCTCCGACGTTTCAGACCAAGCCAGCGCGTATTGCTTCTAGAAACCTCAGGGTGCTGCTACAAAATGAGGGGAGAGGAGAATGAGGGGCGAGAGACAAGTTGTGTTTGCTGTATCAACGTGCCGTGCGAGCGTGTGAACAGTTATCATCAGAAGTGTGCGGAACGTCGAAATTCTGCTCCGTTAGCAGTCCGCAATTCCTGCAAAACATGCAGTTAATTTCGTTTCACATGCCGTTCGAAAACAGTCAACTCCCCTCTCCCCCACCGAATCCACTGACGTTCGCGAATACCGTTTTGGTACTTAACAAAGCCTTCCACGGCGCCGCGGTAAACAAAATTTTAAGAAGAGGGACAAGGGTGACTGAGCACGAAGTCTCTCAGAAGCTAGTTTTCTTCTAGTCCGACACATAAATTTTAATGTTCCGGCAACCGAAAGTGTTCAAAATGTTGCCTGCCTGTTAAATACGCCACTGGCCACTGAGGCCAACTCCTTTGCCTGGCCAACCTTTCATTGGTTGGCGTAATGCATATTGATGATGGCTGGGACCACTGTTACTGGTTTACGAGTTCCGTGTAGCAGCTTTAACCAACCATACAGCTATCGACATTGTTGGTAACGTTTTCATTATACTGACACGGTGACACCCAGTCCGTTAAAGTACGTCGCTGTCAAAGGAGTTGGCTATCCGGCAGACTTGCGTCATAGGCTGAGACGTGTTTCGCACTTTTTTCTCTCTGAGAATCTCACTTCTACGGCTCAGTTGTTCTCACTAGTTCTCATGAAAAGTGTGAAACGCGCAAGTAAGAATTCTCTGAGAATTCTAACATAGAATTCTACGCTAGCCAATTTTATCTATTTGGATGACGTAACTCAAGCAAGTGGGCGGAGCTAGCATAACGTACCAAAGGAAAATCTTGCTCACAATTTCTCAGATAATCTCAGAGAAGTAGAAAGTGCGAAACGCGCTTCTAAGTTAGAATATCTGAGATTCTCAGAGGTTCTCAGAGAAAAAAAAGTGCGAAACGCGCCTCCGGTGTTAACTTACTTCATTGGGTTTAACTCTGGCCAGCTGAAAGTGACTCACAACTTTAGAAGCTTCCACCCAGCAGACATTTTGCATTTCTGCTGTCTGAAGTATTTTTATGATTTGCGAACGGTCACATTAGGCATTAGTATTAGGCCTACTAACCGTCCTTCATGTAGAGTAACTACGCAACGTTGTCATCACTGATTGAAGTCGCTAACAAAGACGCAGGTCTTCAAATGGTGGATCTGTAATTTCCTGCGGATCAGAGTTGGTTTATCCGTCTACCTCTATCAGCAAGGTGCCCCTGACTGCGTAGACAGATGTCACACGACACAGCTGAGCTAAGCCACGGCCCTCGGTAGATACCGAATGCCGTGGCTAGCTGAGCCTATAGGGGCGTCGTCTTTTAATACTGCATTGCACTCAGTCGTCGTCTTTGGCACAGTCTCCTGCGTGAAGTCGACTTGCTACAGCAACTAGCAGTCTGTGAAAAGTCGTGTTGCAATTTGTAGATACGGTTTGACAGCGTCTTCCGAAAAAAGAAAAACACATTATATGCAAGGTCACAGAAGATCCGCCCGACAAATTCTTTAATGTTGAAGTGTAGCTTCACGGCATGCATGCGGTCCATAATTCATTAAAAGCAGACCAGGAGCTAAAATGCAGCAGCCTTGTGGGGCAACGGAAGAGGAACGGAGTATGTTAAGACAGTTTTCTGTGAGGAATCTGTATTCCTTCTCCCTGGACTTCACTTTCACTGCGAAGTACTGTATCATTCTACAGGTCTTTAAAACCCCGTCCCACAGTCCACATTCCCATACGCAATGTTTAGACGCTGGCGTCAGCGGCTTATCGTGTGCTGCGGCGGCCGCTGTTAGGTGTCCTAGATAATTGACAGTGACGCTTGTTGTTGTGGTGGATCGCTCTGCTTGGGAAACGGACATTTCCTCCCTGTAGGGCCTGTGCACCCCGGTCCACCCTAATACGACCTGCTGCCACTGCCTCGCGTTTCGCTTTCATAATGCTCTCGCGAAACTTTCCAAATGCTTATTATTTCATCATTCATCACAGCAATAATTAGGCTATACACCAGCCGCCAAGTCGAGTACGACTGAAGGCCCTTAGGGCCACTCTAAGTGTGTTTACACTTTCTACTCTGTCCCTGCCGCTTGATTCGTCATTAGACTACATCGTTATACAGCGTCCGGTGCATTAGGCGGCGGCGGCGGCGGCCTTGTTCTGTACCGGCTTTAGCAAATTAAACTGGTGATGAGAATGCTGACTTCACTTCGCGGCATGCTGTTCAACGAATGTCGAAGCTTGACAATAGGCGGAGAAATTATCCGACACCCGACGTGTCTGTAGGTGCCAGTCTGGCAGTGGGTCGATTCCAGCCGGTTGTAAACTCAATGCAGGTCGCTTGACATTCTATACACATCAAGAGAATGTTCTGATGATCTGCAGCTGCTCGCAGCGTTGCCATCTATCTACACGTCGCTCGTTGGCTTTACGCTTGTATTCGCACTAGGTCCTAGTTCTCGTTTCGTTGCATGCTCTAGTTTTATGACAGTGGCGCTAAGACGGTGCCTATGTACAACGGTTGCCCATGTCATATAGATAGGCAGCCTTTAAACGGTCAGAAAAATATCGAATGAAATTACAACATCGAGGCTATGAGCGCCTACAGGCACTCAGTTCATAGGCCTGCGTGATGTAGGGCCTAGCCTAACCAGTGTTCCTCCATTCTTCTATAATTTTTCATAGAGGATTTTTCGTGACGTTGCCATTGTTAAGAGTCGCTTCCTTGCCTCCCTGTCCTGAGCGTGTCGCTTTGCCGTCGCCAAGCCAAGATTCAGTGGACTCAGGTCGGTCTTCTATCTCCACTGTTTCAACTTCTAAGCCACGACTGTCTGGGACGGCCGGATATTCGTGTGCAATCTGTAGGCAGTAGAAGTGTGTGAAATGCAGCCCTGCAGAGCTCGGAGTGGCCGTTAGTCCTGACATGAATCTGTTCGGGCAATGTCTAACAGCAGTAATTAACAGGCGCGCGTTATAGCCATTCTCTTTTCTGCTCAGTTACATTTTGTCTGTCTGTCTGTTTGTCCGCTCTATTTATAGCTCCACAAACACGGCAATCGGATCCTCTGCAATGTGCCGTTTGCGTTTCGGCACGACGAACGGAACGCGTGCTTGCAGTTATTTACGCGCGAAAGCAGCTATTGTTTTCAGCGCATCTTAGCCATCGCAATTCTGTCCGTCTGTCTGTCCGTCCGTCGTCTGTCTGTCACGGATGTATTGTGGCTATATGGTAAGTCGTAAAAGGTCGGCAATGGTATTATCGGATAGGGTGCTGGCGACTTCTTATATGTTGTCAATAGTAACCATGTCTCAATCTGCAGCGGTTTGGCCGCAATTTTTACGTTGAGCGTGGCGTCGCCAGTTCCTAAGCTATTAGCTTGTTGCCCAGCTAGTAGTACGGGAGCGAACCTCGTCATTGGTAACAAACTGTCCTCTAATAACCTGTGACTTTATAAGTGAAAAAAATGAATCAGTTAATAATGAACAAAACTTACGAATTGTATACGTCCTGTTTTTTCATTGTCGGCGATTTTGGACTTGGCTTACTATCGGTTATATACTGAGTTGTTTTAGGCCTGGGCCTATAGGTCTAAAAGTGCGAGAAAATCGCATCGTTTCTTAAGCTCGACAAGATAGTCCGAAAGCGAAGTTACGATGCGATCTATTTTCGCTGTGGACCACAAAAAACAACGATTTCTACGAGTCTTGACATGGCACGGAATTGGAGCAACACGCTTCGTGCAACCAGTGCATGATATCTTTACCACATGACTCCGTTGTAAAGTCGACGACTTGTTGAGAAGCTTGACGCTATACACCGTGTCTCGTAGGCCTACTGCAGAACTAACAAAACATCAACCGACAGATAACGACTGTCAAAGATGGTTATCTCACAGCCATGCCGCCACACTACTTTAACTACTTTCTACTACTCTCAACTTCTTCTAACCTTAGCAGGGATTAGTTTTCCGAAGTTACTTAGACCCCAAGAATGAATCTATAGGGAGACTGTTGCACTATCAGCACCCACAACTCAATGAAAATCCATTCACGGATATCGGTCTCTTGCTCGGCTACGACCATCTCATTATACGCTCGTAGCCTAATGGATAGATATGATAGTGACACAAGAAATTTGAGCTAATGCTCATGAGACGCGCGAAAGCCTATAGCAGTTCCTGTTCGCAAACTGTCGGTCTATCTCCAGCTATTTCGTCGCAGTTCATTCTTGGAGTGTGCGCTGCAGCCGAAGGCCGCAAAAATCAATAAAAAACCCTTATTATCTCCGCCAAGTGAACGTTAGTGAACATTGGAGATTATGAGATTGGTCGTTCTGTCCGTCTTTCCGTGTGTCCGTCCGTGTACATGTAATTTGAGACGTCATATTTCTATAACGGTGCCAGATAGACGCCAACTTGGCGGAGATATGCACTCTCACGAGCGCCTAGCTTTGGAAGTTTAGGGTCTTTCAATGTCATCGACGTTGATACGACTGAAAAGCTCGTCACTAGTGCTTGTTGTGATAGGCAGCATGCCCATGCTATCTGTAACCGTTTTCACGAAAGACTTGCTGACAACGGTAGGCCTAAAATAATAGACTTTTACGGGGGTACCGCTCTTTGATGTCCTCGTGCACAGGTTTCCTTGAACCTAGAAAATCGAGACGTGGACCGTCGAAATCTACGTTCAATGCTAAAAATTCGAAACGCAGCTTCTCCATGTCTATCTCAATTGATTTCGGCGCAATTCGCTCTTGAAATGTGTCTAGCGGCCCGAAATCGCCAAAAAATCCATAAAAACCCTATTTTAACGTTCAAGGTCATCCAAGGTCATTGAATTCCGTGGCAGTCGACAGCCAGTGTACGACTTCCTATTAGTGATCATCAATAATAACCTAGGCCCTATCTCGCACCGTTATTGAGATTATATGTAAAAAAAACTTTCCAGTTTACAACTGTGTGTAAGAACGATGTGATGATATCAGTCCCCTAAAACAGCAAAAATCATTTGGGTATCCTTTGATGGAGTTATGCATATTGCGTCCTCACAAGCTGACTTTGGTTGGTAATCACTAACATAGTCTAAAGCCTTCTTCATTTGATGTTATTTGTCGTATCAGGCCTATACTTGTCCAATGGTTACCGATTTGGCCGAACTGCCCAAAATGTGCACCGTAAAACAAAAGATATGTCTAAGTGTAAAATAATAAGCTCAACTAATAAGTAGGCCTGATACGACAAATAACATCAAATGAAGAAGGCTTTAGACTAAGTTAGTGATTACCAACTAAAGTCAGCTTGTAAGGACGCAATATGCATAGCCCCATCAAAGGATACCCAAATGATTTTCGCTGTTTTAGAGGACCGATATCATCACATCGTCCTTACAAACAGTTGTAAACTGGCAAGTTTTTTTTACATATATAGCTTATAAGCGACATCGCTGCAGACATGTTATTTTGGTGAAAAGGGAAAGTCGTAGGCTAATGGGGTCGGCGACGGTACTGTTGGATAGGGTGCTGTTAGTTCATATAGGCTGTCTTATAGTAACGATTCCACTATCTGTTACTGTTTGGACGCAATTTGCAATTTAAACTTAGACTGAAATCTATCCTTTCTGCGCGGACCGGGCGTGAGGTTTAACGCAACGTTACTTGTGGTCACACGAGTGTCACTGTCAAATGAGTGCAACAGACAGACAGACCACGCTACGTTAACATCTGTCGCAATAGCCGACATCACTGATGCTTTCAGGAAACCCTCTCCCCACCAGTCAGGGGACTGGCGGAGCTGTAACTTGCCACACTGAATTTGGGGTGATTGGGACTTTTCAGAACTGTCGAAAGCCAGCGCTGACACAATGTTTAATCACATGGATCACGAGAACTTGCTCGTCTGTGCAAAGGGGCGGAAACTTGATACACCGGGAAATCCCCTTCCAGAGATTCCCAACCTCAAAAGTCTGGATAAAACCAAAGTTTATCCTATTTTCATTCTTACTGTTACTTTTTTTATTTCCTGTACTTAATGCAGCATTTAATACTGAATGAATAAATAAATAGGTAGTAATCGAACCTTCTCGCTTGACGAAAAACTGAGATCAAATGTGCTAGTGCGACTGACAATAAACAAAAAATGTCACAAAATATTTCTATCAGCAGGCAAAAAAACCACAATATAGGTCTGGAACAAATTAGTGCATGAACACAACAACGGCAAAAATGAAACGTGAAAAAATACTTTGCGATAAAAGCACAATTATACGCCGCACGTATGCCGATTATCAATGCAAATGTACAACAACAGAACAGCTTATATATGACAACGTGCTATAGTGACAAATCATATCTTTAAACCGACACTGCTGAAAACACAAGAACAGAACAATAAGTTAATAACAGCAACAACTAAAAAAATCATAAGAGCTGAAAGTGCGGAAACCTATACAAAAGTTTCTGTTGACGGATCTGAACAGTTTCGTTACAAACGAACCCAAAACCGATGATTTTCTGAGAAACATGCTTATGGTAAATGAGAAGAATCTTTCCAGATCCTCACTCACTTAAGCACGCACCGAAGCTGACAACCAAGCTTCTCAATGAACAACTGAAAATGCACAGAAACGCCATAAAATAAAGTAAAACTAGTTAAAAAACACGAATTCACACACACTCAAACACAAGTCAAAAAATTTAAAACTAAACCATAAGGCTCTAAAGTACACCAGTGACAAGTGAGTTTGTGTAGTGTGCTTATGACTGCAGTACATAATATAGCACTGAACGGTTCTGGCAATCTTCCCTCTCCGACAGCTTGTAGAAATTCTTCCAAACTATAACCTTTCACTCTCATTCTCGACTTCATCGTCACTGAACGCCATTATTACGCTTGTGACAGAGGAACAAAGTCGATATGAAACAAAACAATATTTCATTGAATGTTTGCAAAATTGCTAACAATTTCCTACTAACGTCACATGTACACTGTACAAGGTTCACACATGCGACTCCATATACTACGTACACGGCTTGGAAGAACGAATGACTTCAAGAAATACGACGGAGACTAGTGTCAAGTACACGGACGTTATCAAGACTGCAGAATGCTCACAACACACAAGCCAAAACTCCACTGCTTCGATTTGTCACGGACTTGTTGGAAAACAAGTCATTTATCAAACTGGCTGCTGCGAATATGCTGCATCAATATGTTGCGAACGTGTTGTAGAGCTCCTTGTGAAACAAAAATACAACAAACTGAAGCAAGTGGAGAATGAGCTGAACAAAATAACCAAATGCCAGCAGTGTCGGCCATTTTATCTCGGGTTTATTTTAGTTCATAGGCCTACAACGATCTACCGGTACTCAATACTGCCAAATATCAATATCAAGTCAATTCACACGTGAGTGTAGTAGGGCACGTGTAAAATGTCCACATATTACGCCATCATCTGGTATTAAATAAAGCAAGCAAATTACATAAGATCCCCCTCCATTCGCTTTTGAACAGATTTTGAATAGACAGCGATATCTTGCATCCATTTTTAGTGCTTTGAGCTGGCAAGGGTTAAACCGAATTAAGTTATCATACAGCCCAAATAGGCCGGACGGCTAGCTCTATCAGCAGCTACAAAACTCACAACTTCTTCCTAGCAGTGGTTGTAACTATCAGCATTACTCATTATGCCTACCTACGAAAGGATGGCCAGGCTGAGTAAGCCTCGGTGGTGGTAATACAAAGACACTATACCCATAAATAGTCACCCATCTCGGTACTAACGTGGCTCAGCGTACAGCAACTCTGCTGACGTGCCCAATGATGTTACTACAATACCAAACCGAGAACACCAAAAAATAGCAAATAAAAACTTTGTTGAACTCAATTTGTTCTCTTGCATTATCTTGCCTACTGTCATTGCAGTATATACATAAGATCCCCCTCATAAAAATGCATAAAATGCATACAATAGCATTATCACAAACACTATCCATTGGCTACCTCCAACATAAAAAAACTAAGATTCATTCTCACACTGTACACACTACGCTGCAATATATGACGTTACAATAACGTTTTTGTTTCAATCAACACAAATAAAATGCAGAATAATACAACATCTTGCAACCAACCATCATAACTGAATATGTGATCAATTCGATCATAGCAGAAGATTCATAATACTTAAAATAAATATGTAATACTTCTAAAATTGCAATACAACAGCTGTACTAATCAGCCACCGGAGAGACGGCAGTGATGTAAGGAAACGATGCGATCACGGGGAAATCACACTGTCAAGTTTTTAAAGATAAACTACTTTCTACTTAGGTAGAAACAATTTCTACTTCTACTTAAGTAGTTTTATTTTGGGCTACTTTTAGTTCTACTTAAGTAGATTTTTGGGGTCGCTACTTCTACTTCTACTCAAGTAGAGTTTTTGACTAAATTATCCAACAATATACAGCATTACAGTGTGCAAAAGACACACGTGGAAGCAGACTGGGGAGCCAAAGCTGAGATGATATAAATTACAAATTATACAAGAAATTTGAGCTAATGCTCACAAGACGTGCGAAAGCCTATAGCAGTTCCTGTTCAGTAGCTTAGCTGAAAATTGGGGTGTTCACGCTAAGTTAATATCCAAATACCAAAATCTCTCATCGCATAATGAGATAGTTGTGAATGCTACAGACTTGTGTCACAGCCCAAAATCGCCAAAAAATTTACAAAACCCCCTATTTTTGCGTTTGCGTTCGCGTTCAAGGTCATCCAAAGTCATTGAATTCGGTGGCAATCTAGAGCCAGTGTACGACTTCCTATTAATGATTAATAGTAACCTAGGCCCTATCTCGCACCATTTTTGAAATACAGCAACTTATTGGCTAAAAATTGCAAATTTTTCCCACCCCCTCTCATTTAGCGCCCTTGTTCGGGGTGACTTGTTTCGAATTTATGGAAAAGCTTTACGGTTCCTGAAACTACAGTCTTCCATGCAGCCGACGGTGAAGATTTGGTGATCCTAGCTTGCACCATTTTTTACTGAATCACCCGTGTGACAGACAAACAGACAGACAGACAGAATTGCGATGGCTAAGACGCGCTGAAAGCAGTAGTTGCTTTCGCGTGTAAAAACGTTTGAGCTGAAACACAGCTGAGCCAAGTTGAGTGAGTTGAGAAAACTTTCACTTCAAATCTTTCAACTGTTGATAATTTTCTTGTGACAACCGTTGTAACTAAAAAAACCATGGTGTTAAATAGATTGTTTACTGACGACGCTGATGATTTGTCATTTAACACGCTAACTGCAAAGCTCGAGCATAAATAATTCTGTTTGGCCAAGGAACTCAGCACATCAATGCCAGTAGGCTTAATCAGCAACTTCAGGAAATTGCAGATTAACGGTTATTGTATTGTCAATAAGTCGGCGGTGTATCTCAAAAATGTCTTGCGATCAGCCACAAAATCGGATCTACAAGTCCCAAGGACGCGCCTGAAGTTTGGAGAGCGCGCCTTCAGCGTGGCGGCCCCCAAGGCGTGGAACGACCTGCCACTGCACCTGTGCGCCATTACCAACACTGACACATTTAAGCGGAGACTGAAAACTCACTTTTTCTGCAAATTTTATGACTCGGAGTATGATTTTATGTAGGTTTAGTCATTTTATTGTATTTTATTCAAACATATTTTATTGTTATACACTGTTCAGCTC
>Ga0209367_1013302_pt1 | contig 10609 bp, 6 predicted proteins | sample WorMetLIZISLAND2_FD_187412 | JGI IMG/M metagenome (GOLD analysis project Ga0209367, IMG submission 187412) | Marine gutless worms symbiont microbial communities from Max Planck institute for Marine Microbiology, Germany - Olavius geniculatus... ...
TATCAGTTCGGCCCAATGCGCGTCCCCAAAAGTAACCACAGGTTACAAGTAACGGCTATAAAGCCGTAGACGGCTGTGAAGCCGTAAATAACGGCTGTGAGGCCGTAAGTAGACAGCTATAAAGCCGTCCGTAGTCGGCTGTAAAGCCGAAACCAGCACAAAAGCACTGGTAACGTGTAGTAAATGCTCTCACGGATTTGGTCAGATCTTAGTACGCTCCTATCCTCCAGATTTTAGAAGTCTTTCGGGTCATCAGAGCAAAGCCCCACCACCACGTCAAGGTGGCTGACCACGGTGGGGTGTGCATTGGGGCATCTCTCGTCTTCTTGCCCAACTCAGTTAGTGTCAGTTGACTGTAGACGTCGTAAACAGTTGATCGCAACTCACTGCTGAACAAAAAGCTCTTCATTGCGCTCTATTCAGATTCTTGGAATTCTCACAGGCCAGAAATATAATTCTCGAGCTTTTTTGCTTTTTTTTGAGTCACTCGAGTCTTGTTAACATCCTTAGCAATATCTATGGTGTACCTTAGCTATGGTAACTCGTTGTATTTACCTAGACTCATTGGAGAAATGTTAACATTATATATCAAAATGAAACTTGTATATTGCTGAATTTATCTAACCTGTTAAGTAACTCGTTTTACTTATGCCATGTTGATTGTTGGACCTGCTAGGCTGTGGTTGCATTTCAAATTTGTTAAATTTCTTAATTTTTTTTATATCGAAAGTACACTAGATCCACTCTTCTGTCTGATGAGAGTAAATGCTGCTTGCGTTCAGTTGATAGCAGACTGAGAAATGGTCTCAGAGGTAAGTTTATTAAGGAGATGTATGAAAAAAGTGCTTCTTCACACTCAAGTTACAGTCATAACATCTAGCGCTTAATGCTGTAATAATGATATTTTACTGATGCATAGATTTTGTGGACTGGTTCTAGGTGTGAACTCATTTCATGCATTCATGTCCAACGAGGGTCACTCGTGGCTTAAGGACTCGGATTTGTATCGTTTGTTCCGTCAGTGCAAAGAGCTCAGTGCTCTGCCATTAGTGCATGCTGAAAACGGTGCTCTGATCCAAGAGGTTCTTGTCTTTACTTATTTAATTTTGGTTATGCGGTTTTGCAAATAGACCTCCGTTTTCATACAGCGATAAAACAAGTTCGTTTTTTAACACTTAACCGTGTTGGGTTTTGGGTTTTTTATTAAAAATTCCCAACTTAAGCCAGCTGAGAAGTCTTTTGGTTGATTTTTCTGAGCTTTTACTTGCTCGGCTTGAATGTTGCCAAAACATGACATAATGAAATATTTCATTATTATTGGCATAACAATCTAAAATTGGATAGTTTAACTGGGTTTTATTTGGGTATGCTTTTAGCCGGGTTTTCGGGTGGGTTTTCCCAACAAATCTTGCCAGTTTTTTTGGGTGGCTGTTCGGGTGTCTCATCTATGCATAGTAGTGGACCCTTACCTAGCCAAGTTGGGGGAGCTTAATATGTGGCACAGAGGCCACTGCAATGGAACTAATGTGCATCCTGATTTGCTGGTGGGTGCAATCATACGCTTGGTAATTGTTTTAATAAGGCAGTACAAATGATGGCTGCTGTAATGGTGGTTGCATTTTGCATTCTTATGCTGTCAGTAGGAAACGGTTACAGGTTGTCGTAGCTTTTCATAGCAAGCCCATCTCAGAGCAATGGAGCATCATCTGCCGTATGGGATCACACAGTGACGCACCTCCCAGGTGAAAACGCCCCGTCTTAACCTTAGCCAGACAGACCGGCACTCAATTTACCTACTCGGGAGGGATGGGAGGCTGAGTTGACCTTGGTGTTTGTTTATATACTGAGATGATTTATTTCTCTGCAGGCAGTTACCCATCCAGGTAAAAAGGTAAAAGGTCCGGTGCTTGCTATAATGCTTTTTACATGAGTCAGCAGTGCTTTACACTCTCAGAGGTGGCATGAGATAATGATACTGCAGCCGTTCATTGCCCATGACCACATGATAGCTATACAACCACGAGTTGAACCCACGACCGCTTGATCAAAAGTCCAACATTCTAACCCTTAACTGTTGAAGAGATGTCAGATGATTGACCTTACCTCCGGGGTGGACAGGCTCTTGCACCTGCCCAGCGCTGAGGCCATATCAGCTCGGCCCAATGCGCATCGGATGATTGACAAAGTTGGCCGATTTGATCTGCGGACAAAGTCAGCCGACAAAATTATGTTGCGTGTGTCTTGCAAAAAGTGGCCGATTTTGGCCGTGTGTTGTGGTTCATCGATTTTGTTGGCTGATTTTTTTCTCGGGAAACTAAAAAAACCATGCCCACAAAAGTCAGCTGACTTTATCGATTGTCTGACATGCCCTTAATGCCACTAAAGCCAGAGCACAGTGATTGCTATGAGAGCCGTTCTGTAGCTGGTTGTGTTAATGTTAATGTGTAGAAAGCCAGGGATCTGTTTGCAATTGGAATCACGGGCCCTGAAGGACATATGCTCTCCAGACCTGAAGAGGTAATATATCTATTTACAGTTTCTGGCTAACTTTGTGACATTTTTAAACAAATTTTCTCCAGTTTGTTTTCTGTGTTTTTTTAGGTTTAAAAGCTGTTAATGCTTTGCATAGCTCTTTGTGTAGCCCATCTACCCGACACAGGTGAACATGTCCTACCTGAACCCCATCCAGGCAGACTAGTACTCCATTTACCTGTAGTTACGTTCCTGCTTTTTGTAAATTCTAAGTAAGTAATTATTGGCAGGAACCGGCAGAGATTGATGGTGTCCTCTCACGAAGTCCTGTGGATTTCACATTGAGCCGTGTTTGATCTTAAGATAATATTTGCTGAGACGGAGGCAGTGTATCGTGCAGTAATACTGGCAGGTTCCTGTCAGAGCCAGGTCTGGCAAAAAACCAGGAACATCAAAACCACCCCACTACACGAACCGTATCCCTATCACTAATCCATAATCCCTAACCTCAACCCTCACGTAACCTTGTCTCGATTTCTAACCCTATTCTTAACCCTAACTCTATACTAATCCCTAGCTCTACACAGCTGTATCCCGAACCTTAATCCCTAGTTCCTAACCCTAATCCAATCCTTAATCATATGTCCTTAACCTAAGCCTGTGTCACTGTTCTCAGTTATGTCAGAACACCATGCTAGCCAGTCATGCTAACTCAGCAATCTGTAACTGCTCTATGTATGACTAATACTACTACTACTATTACAACTACTGCTGTATCATGTGTTGTTAGCTGGAGACGGAGGCAGTGTATCGTGCAGTAATGCTGGCAAGTCAGGCTAACTCAGCGGTTTGTATCAGCAAGATTATGAGTCGGTCATCAGCTGACGTCATAGCCGACAGCCGACGTACAGGTAACTACCACATATACTACAACAACTACGACTGATGCTACTACTACTAGTCAGGCTAACCTAGCACAGTGTATCAGCAAGATATTAGCTAATGTTATAGCCGACAGCTGATGTATGGGTAACTACTACGCATACTACTATAACTACTCTAGTACTAAACTTGTATTACTACAACAATTACTATTTGCGCTACCACTGCAGTCAGGCTAACTCAGCAGTTTGTATCAACAAGGTTATGAGCCGGTCTTCAGCTGACATCGTTGCTGAAGAGACATTGACTGATCGGACAGAAATTGAAACTGGAAAATGCATCAGCCTTGTGCTGAGGTATACAGCCAACCGTAGTTTTAAGCCTAACCCTCGGCTTTGATTATTTAAACTAGGGGTGTGCAGAACTTGTTTAAAATTTAGTTGTCTGACTGTTTGCCCCGTAGCTAAGTCAAGCAGATGAGTCATAGTTATTAGCAATATTTGGTCTTTGCACTGTAACTGTGGTTTTTGCCAAGCGTGAACCAAAAATCGAATTGAAGTCAAATTTTGCAAACCGCAGGGCTGCCACTTGGTGCTTAAAGTCCTTAATTCTCAGAAAGTGGTCCCTAAAGACTCTAATTCTGTGTAATTGGCTATTTTTCAACTTATCCTCACTAAATTTTGCATTTATATTCGAAAAATGTACCAGGGCTTCTTGCGATTTATTCAGCTCAAATGTGCAGAGGAAAGAGAGACAGCTAAAGCAACAAACGACATGGAAAAATGGGTCGATAAACGCACGGATACATTGTTGGAGCACTTTGCTAAAAGTCACAGACCGATTGACATTTTAATATGGTCTGAACAATGGAGACATTTGAGCACAGTGTTCAATGCAACTGTGGCGATAATATTACAGTGAACAGTTTAGAATTTAGAACTGAATTATTACATGCCTTAGATTAGTATATTCACATTTTTGATGTCTACAGGGTGACCACTTGTCTGGAAAACCTGGAAATGTCAGGGAATTTGAAACATGTCAGGGAAATGTCAGGGAAAAAATCTTGTCAGGGAGAAGTGTCCCAAAACTGTTTATTACTAGTTGAATATTTGCGTTCAACTCCATTTTTTTCTGCTCGCTTCGCTCGCAGACTTGTACTCCCGTACTTTTAAATTTGCGGTGCCAGTAAGCCACTTTTGTTTGCTTTTATTGTTTAAACTGCATTAAATTTGGTCAGTTAATTCTCTGGAAAATAATTAACATTATTGCCAATAGGCATCATATCGCTACTGTTGCGAGGGGCGATACTCCATTTATGTTCCTTTAAAATGTCTGGAAAAGTCACGGAATTTGATCATGACTGGAGAGTGGCCACCCTGTGTTTAGTGTGGTCATGTGCAGGAGCAATAATGATCATAACTGTGTTTGGTTGTGACATTTGGTTTTATATTAGGCCTAATTTAGGTCACTTTTAGGTCCTTTTTTGCAAGTTCTGAGGTCTCTTAAGTCCCCAGTTTTTGCTGTTATATGAGTGGCAGCCCTGAAACCTTACATTTCCATTTTAACTGAAAATGGCATGCTGGTTTTTTTGGCATTTTTTTGTTTCATAGTTAGTAGCCCATAGAGGACAGACGTACAAAGAGACGGACAGGCGAGACCTGTAATGCAGCCTAGCAGTGTGGCCATGTAATAAGTCATACTTGATCAACGGTTGGTGCTTTCAGGCCGCCCGTATTTAGTAATGGGAGGCTTTTGTGTTTTTTGCTTTTTCTTGTATTTTGCTATTTGTTTGTATTTTTTATTTTTTACTTTGCCTGTGAAACAGGACAGCGGACCAAGACCGAAATTGGGGAGAAGGTCAGTTCTTACCAGGAAAGAATTGAGGCTAAATTTTAGCGAGATCCACTGAGGGGTTTTTGTCGGAGGGAGGGGCAACTTGACAAATTCGTAGCCATGGATCAAGACTCTCCCAGTTGGACTTTCTGCGCAGGGCAGTAGCAGTAGCAGTAATAATAGCAGTAGTAGCAGTGACAGCAGTAGCAGTAGTAGGAGTAGCAGTAGCAGTAGCAGTAGTAGTAGCAGTAGTAGCACTAGCAGCAGCAGTAGTAGTTGTTGTTGTTGTTGTTGTTGTAGCGGTGACCTGCAATTGACGTCGTCTGACCACTGCACGTTTAATGCGGATCAAAAAGCGTTCGGTCGAGATGATTTTCGTCACATCCCTGCTGGAATTAACGGCGCAGAGGAACGCATGTCTGTTCTCTGGGACAAGGCTGTCGTGAGTAGTAGTAGTTGTTGTAGTAGTCATAGTCATAGTCATTGTGTTAGTAGGGCTAGAAGCAATGGCATTGAAGGGAGAATGTCTGTTGTTTCTGGGACAAAGCTGTTACGAGTCTAATCAGCTTTTTCTTGATTATTGTCACCAAAATACTGATATAGAATGATGGAATTTTGCCTTTATTTGAAAAGCAGAGTTCAGAGCTGGTGTGTCAGGTCTGTGTGTAACTTAAGCCAATGTAAGACATTTGATAGAATTGTTTTTAGATTTTTGTCAGATGATAACATCTGCGTACTGGTACATAATTCTCTGACATGATGAGTAGTTTTAGCTCATCTCAAACCACATGAATGTTGTCTGGGAGAAAATCAGTCAGAATTTAACCAATTTGGCTTTGGTTGTTTAGCCCCGTGGCAGATTGGAGTTTCCTTTTCTAAACTTTCTTGTCTTTCATTGTCAGTTTCATCGATTTATATGAGCCATTTTTTTCCATTAGTTTATCCAGCTTTATAGCGAGTTTATTCAGCTTTGTTTTTATGTTGATCTTTTTCTAGTAGTATTCACTCAGCTAATGGTTCTAATCTGGCATAACTTATAAGTAAGTACATTCGTTCCTAACATAGCGAAGAAGAGTATATGAAATCAGTGTTATATTGAGGACCAACCGATCGACCAACAACTGACTTCTGTTTCTGGAAGAGCCTTCCTGGAAGAACTTCAAACGGCCATATCTCCGTAACAGTGCCAGACAGACGCGAGGTCACAATGGACCACCCATAGGAAGTCGATCGCCGGGAGTCGAATGGTCACGTTAGCGATGATGTCACGTGACCCCAAAAGGTCAAGGTCGTGACCCCATTATTTTTCAAGTGCCATATTTTGATAACGGTACCAGATAGACGGGGAGACAATTTCCAATAACGACCTCGATGCCAGTCATTATTAGGCCTAGTGTAATATTAAGATGGGTCTCAAATTGACGCTGGGTCTCTAATACAAGTTGAAGCGAACGAAAAAGCACTTAGAAGAATACAAGAGAAAATACTGAGCGTGAGGAGTCCATTAGATTGGTTACAGTCTGATAATATTTGTTGTAATTTTATCTATTAATTGTCTGCAGTTTTAATGCATGTGCTTCATGCATTCTTGATGAGTTGATGTGGAATTTGTTGTTGTTGTTCTAGGCGACTGGAAAGATGGACGCGTGTCGGTTCGTTGCTGTGACCAGCAGCATTGCAGCCAAGATGTTCAACCTCTACCCCAGGAAGGTAAACTAAATGATTTTACACAGATAAATAGATAGGTAAAAAAAACTAAATTTATTCATTCGTAGAAACAGTTTCTGAGAAATTTGTCAACTTGTCTTACTACGGCTATTAGTGATCTAAAAAAGACCAGAATCTTACCGTTAAACTGCTTGTGACACACCCAGGATTTTCACACATCCTTGTAATTCCTGGAATATGTTTTTCTGGAAATTCAAGGCCCTGAAAGTTTTCGAAAACAGGCTTTGTTTTTGAAAGTCCCTAAATTTGAGTTTCTGGGCTTTGACCAGAGTTGGTATGTTGGTATCTTGCAGCAACATGATTAGGTTTTGAATCTGCAGACTGTTTTTACAAGTCCAATGTTCTAACCAATATACTGCTAAGCCGCATTTGGAAGTGACCTTTATACTGGTATGGCTCAGTTTGTGGGCAGAATTGTTTCACCTATAGCTACACATTTTTCATATAGTGTGGTCTGTCTGTCTGTCGCATATTTCACTTGTGAACCTTGCTTAAAACAGTTGATGGATTTCGTAGCCATTTGGCAGATACGTTTATTGTGTCCAATCAGACATTGCTTCTGATGAAGGAGGCTGCAATGGCTAAAACATGCAGCTTGCTCGTTGATGATTCACCAGCGTGTGCGGCTTCGTAGTCTAACCGTAGGTAGCATGTCAGACTAGTGATCGCCAGGTCGCTGGTTCAACTCCCGGCCTGTGTACTGCCAGGTAACAACTCTGGACAAGTTGTTCACACACATGTGCCTCTGTTCACCAAGCAGTAGGCTATAGTATAGTGACGCTCTGCGGCTGGGAAGGTAACCATAGGTCTGGCGTCACACTGGCCATGCGTCATGGACTCAGTGGTCTATCCACCTAAAGGGCTCAACGGCCACAGAAAGGGAGATGAGCACCCCGCCTACGCCCCTCAGGGGCCTACGCCCCTTTACCTTTAGGTGGCAGTACCAATCAGCAGTTCCGCCTTTTACTGAATTACGCTGATCTTTACATGACCGACTTTTGTTAGTAATTATGGTTATTTTTCATGATTTGATTAACGGAATGATGTCTAGGGTCGCATAGCGGTGGGTTCGGATGCTGACATCGTCGTCTGGGATCCATCTGTTTCTCGTACGTTGTCCGTCAAAACGCAGCAGCAGAAGTGTGACTTCAATGTCTTCGAGGGTCTTCGGTGTCGCGGTGCTCCGTGGTGTGTCCTTAGTGGCGGGGTCATCGTACTGGATGAAGATGGTGTAAGTGATATTACCTTACCTTACCTACGGGGTGGACAGGCTGTTACACCTGCCCAGCGCTGAGGCCGTATCAGTTCAGCCCAGTGGGCATCCCCAGAAAGTTAAAGTAACCCTAAGGTTACGTAAACGGCTGTGAAGCTGAAATCAACATTAAAGTCGAAAATTAACCAGTACATAAGCACTGGGACAGTGTATGATAACTGTTCGGATAGAATTTGTCGGCTCTTGGTTGGTTCCTTGCTTACGGATTTTAGAAATCTTTCGGGTCATTGGAGCTTTAAGCCTCACCACCACGGCAAGGTGGCACACCACGGTGCGGGGAGTAAGTAATATTTCTTGCAAACTAATACGTGCTATTTAGGTAAAGTTCTTTCCGAGCCTTACGGCCCATAGGCAGCACTGATCTCTGTTTCCTTAGCTTTCAGCCAGACACCAGTTTACACTGCAAGATCACAGACACGGAGCTAGTGCATCGTGCGCTGTGCCTGCTTATGTCCCAGCTTCTACTTGTACTCTTTGCACCTACCCACGGAGGGATGGCCAGGCTGAGTTGACCTGGGTGGCTGGTTTTATACCAAGATGGTTTACTCACCTGCTGATGGTCACCCATCCAAGTACTAACCGGGCCCAGTGTTGATTTAACTTTGTTGATGCAACCAATGGCGTTTCCAACTAAGCCAAACCTCTGCTGAAAAGTGCTTTTAGTGCCGATTAAGTGTTGATTCTCTCCGCCATAATTTGCAGGGTGGCCACAGGGCCTTGAAAGTCCTTGAAAAAAATGGTCATTTTTCCAGGGCCTGGAAAGTCCTTGAAAATGGAATAGGTCCTTGAAAGTTTTGGAATTTGATGTAAAAGGTCCTTGAAAGTCCTTGAATCTAAGTACAGTAATCATTGATACCTAGCATTAAAATTTTGCACTTAATTCGTACATCAAAAATATCCAGTACACAACATTTTACTTACTGAGTTGCTGGATTAACGTCGACGGAATAGGTCCGGAAAAGTGAGTTTAAGGTCCTTGAAAAGTCCTTGAATTTTTTTCTTCCCAAACTGTGGCCACCCTGAATTTGTTGATATTGAATCAGGATTGTTGGACCCATTTGAAAATTTGAACAAAAAATGTGTACAAGGTGTTCAGTTTTTTGAGACACACTGTATGTTGTACAGCTGAGAGTGTGTTTATGTGGCACCATGTATGCGTTGTGCTGTTGTGTGTTTACGCTCCACCCTGTACGTGTGTCTTTGAAAGTCTTCATAAATTTCTTTCCATTTTTCCGGGACTTTGAAAGACTTTGAAAAGACCATAGGGCCTTGAAAGTTTTGGAATTTGATGTAGCAGTTTCTGGAAAGTCCTTGGAATTCAAATTATCGCAGAGTGAAAATTATCCAGTCGCTCCCCCCCCCAAAAAAATGTTGGAAATTTTTAATGTTCATGAGACAATTCTGCGTACAACAGTTCAAAATTTTTTCTGCTTGCTTCCTTCCGCCGCCTTTGTTTCTAGTGTGCTAAGTTGGAAAGCATTGCTGCAATTGGTGTGGAAAACGTACTTGAAAGTCTTTGAAAAGTCCAATAGACAGCATTATCACATTGATGACTGTCTGGAGGATAACAGAGAAGATTGTTAGAACTACCCTTATGTTAATTATATATTCATGCATGTAATGGAGTTTTTACAATTTTAGGTTTAGCTTGTTTTTTTTTGTGTTTGTGTAGAAGTTAAACTTACCATACCATTATTATGTGTATGTGCAATTTTGCCTGCTAAGGCCGTCCCCAAAATGACCTGTACTGTGTCGGGTGGGACGTTAAACCCTACTCACTCACTCACTCACATTGAAAAGTCCTTAAAAAGTCCTTGAGTTTTTTGCCCCACAATTGTATATGTATGTTTATTTAGGGTGCGGGGCAGTTCGTGTCAATGCTGTGTGGGTTTATGTGTCACGGTGTACATGGGTACAGGGTGTTAATGGTTCACCGTGTACATGTGTGTGTGTTTATGTTGCACCTTGTACTGCTGTGTGTGTGTTAATGATGCATTCTGTTTATATGCTGCTTGTTTTTAGCTGAGAGTGACACAGGGTGCAGGGCAGTTCGTGTCAATGCCTACAGGCTCGGAGTTTGTCTTTGGACGACTCTGGGAACGCGAAAAGGTTAGCCATTTGTTGTACCAGCAGTAGTGGTAGAAGTAGTAGTACACGGTGTTTCATAAAAAATGGCACCCTTTTTATTTCTTTCATAATTCACTCAAATGATGATCAATTTACACGAAATTTTTACCAGATGTAGCTGAAAAATGCTAATTCAGAATATATGGACAAAATATGGCTGTTAGTTAAATATTCTTTGCTAGTTGTGATGTAATGCTGACGTCATAGCGTGGCGTGAGTACAAACTGGTTTGTCACAACCGGTGCTGTAAGTTGCTGAATAGCTGCCCTGCATCGATGGTGAACTTTATCT
>Ga0209367_1013305_pt1 | contig 10606 bp, 8 predicted proteins | sample WorMetLIZISLAND2_FD_187412 | JGI IMG/M metagenome (GOLD analysis project Ga0209367, IMG submission 187412) | Marine gutless worms symbiont microbial communities from Max Planck institute for Marine Microbiology, Germany - Olavius geniculatus... ...
TATTTTTGAAAAGTAAGGGAAAATGATATTGAATCATGCAGACTGCAGATATCTGATTTTTTGTGTCACCATAATTAAAAAGGAGGCAAATTTGTGGCTTCCATTAAAGATCCAAAAGCTAGAAGTGTTTCACCTTAAGTGGCCTCTGGCCAGGGGCTCTGTCATTTGCATATTGATCCATTAATACAGTTTCATTAGCTTATGATATAGTGTGCCATTTTTGACATTTGTGCGATAAGGTTATTGTTTCGATAAGGTCGGGCAAATTGTCATTCCATGACTGGAAAAGTCAGCGAAGACCTGTAGGAACCCTGTGTATGTGTCACTAGTGGTGGACATGTATAGACTGACGTAGCAGCGTTAAATGTTACATAGATAACCAAATAGTGTGTTCAAACTGTACGAGGTGTTTGGACGGAGCCTGCCTCTATAGCTTCGAGACAGACTATCTTTTACTTACTGAATGACCCATTTACTCTAACAGTCTAGTGGATGTGTCATGTAGCAGTATTAACCAGGGTTCCCATGCCTCCTGGAAAATCCCGGATTTTCCCCCTTGATTTTCCAGGTGCTAACGTAAAGTCCTTCCCGAGCCTTATGGCCCATGGGGCGGCGCTGATCTCCGTTTCCTAAGGCCCTCAGCCAGACACCAGTTTTTACACTGCAAGACCACGGATACGGGGATAGTGTATCGCGCGGTGCGCCTGTTTACGTCCCAGCGGTGAAGCTGGTACCAAATTATACTGCTTGGTGACAGAGGCACATGTGTGTGAACAACTTGCCTCAGGTCGTTACCCGGCAGTGTCCTGGTGCGGAGTCGAACCTGCACCCCTGAGTGACCTCAGGATTACAAGTCCGACATGTTACCATTAGACTACCGAGCCACATGAGGTGCTACTAAGTCCCAGAAAATAAGTTTTTGTAAGTCCTGGAAATTAAAGCTTAAGGTCCTGGAAAATTCTGAGAACTGAAAATGAAAATCCTCTATAGGTGATGATTTTTCCAGGCGTTTAAAATAAACGTAGTACTTACTTACTGAAGTACATTGCCGAGATAAATTTTAAAACATTTAGCATTCCATACGTTAAACTTGAGTCTTTATATGCAGTAAATAACTGCTATAATTTGTCTTGACATTTAAACATTGTTGAGCTCCGAGACAGTCATGGAAAGACGTTTTAATGGTTCTACAAAGGCCTGGAATTTTTTTGTCATTAAAACTGTCGGAACCCTGGTTAACTGACTGGACCCTTCTGTGGAAGACAAGTGGATGTGTCGTGGTGCAATCCTGTTGTATCATTCTATTACAGTCTGTTCACACTCAGAAAGCTGTTAAGAGTCATGGCGTCCACCGGTCCTCGAAAGTCTGGAAGAAATTTTTACAGGACCTGCAAAGTTTTCAGAAAACTGAATAGGGTCTTGAAAGTTTAGAATTTGATGGTAGAGGTTCAAGTTCTTGAATTTCAGTTTTTCAAAATCATCAGGACTGCAATGTGGAAGTTATTTTTATGATGCCAATACAGTTCTTATGTGACGTAGTAAACTGCCGTGGCAATAGGTCTGGAAAAAGTACTTGAAAGTCTTTGAAAGTGCTTGAATTTTCTTTTTGCCCTAAAACTGTGACCTCCCTATGTCAACTGAGTAAAAGGACACATGTATATGGCTGTCAAGACCGTAAGAATGGGACAACGACAACTCTTGCACTGGCTATCTTCTGCAAATATTGGCTGATTCTTAACATTGTTCACCAGTGCTGCACTTAGCAGGACATTTATTTTCTTTTCTTCTACCAGAGAAAGCATTGTGTAAATCCATGGAGTCGCTATCTGCCACAAAATATCAACAAAATCTCACAGATTCAGGTTTTTCTAGGCATTGACAAACTGAAGCACAGGAATGTTTTTAAGCCAAAGCTATGCGATGTAAGCTGAGGCTGTCGTTGTACCACGAACTGCTTGATTAGCGTACATAGAGCGTTTCTTGTATTGTCTGTGGCATTATACAATCTGTTAGGAAGTACATGCATGCAAATTAGCGACTACTGTAAACCCGCTGCATCTTCTGTGTATAATTGCATCGTAATTACGGCTCAAAAGCATGATGCAACTTAGAAAAAGTTTGTGGTTGTTCTGAGTGAAAGTCTTAGTCAAAACTGCAATTATTGGCACATCACAGGCCTGGTGTGCAGTAGCGCAGCCCTGCGTTATGTTAACAGGCTAAGTCGATGCACAATGGCAAAATTCGACCCCTCGCAGGTCCAAGATCTCTTCACTGATCGGCAAAAAATTGAAACGGGTGATCATGTCTGCAAGATGACTCCATGTGCCAAATTTCATCCATATCCGTCCAGCGCGGTCCAGGGGCAGATCTGGGCCAAGCCCCCCTGAAGCTGAAACACTTGATTTTTAGACGTTCAATGGAAGCCACAAATTTGTCCACTTTTCTAAAATTTAGAAACGCCAAAAAATCAAATATTTGTGTTATACTTGTGAAAAAATTACGAGTGGCCATCAAATTGGGGGAGGGCTAAAACAACTGGGGGAAGGGGGCCTGTGCCCCGGCTTGGGCCTAAAACCGCCACTGGCCACAGTAGGCGGACGTGACGGACGGACGGACGACAACCCACATGAGATAATTACAGTTTGACCGTTACTAAAGTACGGTCCGCTAAAAATTAACGCACATGCGTAAGTTTACTAAATTATGTGAAGCGAAAGTTGAAGTATTTATCTTATATTAAATTGCGTTTATTTGCAGTGGCATTTCTAGCCCTTAATATTTGGGGGCATGGCCCCATGGCGAGCGAGGTAGCGTGAGCCTTTAATGAGGTCTGGGGGCGGAGTTTCCAGAGGGATCCAGGGGGCAAAGCCCCCTGAAGCTGAAGCACTTTTGGTTTTTGGGCATTCAATGAAAGCTGTAAATTTGCCCACTGTTCTAAAATTTGGTAACGCAAAAAATCAGATTTTGTGTTCTTTTTGCCAAAAAATCGTGGGTGGCCACGAAACTGAGGGAGGGGGCTAAAGCAAAACTAGGAGGCCTGTGCCCCCCGGCCTCGGCCTAAAACCGCCACTGGTGAGGGCGACAGGACCTAAGCGGCCCGGCGTTATCCGTTTCCCCCCGAACAGAAAGTAGCAAATTTTGCGTTGCTTCTATCAGTTCGCAGAACTGACAATAGAATTAACGATTTCTTAACCCCTGACGCCGGCATTGAAAATTCAATACCGAGATTGCAATTACTGTACAAAATACACTCGAAAGTCCGTACTCGATTACTCGTTAAATTAGTAGAATTTTTTTTGCACAGCCCTCGCTTATGAGATGGGTTATTTAATAGTTAGTTATTCTATGTCTAAGTTGTTCGCCTGTGTTTATTTCTAAATTTTGTTTTCTGTGCGATCAAGATGCCGAGAACTATTGAAAGTGGCGAGGCGCCGGCCTCTGTGGCTGCTGGACGTAACATATCAAAGATAAAAAATAAACAGCGACGAGCTGAAGCTTACAGAGAGATGAAACGAGACCAGAAGAAGGTTGTCAATGCTGAGCCCTTATTATCGCCTGGATTAGGGGAACAATAATTCTAGCGTTAGATCGGCGATCTTGCTGTTAGCACCAGAAAATTGCTAGAGGTAGATCAGGCTTATTCAGTATTATATCAGAGTCCATCTCAAGTCAAAGCTGTTTTTGTTTGTAACACGGACTTAGAACTGTATAGTGCTTTTGAATAAATTTTATTTAATGCTTGGTAATTGATAACATTTCAGTTCCAACCACAGTTGTAGCAGTGAAGAAATGAGGCTGCATTTTTACATTAACAATGAGATAAATGCAATTAGATAAGTGGCGATCTACCCCTAGTAATTTTCTGCTATCTAGTGCGAGATTGCCGATCTACTGCTAGCACTGACCTTAGGGGAAAGTCTATTCGTGGCTCATGACTCATGACCTAATGACTCTGACTAAACTGTTTAGGGTTAGGGAATAGGGTTCGGGGTAGGGGTAGGGCTAGAGATTGGTATAGGGTTAGGGTTATGAATTAGGGGGAAGGTGTAGCCATAACTAGGTACAGCTGTGATTATCCGTACTGGATTCCCAGCCGTACATTTCTCTAGGTAATAAACGGGCGGCAGTTAAATTCGCTGATGTCATCAAGGTCAGGCAGCGCAGCCTAGCAGGCAGCAGCCTAGTGGCCTAGCATCAGGCCAGCACTGGCCGCTGGCTACTGGCAGACGGCAATGCAAAATAGCGGTCGTTTTAACTATATATAGCGTTTTTTACAATAATTTTTTGTTTTCTGTCAACATAAATGCTGTGATTTTAACGTAAAAATATTTATTTTTGCTACTGCTACCACAGTCCGTGTGCTTTGTTACTTACTGGCTTAATATGTGACCGTGACGTCGTCGTAGAAAGTTGTATTTTAATGCTCCACAGCGACAAAATTTTACAAACGAAAACTTTGCACTTCATGTAATGATGATCGTCAATGCTAGATGTTGCGTTTTATAGACTTTATAACGGTTTTGGGGCCCGTAATTTGATGCCATGATTTTTACCACTTTTAAAAAAGTTTGCCATGTTTTTAGCTATTTTTTGCCGTGATTTTCTACTGTTTCTAATCACAAGCACCATCCTATCTCACTGACGTTGTCACTCAAACAGCCTGTGTCACATCACAAACATGCCTTCGGTCTGGCAGTACTTGCCGCTATGAGGAACCGCGAACTTGACTAAAGTTTGGACAACGAGTGTTTTCATATGCTGCACCAGCTGCATGGAACAGTCTGTTACTGTCGCTCCTACAACTGTCTAACACTGTGTCATTCAAATGGAACTTAAAAACATTACTGTTTCAGCAAGCATTTTACCTTTGACTAGGTTCCTGGTGTCTGAAGAGTGGTGTTTGCCAACAGGGTTTGGGCTAAAGCTTCAACCATGTGTGAATTTGGCAATTTTAAGCTTCACAATTCTGGCAGCAGAACAGTAATGTAGTCTTTTACAAGCTCACCATATGGCAGTTTCTACTGCAATTAAATTCAGAAAACTGATAAACTGTTTCCATGCTTTGTAAATTCTTCAACTAATGAAAATGTTTAGCAAAGTGCATTTTTTGTTATTTGCTGTTGTAGGCCAAGAAAGTGGAAAAGAGGAGAATAGAGAAAGAGGCCAAATTACTCGGCCAAGATGTGAGTTACTTTGCTTTGCTGCATGCCATGCATGGTCGTACTGTACTGTATCATTTTGGTCTGCAAGATTATTTCTATAATTGTAAGGCCAACCGATAAATTATTTATATATTGAAGTTGAATTTTTGTTATTATTGCATTTGTGATTACTATGTTATAACATCTGTATACATTTTATCGCAGTTTAAGATCTATTATATGAGTGAAACTGAGCTGAAATGATTTCTAAAAAACTTTATAGAAACTGAAATGATTTGCAGAACTGGAATAACATTGGCTGTAAGCTTGGTAGCCTGCCTTACGTACTCACGACTGTAGGCCTATTTAGTGTGGATGCCGACTCACAACGGATCCAATATTTTTTTCCCGTTGCGGACGTAGATGCTTGGTAAAAATTTGCAGATGGAGGCGGACTCAAAATTTTGGGATCCGCACATCTCTGATGCGTGATTTAGTGAAACCACTGAGTAGTGAGTATTGCTAGTGGTGGATAATTGTTTGTTGATGGATGTAGGTACAGAAGCAAGTTCCAAAGACAATTGAGAGCATGCGCGTCTATGATGAAACGATGGTTGCACCTGGTGATAATGAGGTAACACGTGTTACAGTGCTATAGTGATACTGTTATAAATGTACAAAACATCAGTTTATGCACTTGTTAATGGCAACATTTAAGGACTTGCACATTGAAAGCAGCAAAAATTACAAAAGGTGATCAATAATCAATAATCTGTACCTTGCCGCCGTTGCATTACGTTTTGTGTGCGTAGGCAGGAACCAGCCTATCTCGGCTCATAGTCAACCGCCGAAATTTTTACTTACTGTTTGTTTACACCGCAGTCTTGACGTGTGAGTGACGTCAGTCACGTCGTTGAGTAGAAAATCTAGAAATTAATAAAACCCGAACCCGAAACCCTGGTTTAAGATTTTTGAAACCCGAAAACCCGGGTTTGGAAAAGTGCTCCGGGTTTGAAACCCTAGCCCGCATCACACTGACTGCGTGTCAATGTGCTGCTGAATAATATCACCTTTGTAATTTTTGCAGTTTTCAATGTGCAAGTCCTTAAATTTTGCCATTAAAATGTGTATAAACTCAATGTTTTGTACATTTATATTTGCTGTTTTTATTAGCAAAATAACGTTTTCCTAAAGTTAGAGATTAATTAGTCGTTAATTTTCAAACAGGTAACTATAAAAAAATGTTAATCGTTACCAGCACTATTTAATATCAAATTGTACAGCAGCAATGATCCTTTCATCTTTCTCTATTATTTTTACTAAACAATGAACACCGTCAGTATTGAGACCATTCGACTCCCGCACTTTGGCTGCATTGCTACACTACATAGTGAAATAAAATTTTTAAAATATCACTCATCAAGAATGAATACATGGCTCTTATCAAACACAGATTTATTTTCTGAAACGATTTTTATTGTTTTGTTCCAGTTAGATTCTAGTGTTGTGTAATGTATGTGTATATACAAGTAATTTGAGCGAAGCTCATGAGACGCTCGACAGCCTTAGCAGTTCCTATTCGCTGGCTATCTTGATCTATCTCTATCCATTTTGATGCAATTCACTCTTGAAATCTACAGTCAGCAAAGTTCTTCTGACATTGTGTAATGATGATGTTTGAATTTGTAAATTGTGATTTGTGCTGTTTTATATCTACAACAACGATGTTACCCATACACCGTATTATAAACTGAACAGTTTTTTTTACATAAATAGGAAAGAGAAGTCGCTGTTAACACATGGCTTGAACTATCATTCAGCTTGTGATTTCTCTGCTCTGCAGTGCTGTCATTACATCAGTACAAATGTTGTTTATGTATTCTGAATTTGATGACAAATCTCTGGTATTTTGTCTATGGTTTTGTACAATAAAATAGTGCTGTATTAGTTTTATCCTTTTATCTTTAAACATCACTTTATCTGAAATCTTTTATCGCTTTCTTTAGCGCCACTCAAGTTTATTAATTAAATACGTTAACTTTTGGCCATGTTGTTTTCAAGGTTTATTTTCCTTTTGTTATGCATAAAAGCAGGTACTGCTGTAGTGCATCTTAGCCATCACAATTCTGTTTGTTCGTTTGTCTGTCCGTCTGTCACACGGGCAGATCGGTCAAAACGGTGCAAATTAGGATCATCAAATCTTCACCGTCGGCTGCCCGGAAGACTCTGGTTTCAGGGACCCTAAAGCTTTTCCATAAATTCGAAGGGGGTCACCCTGAACGAGGGTGCTAAATGAGAGGGCGTGGGAAAACTTTGCGATTTTCCGCCAATAAGTTGCTGTATCTCAGAATCAGTGCGCGATAGGGCCTAGGTTACTATTAATCACTAATAGGAAGTCATACACTGGCTCTCGATTGGCGCCGAATTCAATGACCTTGAACGCCAAAATAGGGGGTTTTATGAATTTATTTTGTCAATTTTGGGCTGCAAGACACATTTCAAGAACGAATTGCGCCGAAAAAAACTATAGAGATAGACAAGGACAACTGTGTGTGAAATTTTCAGCAGTGAATGTAGATTTTGACAATCCAAATCTCGATTTTCTAGGTTCAGGGAAACCTGTTCACAAGGGCATCAAAGAGTGGTACCCTCATAAAAGTCGTTATTTTACCACTGTTGGCCAGTTTCCTTTGTGAAAACAGTTGCAGATAGGCATGGGCATGCTGCCTTTTGCAACAAGCACTTGTGACGAGTTTTTTATTCATATCAATATCGATGACTTTGAAAGACCCTGAACTCCCAAAATAAGGGTTTTTTATTGATTTTTGTGATCTTCGGCTGTGGTGTACACTTCAAGAGTGAATTTTGACAAAATTGTTGGAGATAGGCCTAGATTAAAACAATTTGTGATCAGGAGCTGCTGTAGGTTTTCGCGTGTCTCGTGAGCATTAGCTCAAACTTCTTGTTACTGATGGTTGCCATTGGTAATATTCTACAGGTAGAGCTGGATGAATCTATGGATGAAATGGCTTCATATTTTAGTCGACAATCTGTGCCCAAAGTGCTCATCACAACCTCTGACCGGCCGTCACAAGTGAGACTGGTTCTTCCTTACCTTACCTTACCTTACTTTAAGTAAGTAAGTAAGCAAATAAGTAAGTAAGTGCATAATTAAAGTGCACAATGTCAGCCAGTGGCCGAATCTGAGGCACTTGGTTGAGCCGCTAGGGGGAGAAGTAGGCCTGCTGGAAGCAGTGAGTTTTAAGGAGGCGACTGAAAGTGTCTGCAGAGGTAGAACTACGGATGCTAGAGGGTAGTGAGTCAACACTTTCCCATGGTCAGCGATTGACGTCGTCAGGCACAGAGAGCTAGATGGGAAGAGAGAGTATATTGTGCGTATTTGTAAAATAGAAAGGATTTTTAACTGTTTTTGCTTTAGATAGCTCAGTAAACTGTTTGAGCAGAATGAGATACTAACTGTATCTGTTGTTTTTCTGATGAGCATGCTGACTTGATAGCACAAAACACATGGTCGAAAAAATTCCTGTTTTGTTTTTTAAAAAAGTCCAAACTTGTGTGTTTGTTTTATTGGTTTTTTTTTGGATGCTTTGAGCATTAAATGCAGGTGTTCTAAAGAGGCCCAACGTCTTGGGGTTTGGTTTTTTTGCTTGTTAAAAAGAGTTCTGCTAGATACTGTCCACACGTGTGTCCAGTGTACTTGCACCACTATCAATGATGGAAGACTTAGTTCACTTGTTTCCCAGTCAGGTCGCTGTCGGAGTGGTTTTTTACTCGGTTGGGTAACAGTCTGTGGACAGATTAACCATCTCAGTATATAACCAACACGAAGGTCAACTTAGTCTTCCACCACTCTGGATCACCCCTGAATCATGAACCAGCCTGTCTTGCTGCATTCGAGGCAGTAAAGGTAAAGGTCGTCAATTTGTATAGCGCATAGTCGCGAACATGCCTCTAATGCGCTTTCGTCACTAACCAGAGCCGCCTGCTGCATGGCCACCGTGTACAGCCTGCAGACACAGGCTGGCGCAGCGGCCGGCTAGGCAACCCCAGTCAGCTGTACCAAGGTCCCCACCTTCCGTAACTCGTGTGAGTGAGTTACTACTCATTTCACCATCCCATGGAGGGTAGAAGGCTGAGTCGACCTAGCTGGCAGGCTTTGCACCGAGATGGTTTACCTGCCCACAAGCAGTCATCCATCGTAGTACTAACCGGGCCCGGCGTAGAGTAACTTCGTTTCAGCCGAAACGTGTTACCAACTACGCCACGCCACCAACCAGTGCACGTTCACCTGTGTTTGGTGATTCCATATGTCGGGTAATGCTTCATAGCTTTGACATGGGTTTCGTGTTAAGAGCTATGCCATTTTTAAACATGTCTAGCAAAGTTGGACATGTCTGCTCAGTTACAGGTGGGTCCTCAACCCTCCTGCACCCTCAGGCTGCTCGTCGACGAAGGTGGGGGTCAAGGTGGGGACTGGGGGCCCAAGGTCTCCAAGACACCGCCGCATCGGGGCCAGCGAGGCAGGAGGCAGAAGGGTGTGACAGACAGACAGACAAACTTTGCATGCATTATAGTAAGATGTGTGCACTGCAGAGAACAGGCAAGTTCTGCAAGGAACTGCGAAAATGTATTCCCAACACAGAGCTGTATTACCGGCGTGGACTTGACCTCAAGAAGATCACTCCGCAAGCCATCTCACGTGGATTCACTGATCTACTTGTTATCAACGAGGACCAGAAAAAGCCGAGTATCTTTTTTTGCTTTATGCTCAGTGTTATTCAGTCTTATTGCGCTTTAAATAAATTTGTGGTGTGAATAGTGGGAGCATCGTTTCTGTTTTGAGTTCATTATTATTTCTGTCTTATTCTGTTTTAAATACTTTTCTTCAGGATTTAATGATTTCCTTATTTCTAGCCAAGAACAAAGAAGTATCTTTTTTTTTGCTCTGTGCTTTTGATTTATTCCCTTGGGGGACAGTTTGCCTAAACACATTGAAGCGCATTAGAGATTTGAGTATGCGCTATATAAATTTACACTTTACTTACTTACTTACTTAAACAATGCAGATCGCTGCAGGTCAAGTGCAGGTCGAGAGAAATTGCTTTTGTTTGCTTAATTGTTTTACGAAAGTCATACAGTAGATGAAAACTTGAACATTATTGTGTATATAATATGTATACAGGGTGTTCCAAAAAAAACGGATACCCAGTTTTATTTTTGTGATAACTTTGGTAATTCAGCACTGATTTTAACCATTCTTTCACTGTTACAGGCAGAAATTTATAGCGCGTAAACGTGAAGTTCTTCCGCCCACCGTACCTTTATTGTGTAACCACATTACCTAGCAAAACAGTTCTCAGTTCGTAAGCCAATGATCAAACAGCGATCATCCTTTGTTATTCTGCCCATATCAAACGATTTATTCTAAAAATTATTACTGGTAA
>Ga0209367_1013306_pt1 | contig 10605 bp, 8 predicted proteins | sample WorMetLIZISLAND2_FD_187412 | JGI IMG/M metagenome (GOLD analysis project Ga0209367, IMG submission 187412) | Marine gutless worms symbiont microbial communities from Max Planck institute for Marine Microbiology, Germany - Olavius geniculatus... ...
AACTGCTCGTTTATTTTGCATGTGTTTTGTATTATTTAGGCTTATGGGCGGCTGTCAGTGTTGTTTCAACCTTGTCGTTCCAGTTCATTACTTGTGACCTTTAAAATGTCATGCTATGTGTCTATGAACGAAATAAAATGATGATGATGATGATGATATAAGATAGATGTGTGACCATTTGATAGTTTGCTTACTGAGTAAGATGTAAATTTAAAGGCAATACGTGTTTATAACGAATTGAAATTCACTAAAAATAATACTTAGTTATTCTATGAGTCCATAATTCACTGTGCAATCAGATGGGGATAACTGGGTGTGTACAAGGCGTTCCAAGCTGTGAACCCGTGACCCTGTTATCGTTGTAAGGACTAGTTTACTCAATTTTTATGCTGATTGTTGTGCAATATTCTACTTTAATGATCGTGACAGTAATGAGAATTATGTGACAGGAATGAGAAATTGCTTGCAGTAATATGCAGAGAGAACATTTGAAAATTTTCTTATTACTGTCATATCTATTTGGGCAAAGAAGAAAAATCTTTTTACAATGAAAATTTTATAATTAGATAATAAATGTCAAGTCACAGAAAGTAGACTTGTGACCATGTGACATTTTGCTCACTAAGTACACACACACACAGTTTGCAGTGCATGCATGTGTGCAGCGAATTGGAATTCTCAAAAAGTACATATTTACTTGATTTGCCAGTCTATCGTCCACAGTGTAATCAGGTGAGGCAAACTGACTGTACATGGTGCACCAAATTGTTAACATGTTTCTCTGCTGTCATTATAACAACTAGTTTACTTAATCTGTATGTTGATTATTGTACAATAATTATTTGGATAACTGACAGTAATGAGAATAAATGAGAATTACGTGACGTGAATGAGCGAGTGACTGTAATAACATGGCCACACCGCGTGACAGTGAGGGCAGTTCAAAGCGCAAAACGTTTTTTCTCATTCAGACAGTAAGGCCAAATTCAGCAGTTGGAGCGCTATGTTCGTGCTATTAAAACTGTAAATGTAACAGGTGGTGACAGCAATGAGACCCGAAAAACAAACTTCATAGTTTTTAGTGTTATATGTCGTAAATGGTAAAAAATTAAACATTATTTACCACAGCATTCACCTTGAAAACTATTTCTAGCTTAGCGGGAAATGATTTCAGCCGTTTCGGCCTAGTTTATGGAAAAAGTATTTTAGATTCATAATCGAAATACAGGCATGACTGCAATGAGGTGCAACCTGAGGGACAACATTGTTTGACGCGCTGCGCGTAGAACATTACCTCCAAAGTAGTTGAACAGTAAAGCATATGAAAAAGAACTGTCATTTTTTAAATAAACTGTATCATCAGCATTGTTGGTGACAAAAATGAAGTTTATGTGCATCTCCAAAAATGAAAAATACAGATCAGGACACGTGACTGTAATGAGATTTGACGTGTTTGGAGCGTTGAAGAAAATTAGAAATGAACACTTTTGTCTGTTAGCGGTAGCGCAATTTGTTTGGCTGTTTATTGCAAACATTTTGGCACATTCCGTGCCAGCCTAGCTGTAAAAATGTGGCTGTAACTGCTCAGGGACCCAAAATCTAAAAAAAATTGGTGAAATGACCCATATAACCATCTCATCGGGGTTTGTGAACTTGTTTGGCCAGTTTTAAAAAATAAACTTTGTGGAAAAACTGTCATGGATTGCATGCCCTTTCAGCCACCCAACCAATGGTATCAAAGTAGTGAAAGTGTAAAACTGCACACCACATTCATTGACGGCTTTGTTTACATTTGAACAAGTTCAACACTGTTTTTCCTGGAAACAGTCCAAGGCTGTTGTAGAATGTGTACAATAGGCATTCATCTATTTTTTTCCAAAGTTTCTGTTTCTGATCTTTTCAGTTTCTGAGATATTACTTGCCAAAGTTATTTGATTCTGAGTTTCTACTGTTAACTTCATGGTGGCATAATAAACGATTGTGATAATAATATTAGTAAACAGCCAGCCACTCAATACCCAGTTAGCTGTTTGATGGAGTGTGTAGTAGTTGATCTGTCTATTTGTGTTCGTTGTATGTGCAGATGTCGTCTTTGGTTGGAGAACTGCGGTCGACCTGATCTGCTGCGTTACTCGGCATGCTACTTGCATGAGAACCGACGGCTGTGCAGTGGCCACTTCCACAGCGGCATGTTTGTTAACAGCCGCTGCAACAGACTTGTCAAAGATGCAGTGCCAACCATCTTCAGCAGTACGCTGAGTGATATTATTGCACTCTGGCAGTTCTGCACTGTTTTCTTGAATAAACTCGTAGTCATAGTTTGTGTAAATTTATCAGATTATAACCTGTACTTGTTGAGGTGAAGGTCTATGATTTTTGGCATATTTTGGTTTAAGTTGAAGGTAAACACTATGTCTTAAGCGAGGGGTGCACAACATACGGCCCGCATGCGGCCCGCCGAGACCCAGGATGCGGCCCGCCTCGCCTGCTGTAGAATAAGGAAAATTACCCCGTACTCTGCTGATATTTGCTTGCTCCCGCTTGTCTCCAAACATTGAACAACTGGCTTCAGACAAGAAATGGAATATTTCTCACTGAGTGAGTGCACTACATGTAACATTGTTGCAATGAAGAACTTGAGAAGCACAAATTATTTTAGTTTACTAGAGTAGATTGTTGCGTGATGTGACTGCTTTTTGATCACCAGTCGTGGTTGTCATAATTCTCATTTTCATTCGAATTTGTTAATTTTCGGCATTATTTATATATTGAGCCAAAAAGTGGCATTGTGGCCTACAAGGCCCTACAATACAGCCAGGTAACTGATAACATTTATGAAGCATTCATGAGGGCCTGGGGTCGTGCAGCCCGCCAGCTTAGAATCTATCTCCCGTGTGGCCCAGATGCCCAGAGAAGTTGTGCACCCCTGCCTTAAGCAATAATGCATGCTGTTGATTTGGCACTGAGGAAGGGCATTTAAGAATCCTGTTCGGTCAGTTCTTGGAGATTTCTTTTGACTGGGGACTCAGTCTGTTAGATAAAAACAAGGAATATTAGCTCAGTGCTAGTAATTAAAACTGACTTTTGTTTTGTCTCATTTCAGAAAAATCAGTGGAAACAAGTAAATGTATTCGGGCAGAACAGACAGTTCCGATGATAAAAACTGATGCTGATCCACTAACTGGAGGTAGGTATTTTTGCCTGACAAAGTTGTGTTTTTAGTAATGTTTAGTTTGATTACATAAATTTAAAAGGCACTGAAATATAGTGCTAATAAGACTAAGACTGTCAGGTAAATGCATAAAATTGTCTGAGTTCTATGAATTATGCACTTAGTGTTGTATTCAAACTCAGTAAAGTGTCTAATGATGATGGAAAGCTGAATCTATGTTGTGTGGTTGGGGTTGAGGCAGGGCACGTTCACCTGTGTTGGGTGGCAGGTAACACCGTGTGATACCACATGGCAGGTAACATTCCGTAGCTTTGTGATTGGTTTTCTGTAAAGAGCTATTTTTAATCTTTAACTTTTGAAAAAGAGTGAGTCAACCCTTTGGTGGAAATTTTGTTAGTACTGCTCTGCTGATGGTGCCGATACTTAAGGTGATTGCAGTTGCTACGTATACATCAAGTTTGCTAATTGATTCATTATGTTTACTATGCTGGTACCATAGCACTTGACTTCTTGGCATTCCATATGTCTGTCCTTATGCAAACTAATATTAAAGAAAGTTTTGTGTGGATTGTTGATATTTTTACGAGAAGTTTGGCATGGCCCAAGTACAAAGCAAGTAGAGTTTGATGGTCCAATCATGATTTGGATCCAGGAATTTTTTTATCAAGGATAATTTGCTATTGCTGTAATTATGGACAGATAAGAATAAAAGATGACAATCCCAGTTTAGGCATTCAGTGCATACTGCATTTCACTTAGTGTCCTTTAGTTTGGATTTTAAGTCTTTTTAATATATTAACTACACTGTAAGTCAAAAAAACATGGCACTTTGATTTTGCCCGTACCTTTGCTAGGTAAGAGAGAATCGGCAAGAAAGGTATAGACAAGAGTTCAGTGCCACGTTTTTTTACTCAAAGTTTATACTGATCTGTGTGTGTGTGTTACTGTTTGAACACAGATCACAGTTATACAAGAAAATACTCTGAGGTGCAGATTGAGGTGCACAATAGTGACGCACCGGTTTTTGCACCTACATCATCTACAGAATCTTCATCTGGTACGTACGTGCTGGCTCAAAACATGGAACTTGCGTGTTTTAAATCTGTAGGTCTAGCATCAGACAGCGAGTAAGTAAGTTTTAACATCCTACTCAGCACATAATAGGTCATGTCGGGGACGGCCTTTCGAGGCAGTGCACACATAAACACACAAATAATGAAACACAAAATTCAACCTTACAGAGAAAACCTGATACGGAACACACAATCCTAAGCCTAAGGTTGTAAGAACTGTACATTATGAGTGTGCATATGTAACAGTTATGGCAGTTCTAATAATCTTCCCTCTTATCTTGCAGACAGTTAGTCTCTGAATGCTGTCTATTGCAGGACAGGCGTAGGACAGTTGGACAGTTTTGAAAACGATTAGTACAATCACTTCGGTAACGTGTCGTGATATTGAGCATTATGTTGCTGATTGCAGGTCATGTCTATGCATTGAAATACACACCAGCTGGTTGGAGCTACATTTATGCCTCGCGGGAGCGGGAGCACATCTCAGCCAGTCAAACAGCTAATGGTAGGCATCACACGCATGTGTTGTTGATGCTGTTATAATTGCTAGTACATTCTTCAATTGCAGGCTCTGTGTTTTTGTGAGGTTGAAATGGACCTGAGTTCAACGAGTGTTAAGTAGACATGTTTAGTGAAGGAAGTGCCCGACTTGGTGGGTTTTTATTGGTTTGTGACGTTAACCCAAGTTCTTCTAGGAAGTCCCAACTTGCTTGTACCCCAAGTTGGGGGCACTTGAGTGTTTGAAGATGTTTGAACTCTGAATGTACCTTGCATCACTTTCAGGGGCATTGATTCTAGGCGAAGCCCGGCATGTTGGTTTTTGGCCTGGTCTTACTTACAAGCCATTCAGCTTGTCTGATTCTGTGAGCGCTGGCTAGTCTCTCATTCATTTAGCAGAAATTTGTTAGATTAAACATGATGATTCAGTGTCACGTTTGCTGGCTCATTTATGTGTAGTTAAAGGACAACGTGATGCCTTTTAAAGCAGTTGGATGCATACTATTGATTTGGCATTGTGACCGGGCATTTAAGAATCCTGCTTGGAGATTTTTTTTTCTTAAGACTCAGTCTGTTATACAGAAACTGAAGAGTATTAGGACATTGCTAGTAATTAGGGCTGAACATGGGATCCATGAGATGTCTTTTGTCTGATTTCAGCGAAGGCGGTGACAGTGACGAGTAATGGTATTCTGGTAGAACGGGTGTTTCAGGCTATGCAAACTGTTGCTGATCCATTAACTGGAGGTGGGTATTGTTGTCTGTTTTTCTTATGTAGCTTGACTGCAATGATTGCTTCAATTTAAAAGGCAGAACTGTGTATCTTGCCAAGTGAAATATATGTGTATAATATGATGGTGGTCTGGCTCAGTTGGTAGTGTCGTTGATTGAATCAACGAAGTTAATCAGCATGGGTGGTATGCATAACAGTGTCATAGATTAGTTTGGACATAAGGCCTACGTCACGACTAACTACTTCCAAACTAGAAAGTTACGTCCGACAGCATGCAAAACGCTGTCGTAGTGGGCGACTAACTACTGCCGACGTAGTTGACTCAGCACTACGTCCAACGTAAATCAATTTTTGTTTGGAAGTAAAGTTATGGCATTGTTATGCATATGGCCCCTGTACACCAGGCCCAGTTAGTACTTGGATGGCTGACCATTTCGGTATGTAACCAGCCACCCAGGTCAACTCAGTTTGGCCATCCCTCCGTGGCAGGTGCAATGAGTACCAGCGAAAGCTGTGACTTAAACAGGCACACCACGCAATGCACTAGCCTCGTATCCGTGGTCTCGCAGTGTAAAAAGTGGTGTCTGGCTGAGGGCCTTAGGAAACGGAGATCAGTGCTGCCCTATGGGCCTTAAAGCTCGGGATGACCTTACGTTTTTTTTATGTATAATATTATGAGTTCTAAGAGTTGTGCAGTAGTGTTGTATTTAAACTTAATGCAGTGTCTAACAATGGAAAAGCTGAATCTGCAGGGTGCAGCACAAAAAAAAGTAATACATTTACTGGGCAACTACTTCATAACTTTGTTGCAGTTAGAGATAACGAAACGCCTTACGTGACTATGAATAATAGGCAACATGTGTGCAAATTTTTAAATTAAAATTTTGAGCGGGTGCTCAGAAAATGTCAACCAACTTTAGAAGCATACTTTTTCTCTGCTGCACCCTGTGCATTTGTGTGGTCAGAACTTTGCAATAAAAGACAGTCAACCCTTTGGTGGAAATTATATTATTGCAGCTGTGCTGCTGGCATTATGTGATGTTTAAGGTGATTGTGTCTGATGGCACTTTGCTACCAACACATTATGAGCTGTATTCAATTAGTTGATTAAATTATTACCTTCGCTAAGCTGGTAGTGCCTTGTTGGCATTTCATGTGTTGGTCCCTGTGCGAACAAAGTATGTGTGTGTCACTGTGAGCTCCTTGTCCTCCAATAGACAGCATTATGAGATTGATGACTGTCTGGAGGATAACAGGGAAGATTATTAGAACTGCCATTTTCGATGCATGTGCACAATTATAATCTGCAGTTCTTAAAATTTTAGGTTTCCGTTGGTTTTTTGTGTTTCGTGTTTTATAAAGGTTAAACTTTCTGTAAAAATTAAACTTTTTGTTCTGATATTATGTGTATGTGCAATTTTGCCTGCAAAGGTCGTCTCCGAAATGACTTATACCATCTTCGGGTGGGACGTTAAACCCTACACACTCACTCACTGTGTGAATGCAGATCACAGTTATACTACAAGTGAATACTCTGACGTGGATAACAGCGATGCACCTGTTCAGTTAGCAGAAGAATCTCTCTCTGGTATGTTCGTGGCGGCTCATTAAAATGTGGAACTTGGATGCTCTATACCTCATTTACACGATCAAGCAATCATCAAGCGATCATTGAGCAAACATCAAGCAAATATGAAACATGCATAAAGCATAGCCTACACGAAGCAAACATCAAGCAAGCATCGAGCAGACATTGAGCAATCATCAAGCAAACATCGAGCAATTAGAGTACACGTTGTGCACGTGTATTTTGAATGCATTTGCTGGATGTTTGCTCGATGATTGCTCAATGTTTGCTTGATCGTGTAAATGGGGTATTACTTAGGTCAAGTGGTCAGGCAGTTTTGAAAACAGGTCATTGCAGTGAAGTTTGGTCATGTTGGCCGTTGAGTGAGGGAGTGAGTAATGCAGCACAGTTAACCAAACAAGTCACAATGTGTCATAGCTTAAACGTACAAAGATGCTCTAAAGTCCAGGTCGCATGATTTTTACACGCGAAAGCAGCTACTACTCTCAGTGTGTCTTAGCCATCGCAATTCTGTCTGTCCGTCTGTCCGTCATGCAGTGGATCAGTCAAAAGCGATGCAAGCTAGAATCACCAAAGCTTCACTGTTGGCTGCCTGGAAGACTCTAGTTTCAGGAACCATAAAGCTTTTCCATAGATTCGAAGTTTCAGTAACGGTGAGAGATAGGACCTAGGTTGACGTACACTGGCTCTCAATTGGCGTCGAATTCAATGACCTTGAATGATCGTGAACGCCAAAATAGGGGGTTTTATGGATTTTTTTGGAGATTTCAGGCTGCAACACAAGTCTATCATTCACAAGGTGGCGCCACGGAAGTATTGTTATGCGATCTAGATAGAGAATTTGGTATTTGTGTATTAACTTAGCGTGAACACCTCAATTTTCCGCTAAACTACTGAACCGGAACTGCTATAGGCTTTCACACGTTTCGTGAGCATTAGCTCAAATTTTTTGTACGTAACTGTTATAAAGTACTAGTTGGCTTAGGCAAATGTTAATTTGTCAATATTTATTAATATTTTGTTGCCAGTTTTGTCTTTATGCTGTAAAAATAAAGTTTGAAGTACACAAGTGTAACAAAACTGTGATGTCACTTACTTTTGTTAGTGTCGCTGTAGCATTCGAGAGAACGTGACTCTAGCAGTTTTGGTGTAGCGCAGCACTGGGCAAAAAGACTTTGCTTGCATTTCAAGATGTTGCTGTTACATGGGAAGTAAGCCGGCTATATGCCCTTTTAGTTGCACCAATCGCTGACAGCATCTGACTTCTGGTTCCGGAATGCAAGCGAGTTCCCTGCGCAGAGCGTGTGCTGCATCGAAGCTTATCTCACACGCTGCAGTAGGTGACATCACCATTGCATTAGCACAACATTACTTTTATTGAAATTAATGTTAAGCGATGTTTTTATTTTAATTGATCAGTGTATTGTTAATTGGTGTTACATTCTACACATATTTAGCCAATATCATGCGACCAGGCTATTGAGTAGCCACTTATAATGTTTGACAGTAATGTTTTGTTTCACGGTTGGATCTCAGTTGGCAGGTTGTTCCATAGCCATGGACTATATGCCTTGAAATTCCTATCGCCAGTTTGTAACTGTGTCCATGGCATAGCACACGTGTTAGACGTCCATTGACCTGAGATGTCTTTTGTCTGATTTCAGCAAAGGCAGTGACGAATAATGGTGCAGAACGAACAGTTCAGACTAAGCAAACTGTTGCTGAGCCATTAACTGGAGGTGGGTATTGTTGCCTGTTTCTTTGTATTTAGCTTGATTGCATCAATTTGAAAGGCAGAGAATTATCATGCCAATTAAATATATATAATGTTGTGAGTTCTAAGAATTGTGCAGTAGTGTTGTTTTTAAACTTAAAGCATTGTCTATTGTCTAACAATAATGGAAAGCTGAATCTACAGGGTGTGGCAAAAAAGTAATCCTCTAAAGTTGTTTCCCGTTTACTGGGCAACTAGGTGTACTTGCAATTTTAGTGCAAAATTTCACATGCTTATTACCTGTTTATACCTGCATATATAGACTAAGCGACATTTGCTACTCCTTTTTGTGAGACAACATTGTGATTTTGCGTGTCCTATCGCCAGTCTGTAACTGTGTCCTGTGTGTAGACATTCAATGACCTCAGATGTTGACATCCCACCACCATTACGAGTTGGCAGTACTGCAGAGTGAGGCTGTGTACACCGTGTCTCAGAAAAAAACAGTCAAAATTGTTTTTGTCATAACTTTGTCAAATTTTTACTACATTTAATAATTTTTGGCATGTTGATGGCTAAGACGACGAAATTATGTAAGGTGCATTCATTTTCCACCTCACCTAATTTATGTCAATGCACTACCATGTGAAATATAGATCCTATAAATTGTTGTGTAATGCTGAGTTGTTGTCCGAAATAAATGCTGTAACAAGTTAATTAGGCACAAAATACACTAAACTGTAAGTTATTCAACAGAATTATAAGTTTGTATAACAACTTGCTTGCAAGTTGCTTGCAAATTAGAATTTGTGCCAAAGTGTGCTCCACATACAAAGACGCAATGGCTTAGATAGCAGAATCAACGATCGACTGATCAAATGCATGCACTCATCGATTAGATGTGTTTTAGGCTCATCAGCCAGCTATTTTGTTGTCTGCTGTTTTCAGCATAAAATTTGCACCTTCTGTCGAATTAATGATGCATAGGTGAGCCATCTGATACAAAATTACAAATAATTGCCGCATAATGTAACAATTTGGAGCATCCGTGTTTCACATGGTAGTGCATTGACATAAATTAGGTGAGGTGGTAAATGAGTGCACCATACATAATAATATCGTCTTGGCCATCTTTGTGCTAAAAATTATCGAAGTTTGTGGAAACTTGTCAAAGTTATGCCAAAAACAATTTTGACTTTTTTTGAGACACGGTGTAGTGACATATACCAGGCGCACCAGCTTAAAGTCAGTTTTCTGTCTTACAGACAGAGTGCATTGTTGCTGATTGCAGATCGAATCTATAAAATGAAATACACATCAGCTGGTGGTAGCTACATCTACGCCCCAGGCGAGCAGGAACACATCTTATCAGCCATACAAACAGCCGTTGGTAGGTATCACATGCATGTTGATACTGCTGTTGCTAGCACAGTCTTCAATTGCAGGCTCTACACTGTGTCCCAAAAAAAACATCCCCAACATTTTCAACTGTATCTTGAAAACCAATTAACAAATTTTAATAATTTTTGGCACAAATATTTCTGACACAACTTGCCATCAAATGACCGTTCAGTTTTCCATCTCACCCAATGTGTGCTTCTGCACTACCTAGGGAAAGCAGATCAACCAAAATATGCATTGAAATAAACAGAAAACCTGAAAAAACATCCCCAACATTATCGATCGTACCTCGAATAAAGATTAGCAGATTTTAATAATAATTGGCAGAAATATTTATGACACAACTGGCTATGAAATAAGTGTTTTAGTTTTTACCTCACCCAACGTCTGCTTTTGCACTACCTGGGGAAAGCAGACCAGGCATAA
>Ga0209367_1013309_pt1 | contig 10603 bp, 9 predicted proteins | sample WorMetLIZISLAND2_FD_187412 | JGI IMG/M metagenome (GOLD analysis project Ga0209367, IMG submission 187412) | Marine gutless worms symbiont microbial communities from Max Planck institute for Marine Microbiology, Germany - Olavius geniculatus... ...
GGTCGGGCACCGTCTTGGGCTTCGCAGCAAGTCCGAAGGATCTGGTTTGCTGGAACGTCCTCTGTGAGTCTGGCAACATGACCAAACAGTCCGAGTCTTCGCTTGCAAATGATGGAAGAGGCTGCCAGGAGACCGGTCCGGCGTACGACTTTATTGCTAAATACGAAATCGTACCATCTGATGTGAAGTATCCGCCGCTGACACCGTGTGTGAAAGTTCACTGACACAAAACCTAAAAACAACCTAAACCTAAAATTGTTTTTTTAGAACTGCCAATCCAAAGTGTGCATATGTAACTAACAATAATGGTAGTTCTAATAAACAGTCATATTACCAATGAAATCAGCCACATTAGGTCTTTACCCTGTATAGCCCGCAAGCTACTACTCATTTCCCATCCCACGGAGGGTAGGAGGCTAAGTTGATCTGAGCACACATTGGCGAACAATGTAAACAAAACGTATTTTTGAGACCAGGGCCGACACCAAGAATTTTCGTGCAGCATCTAAATATTATCTTGTCGTTCGCGGATTAACAGTTTTCATCAAAAAAATATATGCAATGCACGCTGCTCGATGGTAGTCGATGGTAACCATAATAGCCTAACATAATTTTTGGGCGACGCGTAAGATGCCAATCGAAAGTAAACATTTACTCTTACGCGAGACACAACGCGTTTTTTCTAGAGGTTTTTGACGTCCGATTACCTTGATATTTAACATTTCGAGCTGAAAATTGTCACACCCGTTTTGTCGCGCTCGGCGGAACGTTCTCGGTTTTTTTAATCCATTTTGGAAGTTAGCAACTCGTAGACTACGTGATAGACAGACAGACGGGCATGACCCATAATGCGGCTTATTAAAACGGCCGCGTGACAATGGTGACTCACCGTGCAGATGGCGTGATACATTCGCCTTGAATTGACGATGCCTCTAAAACGGTACCAGTCGTAGCTTCCACTGGGGGGGTGGAATGACGGCAAGAAAGAGGGAATAGTGGGGGAGCGATGCTGACCAAATAGAATATCATATCAGGCGCATTGGTACTGCATTCGAAGGCTTGGTTTGGTTTGGTCAGCCTGGGGACGACGTCGTTGCCGGATTGTATTGGTAAGTGGATTTGCAACTGCGTTCTGCGGCAAAACGACGTTTGTCGAATGACATCAACACAGAACAGATGCAACGACCGCAGATCAGCGGACTCGAGAAAAATCCGATCCGCTGCCGTGCTCAACACACGGATCGTTGTGCAGATTTGGCTGCTTTAATCGTAGGCACTCGCCTGGCGCTAATTCTTTATTAGCCTACGCCCTTTTTGTGAGAACATTTTCAATCGTTACCAGCTGTATAAAATCCTTTTAAGCCTATATATTTTATTATGCCCAAAGACGGCACAAACACAAAATGCAATTATCCGCAGTAAAACGAAAACTATAGGCTTACAATAATTGCCCGTATTTTGTGTGCAAATTTGGCCTGTGAAAATTATCCACTAATATTATTTTTAACGATTAATAATACTGTGATCGTTAATTTTTTGCTAGACGTACTTTAATGACGAAAAATGATCTTTTTCACTATGAAAACGTAAACTGTTTGCTGTATAGAGGCTTATACAAAATATCAATTGGCACTGTTAACATTTAGTCAAAATTCGTCGCTAATTAAACGTCAATTTGCTAAGTTATTTGCGAAAAAAATTTAGTCCTCACCATTCTTGTAAAATTGTATCCTTACTGTTAACTTTTAATCGAAAGTAATTGTTAATTAATCGTTAATTTGCCAAGTTAACTATCGATAATTTTTAATTGTTGCCAGTTTTGCAAAAAAAACATTATATTTGTGCATTTTTGTTACGCTCGAAAGCAGCATAAAATGCAAAATACAATATACACACAACAACAGAAAAACGTAAAGTAAAATACATAAAAGCTAGACACAAACTGCAGGATAAAAGCCACATACAAACCGCAAACGGGTACTAAAAGAAGGGTCATTTTCACACAAAAACGTGTGGGCCACGTTCCGCGGTTTCCTTTTCCAACATAATTGATTCGCCGACCTCAATGTGCACAGATCTGATAATTTCGCGGCCACCCGTCACACGAAACGTATTTTTTTTAGCCACGGAGCCGTATTGCATGTACGTATGCATAACAGCGTCGTAAGTTTTCTTCGAAACTGACTTACGAGAGTCTTATGCATAATAATATAAGCTTACGGCCCACGGACTCACGGAATGACAGAATTTGCGGTGTTAGCGCGGGTACATAACGCTCTGGTTTGTATAAAAAGCACGTGTACAAAATGACAAAACTGAACTGAACTAAGTTGAAATGCCTGCAGTAGGTAAACAAACTGAAACTTCAGCTTAGGCCTATGTCATTTTAGTTTATTTCAGTCGCTCTGTATGCATCTTAAAAAGCAGACAATCAACAATGTAATCGATTGTATGTCCACTAATCACTTTTCTTTTTTCGTATCATATAGCTGGGACACGGACGCACGAAAGGACTCTTAACACTGCACCGTTAAGGATAAAAATTTTCTAGAGAACAAACATGATTTCATTTTTACATTTAATGCATAAAACGAAACTGAAACTACACGATGATAGTCGGTGACATGATGGCAAAAGTGGAGTAGGGGGACAATTACCTTCCGCTTAAATTTTAGCTTGTGGGAACTTTCACTTCCAAAAATACAAAATTTGGAGATAAAAAATGAACCACTGTGGGAGAATCTAGGGGCACAATTAAAACATAATTTTTTCTGTCGAAAATTCGCAGCTGTTTGTTGTCACTTCCTGTTCCCTACTTACTTACTTTAACCAATGACGCTGCTGTCGGCCACGACCTACACTGCAGCTAGATATTTGGGGTGCTGACGATCCCACAATCACGATCGTAGGGCTTATATTCGGTAGGTTTATCGTTCCCCACTGGGTTTAACGCAGGCTTGCCGTAGATATGAAATTTGCCATCCATATCTATATCCATATCCATATCCACAGATTTTCCGTCGATAGGCCTATCCATGGATATATGCATATCCACAGACGCCTATCCTGCGTACATGTAACTCCAAAAATTTGACAAATTACAGCAGCGCAAGAGCGTCCGTCCCTCCCCCCTCAAAAAATGACGTTTTTTTCTTAAAATTGTTGAAAACATATAAAAGTAAAAAAAACTACCTTACATTTGCATTGAAATATAACCAGAGTTAAGTATTGTCCAATTTTTTTTACAAATTTACACTATTTTGTTATCCCTGTTTTTACCTACCGTTGACCGTTCGACCTTAGGTGTCGTTTGTCTGTCGTCTGTCTGTTCGTATTATGTGTATTGTTGCTCAGCGGTATGTCGTAAGGGTCGACGATGGTACTGTTGGATAAGGCGATGGCTACTTCCTATAGGTTGTATGTCAAAAGTAACCATGTCTCTATCCGCAGCGGTTTGGCCGCAGTTATGAATGCAATGTCGCTGCCTGCTACTGTCACCCACGTGCGCCGAATTACCATATCGTATCATAATGTTGATTCTAGCATTCGATATAGCAGCGTCACCATAGCGTGTATGAGACTGCAGTCACTCTGGGAAATCGCTTCCTTTCCGTGACCGGAAGTTAGGCGCTAGCATTCGGATACAGGCAGTTCGCCCCATCCTAGCAACAGCTGGGATTCTTGTTTTTTCAAGACGCAGGTTGCATTTATGTACTCCTGCAGGTATAAGGTGGAGTAGACGCTTTTGAAGCACACTCGGTTTGTACTTTCTACCAGCATCAAATATATTATTATGCTAAGCAAAAACAATTGTAGGCTTTTTTGTTACCATTAAAAACAAATTCACAAATGAATAGACATTTTATTGCCCAACAAACAGCATTAAAGATTAAGACCTGTTGCTGCTATAGTGCTAATGAATTAACTAACTAAATAATGACGTACTAATGTCACCGATTATTCATTTGACTCAACGGCATAGATAAACGAGAAAATGAATATTAAAGCGTTATGACACTGTGTGAAAGTCGTCAATTACGTCATTTCTTGCGTGCGGCATGCTGCAAATTGTTTTCAGTTGTAATATTAGTATATTACATAATAATATTCATATATTACATAATAATATCCATGGATATACATATCCACGGCAAGCCTGGTTTAACGTCTCTGTCAGTTCTGTCAATAAAGGTTGGTTCCCATCCAACGCAAGCGCGCAAAGCAACGAACGCAGCTGACGCAACGATCTTTTCTCTTCTTCTCTTTTGGCCGTTGCGTTTTTTGCTTTCGTTGCATATTACTTTCTTGCGTTCGATGCGTACGTTGTGTGCGTTGCTTCGGGTGGAAACCACGCTTAAAGTCTATAATTTCCACGCAACGCAAGGCATGCAACACAAAACTTTTGCATATTTCTGGCGTACCTGACGTAAAAACAAACGCAACAAACGCAAAAGACGCAGCTGACGTCACGGCCAAAAGGCAAGGATGGAAGCGGTGTTTATTCTTCTGTTGTGTTCGTTGCGTCCGTTTCGTTTTGTCGGTTGCACTGAATGGAGGCCAAGCGTAAGTTTATCGCACCCATGCCTATCGAACGTCGCTGTCAGTTCAGTCGGCAAGCAGTCGTACGCTGGACGCAGAGGCGTCGTCGTATCAACGTCGTGATGGTTCTGATGGTGTCTCACTGCAGTGCAGAGAACAGACAGAGATCAGCGCCGCCTTACGACTCTCACGCGAACCTTATCATTCTGCTGCAGACATTGCAACGCACCTATCTTCAAGTCACGATGGCGCTGTTAGGAGAGAGACGATGGGGGAGGTCATTGTTACAGTTTGGACGCTGCGATGGTTGACGACGTTGGCGACCATGCGATGCCAGAGCACTCCGTCTTCTGAAGCCCTGATGAGCTGTGTTTAATTGGGCTCATGTTGTCTTTCCACGAAGCACACAAACCATTCATGTGCTTCGGGTTAGGATTGCGGTGCACTAGATGGAAGGTCGCACATTACGTCAGCACTGGCCAGACATATTTTCAAGTCTAATACCAAACTGGGATAAGGCATCGGCCAAAGAAACTGTTTTGCACAGACTTTACGAATATATTAAGCGGGGTTTCCACGCAACGCAACGCACGCGACGTACGCAAGACAACGAACGTAACGCAACTGACGCAACGACGGCTATTATCTTTGCGTTTTGTCCGCTGTGTTTGTAGCGCGTACTTTTCTTGCGTTGATTGTTATATACTTTTGTTGCGTTTGCAACGTACTTTACGTGCGTTGAGTTGGATGGCAGTAATTGTGACTACACCACCACACACCGGGTGGCTGAACCGGTGTGGATTTGAGTCCGTGCGTAGATGAGTCCGCTTCCCGCACGCGTCTTACCCAAAGACGGACAGAAAGACAGAGACGGAGGGGCATTACAAGCCACAGGCGACAAACAAACTAGCAGGCCATGCACACAAGCCGGTGCAATAATCCGCAGCCATTACACGACAATCACAGACCGTGTGATGATCGCCAGGCGGCGCCACCGGCCAGCGGCGGGCGCAGTAATATCTCAAACCACGTCACGTGACGCAGAAACGATAACTGTAACGGAAACTAACCGTTCGGCGGCCACGGGTGTGCCGATGTCGTTATTGAATAACAGACGGTGACGGCAAACAGAGTTAGCGCTGTACGGCTGGACAAAATTGTCGACCAAGTTTCAAACGGCAGCTTCTTTATCGCTTGACTGGTTCTGTGATAACAGCATAGACGTACAGTGTGATATTAGGCCCAAATGCTATGAAAAAATTCTGAAAACGTTACAAACCCGTTTTATTGAAAAACTTTGAAAGGAGTATAAATGCACATGCCCATTTATCTATGTTTTGCTTTGTAGCAGTGTTATTAGTATCAGTATTACCAGTTTGTGCATGTGTTTTGTATTGTTAAATTACTATTAATATTATCAATATTATTATTTTTTTTTCTTTTTTATATGTAGTACTTCTTAGTTTATGTAGTAGACTGTAGCCCTATAGCATGATTATTATTATTGTCTCTGATGTGGACCTTGTTGTCTGAAATAAACATGTTTGATTTGATTTGATTTGAAAACGGTTTACTTGCTGCTCTTGTGCAAGATAAGTTTAAGACGATGCTTCGAACTTTTGATGTCTCATTTGCTCTACCTAACAAGTCTTTAAGTTTTAGGCCTAAGAGAGTTTTTTTACAAAATTAATATTTGTATTGTCATTTTTCTTTTTCAATGCCTTCGGCGGTCGATTTTCGGCGCATTTTTGGTCCAGGTTTTGAGAAAAATTGCTTGAAAATATCGAGACTTTTGCTAGCAATTACTACTAAACATTTCAACAGCAGTTAACTAGGCCTACCGGTTGTTATGAAGTCAAATAATTAATATGTTATTATGGTTACCATCAACTGACATCGAGTAGCATGAATTGCACATTGTGTCACATCTGGTCGTGTATTCTTTAACGCAAATTGTTGATCAGTAAGCAAAATAATACGTTAAAACATTTGATACAGCACGAAAGGTTTTGGTCTTGAAAAAAGTTTTGTTTACATTACTGATGATGGTGATTCATTCATTCATTCAAAGTTTAATACAAACAGACAAAACGCTGTTACGCAATAAAAACGAGTGGAGCTCAATAAAACGATACGAATAGCCCAAGCTAGCCTAATACAAATTGTCATTATAGAGCATTTTTATAATAAAGTTTTTGTCATTGGTGACTGACGTGCGGTCAGGAAACTGGAAGTTGTGACTTCGGTCGCGAAGACTGTAGTGCTGCTCGCGTTCAGGAGGAAGTAGCGGATGTAGCAGGTGCTGACTGTTGCCTGTAATCTGAGGAAAAAGTTTGTTGTCGGCATCGTCAAAGATGTTGGCGAAGGTCGCTGAACTGTTAGCTCGGTAACCGAGTTTTGCCGACCAAATGCTGAAGTGTTTTGTCGTAGCCGCGGCGTAACATAACATGACGCAGCTGGCTTATGGTTGTAGACTACAGTCTGGAGTGTCTGGCGACCTGGAAGGACGGCTCGGAGTCATACATGTATGCACTGCTCACTACACCCGGACGTGTCACCATCAAAGACGAACAGTACCGCTGCTTTGTTAGTATCAACTTAAAACGTAAAAAAACGTAAAGTTCTTCCCTGGCCTTACGGCCCATAGGGCGGCGCTGATCTCCGTTTCCTAAGGCCCTCAGCCAGTTTTTACACTGCGAGACCACGGATACGGGGCCAGTGTATCGCACGCTGTGCCTGTTTACGTCCCAGCGGTGAAGCCGGTACCAAATTATGCTGCTTGGTGACAAAGGCACATGTGTGTGAACTGAACAACTTGCCTAAGGTCGTTACCCGGCAGTGTCCTGGTGCGGAGTCGAACCTGCGCCTCTGAGTTACCTCAGGATTACAAGTCCGACACGTTACCGTCAGACTACCGAGCCACAACTTAGCATTTCACTAAACCGTGTGTCAGCAGCGGCGGCCTGCGGTACTGCGGGGGTCCGAGAAGAAGAAGAAGAAATTTATTCGGCTTGAACACAAGTACAATGATCGATAACGTCACATCCAATGTAACCGTTACTGAGCCAGATTGCAACAAAACCATGCTGGTCAACAATGCTAGCCACCTCAACACATACAATTTCTTGATTATTTAACACCATAGATGTTAAGAACATTTTTTATGTTTTTTATAAAAGTTTTAAAATAACATGTTTTTAATACTGTTTATTTTTCTGTTTTTTTTTTTTAATTTTTAAAATGTTTTTAAAATGTTTTTGTTCTATTGTTCTTATTTAAAATAAACATACAAAATTACAAATATGATGCATTTCTGATGGGCAAATTGCGTTTAGTCCTGTTTTCGATCTGTACCATAATTACGGTTGCATAATAACTTCAGTACATTCCGGTCTTCAGTCTTCACAGATGGTAGGTTTTTGTTTTTAACATGTTATTGTGCTAAATATGGTTCAATTTTTATATGTATATTTTTGCATGTTTTTATAAAGGTCAAAAAACATGCTTTTCTATGTTTTTTTATTTGCAAATTAATGTTTTAACATCGATGTTCAACACTTCCAAAATTAATGAAGTTGCAATATTCGACAGATGGACAGCTGCAAAGTTTCGACAGAATAGATAGATATGGGCGTTCAAAGTTTGAATTATTTATTAAATTTTTTTAAAGCGCAGGGTACTCTTAGCTCCAAATTTTGTATTTTCGACAAAAAGTTTTGTCCGCTTTTTCCAGTCCAGCTTTTTCCAGTCGTCTGTCGCTCGCTGTTATAACTTTTGCTTGCGATTTAATTTTACAGTGCAGTTTCTGCAGCGGCGAACAAACCACTCAAAGTAAATCATCACAACTCAGTTAGTAAATCATTCAGTCAACCAATGAGTTATTCCAGTCGTCAGAAGTTTACAATAGCTTAGAATGTATTATAATGACTGTGTTGCATTTTTTGTTTCTTTTCCATGCAAAAAAATCACTAGTCTACCGTTACGCCACAGAGCGCTGAGCGTTTCCCACTTTTGAGACTGCACTGCGTCCGGTTCAACATTTTAAACGACAGTCTACGCAACTAAAGCCCCGGTCACACCAGGTGCACGCGTGCAGAACGCGCGAGACGCACAATAAAATTAGTTTTGCGTCGTTGTGCGCCCAACTTTTGTCTATATTCTGGAGAAGCTATAGCGAGTTCGCAGCGAATGTACAGCGTACAGCTAGCGCACCGGACGTATACAGAGCGCATACCCAGCGTGTGCATTGCAAACATGCTAAAATAGGAAGAATTAAAGCATCTAGGTTGTCTGTGGGAATTTGGAAGTTTCAGATTACCATTTTTAACGCATCCCTTAGCCCAGAAGCACTGTAAATCTGAGCGTTTCACGCTGATCCCATACTGCCGATGTCTGCCCAGATAAACTTGCAGTCAACATCTACGAGTGCCATGAAGACAACGGTGCAGAAGCCTCTGTAGTTCTTTACGAGTTGCGACTGTCGTAGGGCCTAGTATACGGAACCGTTGTTTGAAGGAGTTTTGAACATGTTCAGAATTGTGCGCGGAGCTCGACGCACCAATTAAGCGAATGGTCACGAATGAAAATCGTTGGTGCAGCGCTGTCGACGAACGAGTAACGAATGACGACGAACAACGGCGCACAAACCATTTTTCAGTGCGCTCCTCGTGCGTTTTTTGCATTCACCTGGTGTGACCGGACCTTAATATACTCAAGCTGTGCACACTGTAGTGGGATCTGGGCAATATTTTTAATATCTTAGCAGCAAATTCGACAAGACATGCCGGTTTTTTCCGTTTATTGCTACGACAGAAACTGCACCCGGAGTTCAAAAAGGCGACAGTTGTAGTACTTTTGTCCATATCGTCGCCGTATAATTTTTTTTTGAAGAAGTTCTTTATTCATCGTGTAGTTTTCTTGTTGTTGTTTGTTAACAGGGCCAGATTTAAACCCGGTTGAATCCCGTTCGGCAAAAATGTGGGACTCTCACGTAATGTAGGCCTACAAAAACTTACGTATCACAAATTCAGCGTAACAACCTTACGCAGTTTTGCGGCTGTTGCCTGACTTGAAATTCAGCTTTCTGAAGTCCGAAGCCTCCTATATAACTTTGTTTCTGCATCGAGTTTAACAAGAACTAAACAAGTAAGCAAAACTGCGAAACGTTGTTACGCTGAATTGGTGTTACGTAAGAGGTCATTCATACAAATTATATAAACCTAGATGTACAAATTCAGTTTGTCAAAACTTTTTTGTTGAAAGAGTCATTGATGTCTGGAACTGTTTACCACCCACAGTCAGCTTTTCTTCTCTTTCCTCATTCAAGAGATCACTGAAGAATACTGATTTTACGCCCTATATAAAATGTTCTGTGTAGGCCTGCTGCTATTTTTGTGTGTTTTTATTGATTTTATGATTTGATTCTATTTTAACTTGTCTCAGTTGCCGTGCTACTCTCGTGTTTGTGTATTCAGCATAGGAAGGCTACTGTAAGTGCTCTATGAGCCTGGTATGTCTTGCCAACTGTATGTTTGTGTCAACTTTGTGCACTATGTTTTTGCTGGCAAATAAATGATGATGATGATGATGATGATGATGATGAAGTAACGTGGCAAATTTCCGATTTCGTTTTACGGCGTACAGCGCCGATCCCAGGCCAGAAAATGACGTGGCGCGGAACGTCGCAGCACACCATAAAGAGGCCCCCACTAGCCAATATGTCCCATAAAAAGTAAGTCGCTCTTATTTTTATGACAGCTTTTCAAATTTAGTAAGATTTCAACAATAAAAAACTGCGGAAGAACAAAAGCAAGCGCAACCACCTTACCACAAATCTGTCGTTTTTATGTTTACTGTTACTTTTTTTCAGTTTTTTTCTGAGTTTTAGTTTTCATTATTATTCTTTATTTCTTACCTTTTTTTAGCTTTTTTCTCTTATTTTAGTTTTCTTTACTCCAGTCATTTTTCGAATTTTGTCAGTTTTACATTCAACAGTATTTCTATTCTCAGTATCTCTCATTTCATTTTTCTTTTAAACATTTCAGTTCTTTTTAGTTTATGTGCT
>Ga0209367_1013310_pt1 | contig 10603 bp, 5 predicted proteins | sample WorMetLIZISLAND2_FD_187412 | JGI IMG/M metagenome (GOLD analysis project Ga0209367, IMG submission 187412) | Marine gutless worms symbiont microbial communities from Max Planck institute for Marine Microbiology, Germany - Olavius geniculatus... ...
CTTTTTTACGCCCACGGACAACTCATGGGTCTGGACCCCCAGTAAGTTGCGCTGATGGGCGATGCTTTTTGTATTTCTCACGCACAGTGTTTCAAGAAATGAAAGTCTTTCAATAAATAAACACACGATTTTATAATAGTTAGTGTTCGATGTTCAATGCAAATATTCTAATATTGTTAACAACAAGGAAAATATTCAACACTGCATGCTAAAGTAGACGGTTAGAGGCGCTAATTTGTAACTAAGCATGATCGGTGCATACGGAGCTATACTTTAATGGCTTGGTTTGACGTAATTTCGCACGCAAGGTTATTTATTTTATTTTCTTACTGACCAGCCGTGGAACCCCTGGCATATGCTCGCGGAACCCTTGGGTTCTGCGGAACCCCGGTTGAAAATCACTGCCTTGGAGTATTGCAAATGACGTCGCGTAAACTGTAGACGCTAAATTTAGATCTGTAGACACTGTGCGCTGTGTTAGTACTTGGATGTCTGTAACCATTTCTTAGCATTTTGCTCTATATTGTATTAGGATTGTCCTTGTGTCATTTTGACGACAACGCTGGCACTGACCGCAAGAAAATACAAGTGTGGAATTTTTGCATTACTATTTTGTTTGTAGTTTATTTTAGCCTGGGTTAGCACCACTGGCAGTTTTTATCAATATTATCTAATTGTTTTTACCCATTTTCTATTTTAGTCGCCAGTCTTCACTCTATTCTGGTGTGGATTGATATTCATGTTGAACATTAATAGCAGTAGAAAAGCATACTGCTGTAAGTGAGTTTTGCATACATTTGTATATTCATGAAATTTGCCATCTTGTTGGTAGTGTGCTCACTGCTCAGGTCCATCGGTCTTCAGTCACGCTTCGTTGTGCTCCTCGCTTGTCGGTGACGAGGTCTTCAGTCTTCAGTGATGAAGTGGTGAGCCACGCTCCTTCCAAAAGGTATAAACGAAAGTCAGCCGCCGCCGCTAGATATATAGATATCTGAGTCAGACCTCGACGCGGTCGGTATAGCACCTGCTATAGGGCCTAAGCCGGGGCTTTGGCTGGGCACGGGTGTAGGGTTTTACTGCGGTATTTGACCGCAATCTTTTGGCTACTGCCAGTGGCGTTTTTCATAGGTTATTGTTTGTAGAAATATTATAAATTAATAAAATCATATTAAAATAGTAAAACTATAATAAAACAATAAAACCAATAAAATCATATCAAATCTATCAAACCAGTCAGTTCGTACACAACTATAAATGCCGACTTAGATGTCCGCGGGTTACACATTCATCCTGTCACAGCTTAGTCATGGGAAATGTGGCGGCGCTGAAGAATGTCTGACACATAGTCCGTCTGGCCCAAGAACCTTGAGAGAAGAAGAACTCACCGTTCACCGCGGCACGCTGAGCATGACACGGAGAACGGCGGTCAATCGGGTCAATCGGAGAGTCGAGCAGCAGTACATCCAAGACGAAGAATGTTATGCCGGAAAGAAGGCTGATGCTGACATAGAACCGGGATTGACGACCGTACACAAGGGCTAAACAAATCGTCGTATTGATTCGTCACAGATGAGAGAAATAACAGCATATCAGACAACGCTCTAAGCTTGCCGCGAAATTAAAATAAAATGCAACACTAACACTATAAGCTTATAGAGTATACAAGCAAATGTATAGGCCTAATGCCAACGAAAGAATTAGAATTAACGTGGACTAACAAAATTACCATAATTAACTGCTCACAGGCAGATTAGGCAAATTTATGTATGCTACTACGGTATTATCTTTATCTATTCATTACTCGACACTAACACGACCTGCCGTAATCTGAACATATTTGCCAACTTTTATTTTACCGTAGCCTAACCAATTTCTTTTTAGCCATTAGATTCTTGCATTTTTATAATCGGACGTTGCACAACATTAAATGATGGATGAAAAATTAACCACTAAAACGCACGTCTGCATTTCGAAAAAAAACATCGAACTTCTGCAGGAGTTCATCTGCCGTCACGAAAGTGCTCTACGCACCAACACAGTCCGTGCAAAATTGAAAGGAAAACTGTTTTCAGAAAACAGATGTTTAATTCACAGTCGCGTGTTCGGCGCATTGCCGAGATGCTGAAAATTAGAAGCGCTTGTCTTAGCACATAAAACCATAGGCCTGTTCACAACTGCTATCCAAACTAAATGGTGCCACTTTACTGTTCAAAGTAGATTCAAGTAGATCGCAGGTATTTTTGAGACTGCAGTGGCACTAATTTGACCCAAATTTGGCAACGATCTGACGAGAAAAACGCTGGCCTCACTCTTTTGGCCTACCCGGTATAGATGTGCAGATGAATACTACTACAGCCAGAACGCTGTAGAAATGGATCGAATGAGGGATGCAGGCTGACAACGCTATTTCCGCCGAAGCGTTAAGGGCCTGCGACATCGCTGACAGTAAATCCTCGCTATCACAGACCACTTGACGAGTCACGACGAAGTAGGCCTATTATGCTGCTGCATGCAGCATGCCGCTCAATTGCCAACCCGTCGATCCGACTGTGCTGGCGCTACCGCAGATGCAAACGCTCTCAGAACGGCAGTTCAGCGTTTCCGTGCAGACTAGCGTGAAGGCTTATATAGTAGCCATAACAGCTGTAGGTCTCGTAGAACTGTAAAAGCAAACGTTTGCTGATCGGTCTAAGACTTATAGCGTAGCACGTTCATGGAGAAATACTGAGCGCGTATATTCTGTTCCGCACGCAACGTCGTACGTAGCTATCTACAAGCCGGTCGGAAGTAGGCATACATGTACATTATATATGATTGTATCGAATTTGCGACTTCCTTTTAGCTAAATGAATGACTTGATACAGTTGTCAAGCACATATCGGTATTTACAGCTTAATCTATTTGCCAGAATATATCTATAGTATTTTATTAGACTAAGAGTGGCAAAACGAGCTTATGTTCAACAACTAAAAAACCCAGCTGTCGCTAGGGAAGACGCGCTACAGCCTATACAGTTTTTGTACTGACCTTCAAGGTCATCCAAGTTCAATGATTTTCATCTCAGCTAAAAAGGCATATGCGATTTTCTAATAGTGATTAGTAGTAACCATGGCCCTATCTCTCACCGTTTCCGGGATATGGCCATTTTCCGTTAAAAACGCCCATTTTCCTCACCCCCTCTGTTTAACCCTAATTTCGAAAATGTTTTTTTGCACTAGATCGCTGAAACTTTGCATACCTAAATTTAAAACACGAAACTTACTCCTGTAAAAAGTTTTTCTATAAGCTTTAACGGCTAGCCATATTATTAATGAATCTTACAGACAGACAGACGACAACGATGCCAAAGACGCCTTAGGCCTACCGCATAGGCCTAACTGTAGCGCGTCAAAAAGTCAGAAATATGGACATGTGAGTATATTCGTCACGGCAGGTGTTTTTGCTACCCTGCTTTGTAGAAAGCCGGAGAAGAGTCAATGTTTCTGATGTGGGAAGGAATCTAATTCGAGATCTTTGGACCACAGACGGAGGGCGCGCTTCCCGAACTGAGTCCGTGTCCACTCGACAACAGCTGCGTTAGTTGGAACGCAGCTGTCGGCGTTCAAATTCTTTGCTGTTAAATTTGACCATAGCATATGTTGCTAAAATATGCCCGGCCGCGTTGATGAAAAATGTCATTTACATATTTACACAACACCCGTCCGTTACTTAGTATCAGTTACCGCCCAGAAGAGCCAGGACTGGAAAATTGGCTCCAAAAACATAAAACTTTCATATCATTCATGAAACTTATTTCGCATATAACACATTTTCTCTTTAATAATTGCTAAAAATTTTATACTAAACTGTTGAACCACTTTGAAGTATTGCAGTTTTTTTGTACAGGCGTCTTTATTGCCTCACAATGCACCTTAGATCGTACATGCCGGAATGCTAACTGATGCTTTTGATTTTTGAAGCATGCTGGCTTTTCATCAATATTGTCAATTTAGAAACAATGACAACACTCACGGCAGCGAAAACGTACATTCTATGACTACATTTTATCTACTAGTAATGTCAGTATAACTAAACAAATTCTACTTTTTAGAAAATCAGCCTTGTAAATAAGTTTATCATCAACAACACACCGTTAGCACGTGTGTTTGTTTTCATATTGTCCACTAACCGGAAATGACGCACGCTGTCAAAAAATTCCATGTGTGAAATAAATATTCATTGCAGTGAGGTGAAACTTGTGTCGTCGATGTTATCTTTTTTTCTCAAGTTCTCTCACTGTATGAAAAGTCTTGGTCTCAGTCTTGACATAACTGTTTCAAGCACACAGGTGCTTTTTGTGTGCTGTAATTTGTTGTTGCTGAATTATATTATAGCAACTCAGCAATAAATGTCACTGAAGACCGCACCGACCACACCCACCCGAAAAATTATCCTGAACGCTCGGCCTCGTTTCCAGTCAGTGTGTAGTATTAGGAACGCTGTAGCTCAGTTATAGGCGGCGAATTGCCAGCAGATCAGAGTCCTATATGATGTGACTTGCAACGCTGCCAATTGAGTGCAATATATGGCAAGAGAGATGCAGCAACACGACACGTTCGAATATTATTATCAGATTTATCTGAGCACTCGCTGGAGTCAGATATGCGTTCGCTTGTTCACTCGGAGCATGATCTGGCACATTCGGAAACTACCGCTCCAAGCAATCGGAGCACGTTCCAAATGCTCGGGAGTCCAGAGTGCGAGGTCTTAGATCTCCAAAAGCATGAATGAGCTTGTTTACATATCTGGACATGGCGATGATCGGAGAAATTAAAAGAAAAATGCAATGGGTTACTAATTTGCCTCGTTTAATGGTTATATAAATGCATGAATTGCATGTTGCCAAAAGAGAAAGTGGTTGCATGTATAATGTTTGTTTTATGCTGCGCTAGCGTAAATGTTTCCCATCATGCATCAGCGTCGTGGGTTAAAAAATGTAGGCAGGGCAGGAATTGCAAATTTCTGACAGAATTCCGATCAGACGACAGACATACAGTTGCATGTTTCCAGCAGTGGAGATTATGTGTGCTCCAACATTCAATTTTGCTGCTAAATTTTGTTAAAATGGGAGATCATAACCCCAAATTTTGCATTTTTGGAAGAAAAATTTCGGACATGAAAAAAATCTTTTAACAATTTTTCGACAGCCCAAAATTTAGGGGCCTCCCCGGTTACAAAGCCACTGTCACCAGGCGTGTGACTAAGTGCATAATCGACTTAGCAGAAAGCTGAAAACGGTTTTCTTTCAGGGTTTGCTGACCATTAAAGTTAATTATCCCAAAAATTTCTACGCAAATAATGTACTGCCGCTACAACAGTCATTTTTATTTATAGATGAGGCTGCCATGGTAGTTGTTGTGTTTTGTTTACTCTGGGCCAGATCATGATAATCTACTAGTGCTCTGCAGGCCACACTGTTACCCGGGTTGGAATATTCGAACGCGCCCACAGTAGATGACCGCTATAACGCCACCAGAGATGTGCGGAGCATCCGCGGATGGGACGTGCATTCGCAAGCTTTTTGCGGCAGCGGATGCTTTCTGAGAAAAACTAATTTTTTTACTGCAACGTTTCTACTTTCTAGTAAAAATAATACTGCAAAATTCTAGTTGCATTTGCAGTCTTTTTTGCACATGCCACATTGGTTAAAGGGGATCAGCCGATTTTTCAACAATGTCACTGTTGCTGGCAGTGTGGACGTGGTCACAGATGCCTGATGGCTTACTTTAGCAGACATGGTCGCGGACGCAGACTCAAATTTTCAGGATCCGCATATCCGTGAACTGCACAATGATGCACTGATATGCTTTGTTAATGTCCAGAGATATTTAATTATGTTCTCTGTGTATTTATATGCAGAATAATGGTACAGTTGGTGTTGAGCTGCTGATGGTGGCTTTCTAACTTTTGTAAGCTGTCTGCTGTGTAAATTCTGCATCACCGCAGTTACAGAATGAATCCTGGGAAGCATCGTCCTGCACGCAGGCAGTCGGTGACTGATGACTTTGAGCGGGAGACTAAACTGGTGGTGTTGAACTTCTTGGGTCTGGTACCGGCCAGCTGTCCGGCGACAGCGGAGGTTTGTGATAGTGTGAGGGTTGACGTCGGGTCTGATGATGATGATGGTGATGACATGCAGTCGCAGCAATCACATGAAGCAATGCCGGCTGTCGTTTTTGATTTGCAGCCGGTGCCAGAACTGCAGGGTGAAGAAGATTGTAGCATGGTTCACAATGGAGAACTCATTGCCCATGTTGGTGAGAGATTTTGCACTGCAGAAGTAGTTGTCAGCAGTGAAGATGGAGATGAAGCAAGGTTCGGCAGAGAACCTCCGTCTAATGCTGCGTTGGCCCACCAGCTTCGACCAGCCAGAAGCTCTGGCCATCATCAGGCACAATCATCATCACTGCTGACTCCAGCAATACCCACCTCATCTCGTACGCCATCTCCATGCAGCGCAGGTTATAGTTTGAGAATTTGCCTTTTACAAATTTTAAGAATCGTAAAAAATTGTGAATTTTGTGTACGAATTTTGAACGCATAACAGATTTTATTTTCTTTCACACTTCTGACGCATCAGAGTAGTTGTTGCGTATTAATTATTAATTGCTGTGTTGCACCAGAACAATCAGTTGAATGGGCTCGTAGCCATGGTAGTCCTAATACGGCCAAACAGATTTTTTTTATAAATCTTAAGGAAATTTTAACAATTTTACTACATTTGTAAATCTTATAAATTTTATAACTGAAAGTCAAGAATTCTCGAACTCTGGTGCAGGCGGTCCGGCACTGTTGGAGAGACAGTCAAGCTCGCGGTCGACCACAAGTTCTCGCAGCAGGTCATCAGCTACGCGGAATTCGAGCATCAATGTCCAGGTGGCTGCCAATCTGGAAAGACTTGTCCGGGCGCACACTCTTCCACCACTGGTGATACCGCTTCGGGATGAGTTATCTCATGAAATGGCGATGCTTGGAGTCGGTGGACAAGAACCGGCTAATGGTCATGATGATGATGGTGATGATGCTGATGCTAATGGGGCTACTGCTGCTCAAGGTGATTTATTACAGTTTGTTGATTTAGATGATGATTGCTTATGTATGCCTGCTTTGAAGGTGAAGAGTTAGTTATAATTTATTAATTATAATAGATTATAACTATAAATTAGCATGGCTGAAAGTTAATGCTAATCGTAATTAAATGGTAGATTAACTGCTTAAGCATAATTATGATTTTATTAGAAGTTTAATTGTTTTTTGAAGTAGTAAATTTTATGCACAGTGTGATTTGAATGAAAACATAGTAATAGATTATAATTATTATATATTAACTATAATTATTATAATGAATTATAATTATAATTAAAATTAGTTGGGTCTTAAAGGCAGTCAGTTAAAGTGATACATTGGGTAACAGTATCATAGTTTATACAACATTAAGTGCCAGCAATGTAAATTAGTCTAGAGTCAAATGATTTCACTCAAATCATGCTGCATAAAATTTACTAATAGTTGAAGCCAATTAAGCTTCTATTAAAGGTCCATGGCCATGGTCAAACTCATTCGTGCAATTTCTGTAGATTTAAATTAGACATTTATTTTCGTGTATATAATATGTCGATTTGAGCTTCATAAATATATGAAATTAATTCATGATTTCAAACGAAATGCGGCATTACGTTACGTTATGCGAAATATTTTAATCTGGCTCTCAATTGCCACCGAGATCAATGACCTTGGATGATCTTGAATGCAAAAATATGGGTTATTATGGATTTTTCCACGATTTTGGGCTGCGAAACACATTTCAAGAGCGGCAGCATTCACACGAGACGATAGCACCCTCTGGCATATGTAAATACATCGTATGCAATGTCAGTTGCTTGATCGATGAGCTTAGACTTGTTCGCAGTGGGCCTTCAAATGTGCACCGCTGTCGTGCATTTACCTTTGCATTAGCTGGGCTTTTCTTGTAGTTCTCGTTTTAGTTACCAAAATATTTCTGCTGATGTCAACATTTTACAGTTGATTGCGTGACATATGCCTCTTTGATCTCAGTCTCTGTATTTTGTGCTGAGCTTCTTTGTAAATGATTGCATTTCATGGCACACTTCTCAGCAGATACAGACATCATCATGGTTTTCTCTTTTGATTTACTTTTATTTTTTGATGTGCAGAGACAAAACTTAAACTATTTTACTCTTAAAATCAAACTCTAGCTGATCAGCAGAAATCTAAAATTGCAACTGCACAGTTCAGAGTTGGGACAGCAATGGCACGAGACCTGTGCTTGCATCTGTCACAGTTTCAGAGTTTGTTTCAACAAGCAGTGCACTAACGACTATTTATACTTTTATTTTTATTCTGCACATTTACATTATTTTATTCGTTCATTTTAGGCATTATTATTAGTCGTTGGTTTATCTGTTGTATGTGTTCTGGTGATTAAGATCATGCTCATTCTCCGGAGACTGAGGTTGCTGATATGCTGCGAGCCGTTGGTGATCATGTAAATGAAGAATTCGGTGAAATGCTGGCAGCTGCCGTTGCTGCTATTTTGCCACTGCAGGCTGGCAACCAAGATATACAGTATTCTATATGGCAGTCTGTTGCTGCGAGGCTTATTGGACGTGTGCACCCTGGCTGGTCTCAGGTACTGTAAATGACTGTCTGCATGTTTGTAGTTTTTAAATAGCAGACTAGACTACATGAGTACATGTACATTGTTGTTTCATAAAAAGTGCCCTTTTCTTTCTTTCCAAATTCAGTCAAAGGGTGGTAAATTTGGTATTGGCTGTTTTAGCGTGTAAATGGTTGAAGACAGGCACAGACATGCTGCTTATCATAATGAGCACTGGCGATAGGCTTCTTAGAAATGTTAACATTGATGACCTTGAATGACGTTGAACCCCCAAAATAGGAGATTTTAGTGAATTTTTCGCAATTTCAGGCTGCTACCCTCATTTCTAAAGTGAATTGCGCCAAAATGGCTGGAGATGGACCAAGACAACTTGCATACCGGTATGAAATTTTCAGCAATGGATTGGATGTAGATTTTAGCAATTAAAGTCCGGACCCTCTAGATTCAAGGAGGCCTGTGCACACGTGTGTCAAAGAGGGGTACCTCTGTAAAAAGTGGTTATTTATCTGCTTTTGGCTTGTCTAGTGTGAAAATGGTTGCAGATAGGCACAGACATGCTGCTTATCATAACAAGCACTGGCGACGAGCTTCTTAGAAATGTCAACGTCGATGACCTTGAATGACTTTGACTTTGAACCCTCAAAATGAGGGGTTTTAGTGAATTTTTCACGATTTCAGGCTGCGACACGCATTTTAAGAGTGAATTGCGTCGAAATGGCTGAAGATAGACCAAGACAACCTGCATATGAAATTTTCAGCATGGAATGTAGATTTTAGCAGTCCAAGTTGGACCCTCTAGATTCAAGAAGGTCTGCCCCCGTGGGTGTCAAAGAGGGTACGGTACCCCTGTAAAACGTGATTATTTATCTGCTGTTGGCTTGTCTAGCGTGAAAATGGTTGCAGATAGGCACAGACATGCTGCTTAACATAACAAGTACTGGTGACAAGCTGGTGATGACCTTGATTGATCTTGAATCCTAAAAATAGGGTTTTTTAAGTGATTTTTTGGCTGCAAAAGAGTGAATTGCGATGAAATGGATGGAGATAGACCAAGATTACCTGCGAACAGGAACTGCTATAGGCTCTCGTGCATCTCATGAGCATTAGCTCAGATTTCTTGTTGACAGTTGTGAAAGAAAGAAAAAGGGTGTCTTTTTGTGAAACATCATATAGTTTGTTTCATTTTTCATTAGAGTACACTGAACTACTTAGACTTTAAGCATGGTTCTATATGTTTTGTCAGTAGCATATTGTGTTGCTTTTTACGCACAACAGCAGCTACTGCTGAAGTGTTTTTTCGTTTACTTAAATTTTTGTTATTATCGTTAGTTTTTGCTTACATTTATATTTCACAAGGTAGTGTAGAAACGCATTTACCATTTGATAGGATATATAATAATCACATTATTGCAAATTGTCTGCAGAGTGCATCGGTGAAAGAATTTTGAAAATTGGTCAATAAGTGTCACATTTTTTATGGCCCACTGTGTATATAGTTGTGGCCAGTAGATGAGCATTGTGTTTTCAGCATTCAGAGTTCTCGTAATGATGTGATGTTTGTAGGTGGCCGTGGTGCTGCTGTTGAGTCAGCGTGTGGCTTTCAGTATGCTCGCGCAGGGTCAACACAGAATAGGAAGCTTGGCCGACAGTACAACACGATTCATTGAGGATCATGTTGCCGACTTCATTATCAGCAATGGTGGATGGGTAAGCTGTTCAGTTATTGTTTTATCAGTGCATCTACTGTTAAGTATTCAGCCTCATTAGTCCACCCGAAAATGATAGTTTTCGGAAGGACTTATGTTTTACTGCAGATGTTTTTTTTCTCCACTCACGAAATCTCCGAGGTGTGTGGGCCGACCGGCGTGAAATTTTGCACGATGGTCAGTAATAGGCCCTATTTTATAATGCCGGTCCAAAATTTTG
>Ga0209367_1013311_pt1 | contig 10602 bp, 5 predicted proteins | sample WorMetLIZISLAND2_FD_187412 | JGI IMG/M metagenome (GOLD analysis project Ga0209367, IMG submission 187412) | Marine gutless worms symbiont microbial communities from Max Planck institute for Marine Microbiology, Germany - Olavius geniculatus... ...
CGTATTGGCTTTCAAATCACATGAAAATCATTGACCTTCGATGACCTTCAAAGGTCATAATGCACTATGGTATGCCAACCGTGCGGTATTGTGGCTAAACTACGATGATACCATCAAATAGGGCGCTGGCGACTTTCTATAGGCCGTCAGTAGTAGTCTTCATTTGCAGTGGTTTGGCCACAATTTTTAATGGAAAGCTTCAAGCTGTAAGTGGCCGTATCTCAGAAACAATGAGAAATAAGGCCAAGGTTACTATTAATCACTAATAAAGTCACATAGGTCTATTGGTTTTTAAATGACGTAAAAAAATAATTGACCTTAGATGACCTAGAAGGCCATAGTGGAACGAACTACAGGGTGGTCCAACAAAAACGGCACAAAGTTTGTGGCACCATAATTTCGCAACCGTACATCACAGTCATGCGGTTTTCAGCAAAATGTTCTGAAAGAAATTCTTTACATGACCTAAGTCAGTGTTTAAATACAGCAATTAAATATTCTTTGTATTTGCCGCTGGCAAATGAACTATTGAAAAACAGTATTACCTTCAATGTATTTTGGTCCATAAAACATGCCACTATTATTTTATGAATAGCTCCACAAAACATTGGCCGACTTCAATAATTTTTGGCATGCGACATTAATAAGAAACTTGACGCAAAGGTCTGTAGTTTTGGCCATCTCACTTTAACGTTGTTGCTACACTACCGTGTGAAATGCAGAAGTTGCAGTTTGGCCATCGACAACAATGAATTCCTACCGGGTAACGTATGCGTCGGCTCAGAAATTATTAATTGAATAGTGACAAACGCAATTAGCAATTATTATCACTCAAAAAGTCACACGTGACACATCACATCATAGTCATTTCAGCACGTGCTCAAAATATCCTCAATGTTTGCAGCACAAACGCAAGCGGTAGACGCTGACACAATTTGCTTATAGCACGTTCAGTAACTGCATGACTCAAGCAGCCCACTTGCTGTTGATGTATCATTTCAGTTTTTCGACTTAGAATTTTAAAATAAAGACGAAGCAACAGATTTTCAATGATTTTGTGGTCTCAGTAATTTTCTGAGCTGACGCACGCACTGCCCAGTATGAATTCATTGTTGCCAATGGTCAAACTACGACTTCTGCATTTCACAAGGTAGTGTAGCGACAAGTTTAAGGCAAGGTGGCCAAAACTACAGACATTTGCATCAAGTTTCTTTTTAATGTCGCATGCCGAAAATTATTAAATTCGGTCAATGTTTCACGGAGCTATTCATAAAATAATAGTGGCACGTTTTTATGGATCGCGGTGTTGAGGGTGATACTGATTTTGCATCGTTCAATTGCCAGCGGCAGTAATAAAGAATATTTAACTGCTTTATTCAAATACTGACTTTAGTCATGTAAAGAATTTCTTTCGGAACATTTAGCTGAAAACCACATGACTGTGACGTATGGTTGCAAAATTATGGTGTCATTAACTTTGTGCCATTTTTTGGACCACCCTGTATATAGGCTGTAGCGTGTCTTCCTTTGTGACAGCTGGGCTTTCTTGTAAAAACAAGCAACATTTAATTCCACTAGCTTTATGCCAAACGAAGATCGCAGTTTCTGGATCAGATCTGTTCACATAATAGGCCTAAATTAATACGGTTGCGTGCGTCGTTTTCATGAAATGAAGTATTCAGAAACACGACAGTCTGCGAAATTATTTTAAACCAATGAAACATTCGAAAACAGATTCTGACGTCAATTCCCAGTTTATTATAGACAAATAAACATAATACAAGGCAGATTGCTTTGGACGTCGTGACGTCCACGTCTTAAAATTTGGACGTACGGGCTGAAATTTTTGGGCGTATTTACACCCAAACGTCCGCTATTGAAAACCCTGGTCACTGACGACGTTCAACATCTGCCACCTGACAAAGCTCGTTGATGAAGTTCTAAAGTGCAAACCTGTTGAGACATTTTCTTTGACTATGCCCAACACATCCGAAAAATTACAAAGAAATTAGTTCATAACTTTTTGAGTTATGTTAGACAATATACAAATAGACACCAAAAACATAAACAGCTCTGTGGACATTATTTTTTCAGTGACCTGCTCATTCAGAAAGTTTGTGGCAGTCCCTTCTTAACGTTTGATAAATGCTACTACCGGGGGTTATCTTAAACCTGGTTTCTTTGGACCAGTGTACTATATCTGCTACATCCTATCAAGCTGTCTAACATCAGTACTGTCTTCTTCTCTTGCTTTTCCCTAACAAGATTCCCTCAAATATATTATGCAGCATTCTGCTGACTTAAGTCAATACATGACCCAACCAAACAAACAAGAAATAAAAGATTAGATGATGACTAACCAGTAAGCAGACCGGGAGTGGCTATACATCCGGTAGCCAGACATTCATCAGATGCATCGAGGCAGTTCTCTATTCCATCACAACGCTGTGTGGAGCTGATACAGCTACCGTCAGCACACTGAAACTGTCCCCTCCTGCATACGGCTGCTCCTACGACCAGTAGCAAGGCACATTTAGCTTGTGGTGCGAGTGGTATAGTGGTTTGATTAGTCGTAACTTTCAGAAGACGGTTCAGTTCTCACTGCGGGTCATCTGCAAGCAACCCTGAGCAAGTTGCTAACCTACTGCATGCTCAGGTCAACTTAGCCTCCTACCCTCACCAGGATGGGAAATAAGTAGTAGCTTACGGGCTATGAGGTGAATGCCTAATGTGGCTGATTGGGATGGTGGTATGTCTGCTAGCTGCAGACCGCAAGTCCAATTGTTCACTAACGTGAGCAGTGGATGGTCGCATAGTGTGAAGCAGCACCATTATGCCAATCAGCTGCCACTTCTGAGATTTCAAAGGCCTAACTTTCAAGATCGGTCTTCAGCTTTTCACAAGTTTCACGTTATTAAAACAGGTGCTGCTGGATACTGTCCTCATCAAGTAAATATACAAAAATCTGCAAATTCATAGGTTTGAAGTTACAAAAACTTGATTGTTTACAATGAAACATTTCATTACTAGTCAAACAAAAAACTAATGGCTAATACAGCATATGATCATAACTGACCATCCATAAAAAACAATAAATTGCTAAACTGGCTGACACAAATAGTGAAATTTCAGGGCTAAGGTTGCCGCTAGAGACCACCAGTGGCTGTAAAAAGCTAAAGAGCATTAAACGTTAAGCATGACAATGACAATTTCGTGGTAATTCCCCAAATTAGGTTAATTCTCTAACAGTTCAAGGTTTTTCACACTGGGCGACTTCACTTTTTGACTTAGACTTTTGCTGAGCCTTTTCGCTGAGCCGAAGCTAAAGCTGAACGCTAAAGTCTGCACTTAGACCACAAAGTTCAACTAAACTTTGGTCTAAGTCTACCAAAACGATTAGAAATGGTGAGAAACCGGTAAACCAAACAGGAAATAAATCAACCAGTTACACTTGGACTTGCTTATTTAATTACGCCGCGCACGCAAATGACGTAATTACGCAACGTCTTACGTCATTGCGTAGCCATTAGGGTTTATTTTTGGTACCAGACTGCTTTAATTTACTAAACTATCCATACGTATAGGACTGTAAATAGTCGCCATGTTTTCGCTCAGCTAAAGTCAAAAGTTGACGTGGATTCAGGCTCAGCGAAGGTTAAGGCCTAAAGCCTAAAACTATCTCTTTCATGCAAATCGAACCGACTTCAGCCAGGTTAGTTCGGCTCAACTTTGGTCTAAGTAGGTACTTTTTGACTTATGAAACTTTCGCTGAGCCTAAACTTCGGTCTAGTACCCACTTAGACCGAACTTTTGAAATCACTTCACTTTTTGACTTAAGTAGGTACTTAGACTGAACTTAAAGCTCAGCAAAAGTCTAAGTCAAAAAGTGAAGTCGCCCAGTGTGTCACCACTGCTACTACCACAGTAAAACTACCACCTAGCACAGTTACTAGTAAAGTAAGTTCACTGCTGGTTTGATGAAGCATACGGAAAACACTACCGTTAGAGCATGGTCCATCTTCAACATAAACCTTGTCAATAGCTACTTCTGCTGCTGCACTGCCGGAAGCAAAACTTGCCTCTAATACAATCTGCAAACATTACCCACATCAAATAAACTGTTATACACCTACAAACATCACCAGTGATCAAACTGCTACAGGGTGGTAGATAAAAAAAGTAGAAAATATTTGTGATACGTACACAGAGCAACCAGACCGTTTTGGAAAAAGTTAGCATCGATGTAGAGAGTACTGATGATGTTCAATACTGTATTCAGAAGATGGTTGACCATCAGCCAGATCAACTCAGCCTGGCCATCTCTCTGTGGAGATGAACGGTTGAAAGCATCTCCACACAAAAATTAAATGAAGTTTTTTTTAATCCACCCACATGCTCAGTAAGTGGTTCTGCATGAACTTTCATGCATAAACTTTCATAACTGCGAAATGCCCACTATGTGCTTACCATATTGATAGCTAAGAGGCTAATGTTAGGCTGTGACTATAGTCCTAATGCAACGTGAGTACGTTGGTCAACTTTAGAACTATTTCCTCCTGTTTGCATTTAGCAAACGTGACTTAACACCTTCCCATTTAGTGCCCCCGTTCGGAGAGACCCCTTTCGAATTTATGTAAAAGCTTCACGGCTCCTGAAACTACAGTCTTCAAGGCAGCCGATGATGAAGATTTGGTGATCCTAGCTTGCACCGTTTTTGACTGATCCACCCATGTGACAGATGGATGGACGAACAGACAGACAGACAGAATTGCAATGGTTAAGATGCACTACAGCAGTAGCTGCTGTTGTGCGAAATTACAACAAGCATCATGTGCTGATGGCAGCAGCAACAAACCTGAAATGGCCTGCTTTCACTGATCTCAAGTTCAAGTTCATGCCACGACCCATCACTCCCATCACATTTGCGACGCCAGCTGGTACTCAGTGAATAATCGTTGACTGAGAGTAGTTTGACCGCTAATGAGCAGACATCATCTCCGGCGAGGTGGTAGGCCAGGTGAAAACACTTGGTCGAGGGCTGGCGGTGGCAAGAGGATGAAGGGACAGACAGAGAACGACTAATGAGCAGACCTCGACTATACACATCACCGAGTCCTGCCAGAAGTGACGATGACGATGGACTCACAAACATATAGTAACCACCTACACCATTCACAACCACAACTACGCTGTCAACTAGGGTCCTGAGTTAAAAAAACTTCCCAACATTTCTGCCAAATTTTTTTTTGGAACAATTTCCAGAAAAAGCGGCAAATTTTCGGAAAGAAGAAAAATAGCAGCAAATCTCCAGCAAAATTTTGTCGGAATCTTGGTCCTACAGTCCAAAAGAGACAAGACCTTTCAACAACAGGAAAAAGTTTCCGAAACTGCAAACAAAAAGTTTTAACAGCAACTGTGAATGATCAGACATGACGTGCCATCTGGAATATACGTGGCAAATGTTATATTGATATCACATATAGATTCCACATGGAACCCATATAGGAATCTCTCAATCTCATAAGTTTCTATCATGATATGAGACTCATGACATACTTCCGTCCGTCGATGATCTGTCCCAAACTGGTCCAACAGCTGAGATTTGTCGACGATGTCTACGCCACAGCAAGTCACCATCCAATAAGCCGTCGCGATGTTGAACGCGGCGAGTCGTCGACCAATCACAAGTGCCCGACTCAAAATTACACGACGCATCCGCTGCAATGCAATACAAGAAGTTACACAGTAGGCCTGAAATGCTGCTCTACTGCTATGCTTCCGTAACGAGCATCATTCTCCTGACCACTAGCAGAATCTTGTGAAATTCCTCACTTCTTTGGAGCATCTGACCCATCCCTTCTCCCGTATAGTCATGCCAGATGTCACAACGATGACAATGGCAACAAAAGCAACAACAAAAAGAACAACAATAGCTCAATATCTCTTCTTCTCACTTTACTGAATGCATTGTAAATACATCTACATGGAACAATTTTTATTTCTAGCCACTTGAATCAACCGATAAACAGTCTAGATTATTTAAAGTTTACCCATATGAACTGTCAGCTAGTTGAATGTGAATACAAGTAGTGTTTATTTTTGTAGAGCCATTAACAATAAAAAATTTAGAATAGTTCACATCTGAAAAAATGACAATTATTTGTTAATTTCGACTAAAAATGACAGTGCAAGAAGAATACACGTATTTATAAACTTTTTAAGTTATTCAGCTAACAGCTGTCACAATTACGCTGAACCAACAATAGCTCTATATTATCATTAATATAGGGCTTAAGTGTTTGTTATATCCAACACCACTTTCTCCAGAGAAAATTTTCCACAAAAAAAATTGATTATCGTTTCACCAATGTTTGTTGTTATATCTAATTTATAATGCATTCTTAGTGATGTGACTTTAATCAAAAATTTAACAATCAACACTTTATTAATCATAAACAACTTTTATCAATTATGTGTTAATTTTTGCAGCTCTAACAAAGCAGAGAACAAGCACTAAAACTAGACTTACTTGATTCACAGCGACCAGGGAGAATGGCGATGTCGTCAATAGCAACGCCAGTAAACAAGTGTCCAAGCTCGGCAACAAAGACAAGCTGCACCGGCTGATTACAGCTCAGAGTCACCAAGCCCCTGGTCCAGATGCCCCCTGGCAAATGACGCCGACTCCACTCCGGCCTGGCATAGACCTGCTCGCGAGTAACATAGACGCGCAGAATGGTACTCGACGTTACGCTGTAAACGAAGTACCAGAAACTCAGACAGAGGACCGATGACTGCGAACACGACGTTGACAGATTCAGCTGCGGAGACAGTAATATCATGCTGCCGTTTCTACCCTCCGTGTAGATGTAGCCACCTCCTAAACAACCACCACAGCAACCGACAATATACACCGTGTCCCAGAAAGAAGGAAGCCACTTTTATTTTTTGATAAGGTCGGCAAATACGAATCGACTTTGATAGCTCTTTCGCTGCAACATTCTCAAAAGAGTGCGAAAAAGGTGAAAACAGAACTTGCCAAGTTGCCACGTCATCCTAAAGTCGTTGTTGCCCATACTCTGTGAAATTAGAATGTCTGGCTTACTTTTTGGGCGAGACATAGAGTATATCACAGAAAGTCAACAAAATACTGCCAACCAGCTCTATATAGAATGTCGATGTATGCAATTAATGCAGGACATAACAGAGACATGCTGTTTTACCACTAGTGCCAATGCTGCACCTGTTCCCAATACCACCAACACTACCATGTTTGTTTAGCATTTACTTTAACATTTACATTTACTCAGCCAAACAGAGTGGTGCTCGATTTACCTAACCCAGAGGGATGAAAGGCTGAGTTAACCTTAGCGTTGGTTCTAGGGCAACAGTCACCCATCCAAGAAGTTACCACTGAACAGCAATACAGTCAAAACTCATGACCTCATGATCATAAATCAAACATTCTAACCACTGTGCCGTTAGTATTAGACTGAATGGAACAGACCGGAGCCATTGGTGTGATCGCCGGGAGGTCCATACGGCGAGTGAGGAGCGTAAGTGTGATGCCAGCCATCATGTGTCAACCCACACAGACGATCAGACCTGCCCACACAACACAACACATACAACACTTATACAGACAAATCTACAGAAACTACAAAAAAGCTGTTTTGCAGCTGCAGAAATAAAGCTGCGAAACAGACTTTCAGTTCATCGGAGATGAGAAAACAGTTTAAAGACCCAGGCCTGAAATTATGACTTTCCTGAAAAATTTAAATTTTAAATTCCATGACTTCGGATGACTTTCCAGGATCTATGTGCACCCTGTGAAGACATTTTTGTTTGGACGTTGAGATCGTAGCACATTTTGTCCCCTGTTAAACAAACTTAGTTTTTTACTTACTTACTGACTTAGAAACATCACTGTAAGACCATCACTAAATGTAAGTGTACAAGTAATTTGGGCAAAGCTCACATAATGCGCGATAGCAGCGGTCCTGCCATTTTGGCAATCAGTGTAAGCCTACAGCAATAAGATATTAATGCATCTTGAAAGAGTACTTAAATTTCAGGCCTCCGTACGAAAAACTATTTGAATTTAAAAGATCGAAAGTAGATTCTTAAAAATGTACGTTCTATGCTAAAATGTTATATGCAGGTTGTCCAGGTCCATCTCCAGCCATTTCGGTGCAATTCACTCTTAGAATGTGTGTCGCAGGCAGAAATCACAAAAAAATTCACTAAAAACCCCTATTTTTAAGGTTCAAGGTCATTCAAGGTCATCGAGGTTGACACCAATAAAAAGCTTGTCAGCAGTGCTTGTTAGGATAAGTAGCATGTCTGTGCCTATCTGCAACCGTGTTCACGCTACACAAGATAATTGTGGTAAAATAACCATTTTTTAGGGGGTAGCCGTCTTTGACGGCCGCTTGCACCGACCTCCTTGAACCTAGGGGGTCAGGACTTAAACTGCTAAAATCTACGTTTAGTGCTGAAAATTTTATACACAGGTTGTCTTGGTCTATCTCCAGCCATTTGTCACAATTCAGTGTTAAAATGTGTGCTGCATCCAAAAATTGCAAAAAATTCACTAAAACCCTCTTTTTGAAGCGTTCAAGGTCGTTCAAGGTCATCGATGTTGATAAATCTAAAAAGCCTGTCACCAGAGCTTGTTATGATAAGCAGCATGTGTGTACCTATCTGCAACCATTTTCACATTAGAAGAGCCGACAGGGTTAAAATAACGTCTTTTAGAGGAGGTACCTCTCTTTGATGCCCTCATTCGAGGGGAACCCCCAAACCAAGGGGTACAAAATTTTGTCAGGAAAAACTAGAGACCTTGAATCCTTGATGCAGCCAATGGTGAAGATTTTTTTGATTTTAGCTTGCACCGTTTTGATACAGTGCCAGGGTGTGACGGACAGATGGACGGACAGACGGACAAACAGACAGATGCCTAGACGATGGATAAGACCCGCGAAGCATTCTGCTATCGTGCGTAAAAATAAAACGTCTGCTGAAATGTACTGATGCATGTGGTATGTAGGAAAAAGTTGCCAAACACGCACATGGCAAACACATAATGCAAAAAGTCTGATTAACAGATCATTCTGCAGACATCAAAAACAATCATTGCTGATTCATAGAAGATTTTAGAAATCTGTGAAAGCAAGCCAATGCCAAATATACCGGTAAATAAAGATTTATCAGAAAAACCTTACAAATAAAACAGAACAAGACTGAGTGACAGCAATACATACCCGATACTTGAAAAGTCACAAGCCATGATATTCTGAACTGCAAGCAGAAATCACAAACACTAATACAGGTACAACACTACAGCTCCACTATTATGTTCATTTTTTATACACACAAATGAAAAACTGTATAATCCATCATGAAAAGCAACTTAAAATGTCACTTTTAACAATAAATTAATATTGTTTATATTATTATTATTATGTCAGTCTATTTTCAACAGCTATCACAATGCTGCAGCTACATCAAAGCAGTCGATAGCTGACCATGGTCATCAACCAAGCTGACCATGTGGTCATCAACCAAGATTTTTGCTTGGGAAGGTTCCCTGTCTTCTCCTCCCCTTCTTTCTTTATCCCTTCTTTCCCCAGCAGATCTGGCGCTGAATTGTAGCCACAAACATAATATTTCGACTCACTTATAGTAGCCACCTCACAAAACACATCTTGTGGTAACTTCTTTCACTCGATTATACACAATGGAAATGACTGCGTTAGTTGTTCAAAATTTTGTATTGTCGTGCGAGGAAATATTTCCTAACTTTTCTGTGAAGTCCAGCAAAAATTCGGCCATGTAACTGATGCACACCAGTTTCTGTCTGTATCCTCTGCAAACTCCAGTGGTATAGTCTTCACGACCAACATCTTAGTCTCAAGATGTCTTGAGAACAAAAAATAAAGTCTGGGTCTCGGCAAAACAGTCAGCTGACGACATATTTTTTTTGCAAAATATTGATGACAAAATGCATTTAGTGCATTAGAAATGTTCTTGAGTATGCGCTATATAAATTTACACTTCACTTACTTACTTACTTACAGGCTCAAGAAAAGACTTAGTCTTTGCTGTGTGAAACAGGCTCAAAAATTTCTAAAATTTTTGAACTTTTTTATTGACTTAAACTTTCAAAAATTCTTACTGTGCTTATGAAAAAGCCCACAAACTATTTTACACTGTTAGCAGGTATTCTATGTGTTTACAAGTACTGCATTGTTTTGAACACATACGTGGACATCGGGCGTGAGCATAGGACTCGTCTGAGGCATCGCCGCAGTCATCGAACGAATTACACAACAGACGACGACTTATGCAGCGCAGGTTAAAACATCGCCATTCTGTACCACTGCATGCACCTATCAGTACCATACATACACACTGTGATATTATTGAAAGCATTTGCATCCAACATGTTAACAAGAAATTTGAGCTAATGCTCACGAGATGTGCGAAAGCCTATAGCAGTTCAGGTTCAGTAGTTTAGCTAAAAATTGGGGTGTACGCGCTAAGTCAATATACAAATACCAAATTCTATATCTAGATCGAATAACGATAGTTCCGTGGCGC
>Ga0209367_1013312_pt1 | contig 10601 bp, 6 predicted proteins | sample WorMetLIZISLAND2_FD_187412 | JGI IMG/M metagenome (GOLD analysis project Ga0209367, IMG submission 187412) | Marine gutless worms symbiont microbial communities from Max Planck institute for Marine Microbiology, Germany - Olavius geniculatus... ...
GGTCATCAATAAAGATGATGAACATTACAGGTCCTATGCCACTACCTTGTATTATCCCACTTATCATAGCAGCAGCGTCAGATATACAACAACCAACTTTTGTTCGATGTGTACGATCAACAAAAAATTTTTTTAGCCACTGCAGCAAATTACCCTGTATGCCATAATCTAGAAGCCACATGAACAATTTTTCATGAGAGACAGTGTCAAACGCACGAGTACAGTCAATGTAAGCAACAGTAACACACTTCTTATTTTGTACACACAGTGTCCAATCACTCATTGACTCTAGCAAATTTGTACAAGTTGATCGACCCTTTATAAACCCATGTTGTATAGTGGCAAGTAAGTTATGGGGTCCACGTAAGAGGCTCTTGCAGCCCTTTGTGCCCTTGCTCAAGCCTTTTCATTACTCATTTTGTCAACGTTTTATTTGTATCTGCTTGTCTAAATAAATGATTTGATTTGATTTAATAGATACTCATAAATTTGCTTTGCAATGATACGTTCCATAATTTTACTCGCAACACAGGTGAGCGATATTGGACGGTAGTTCGACACAGCGCTGGTAAGACCCTTTTTAAAAACAGGGACAATTACGGCTTGTTTCCAGATATCTGGTACCGTGCCAACTGAGAGAAGCTGTGTAAATAAAAGCGCTAATGGTTTGGCAAGGCTAGTTTGTAACCGCTTAAACAGCAATGGTGGAAGACCATCGGGACCAGCAGATAAGTTTGGTTTTAACTTCTGAATAGCAAGCAACACATTACGCTCATCAAACTCGACACGATCCAAAACATTTGCTGGTTGAGTCTGCAAGCCAATAGGCTGCGTACCATCATCAACTATACCAACAGATACAAAGTACTTATTGAACATATTTGCCTTCAAAGCATCAGACGTGATTATATCACCGTCATTGCCCACGTTGATTATGAGCTAATATTCTATTGGTCGACTCATCACTGTTTGCTATCGCCAATCTCCATTCTTAGGCCCACAGTTGAAAAAATGTTTTTTTTCTCATACATCAAATGTTTGCGATTCTGTAGTGAATTGATTGATTGATCTAATTAAGGTAATTACCTCCGCCAAGGAGGTTATCTTTTTGCCAGACTTTGTTTGTGCGTCAGCAAGATAACTCAAAAAGTTATGGACGAATCTTTCTGAAATTTTCTGGGAATGTCGGGAATGGCAAAAACTACCAGTGATTCAATTTTGGGGGTGATCCAGAAGGAATCCTGGATCACTTTGAAATTTTCGTTACCATTGCTTTCAATGGGACATAAGGGAAACCACTGCAAAACCGAAGATGGTGCTGCCACCTAGCAAACAACATGGCATTGGCGGAGGTGTGCGGGCTGTGACTGCTTTCTAGTTTACACATTTTTTCAATGGATATGTCAGTATTTGTCCATCATATTCAGTACAATAAACGTATAACATTAACTCAAATACCAACCACGTTCTGCATGATTTCCTTTCTTTAACTTCCCAAGCATCCCAAAATTACAACTTACGCAACCGTGCACATAACAGACAATTACGACTATACTTCTCGACTATGTCATTCAAATTTTATCAATAGATTACAGTATAAAAATTCTTACTAAAATTAGTTATATATTATTCTATGTTACTGCACTTGTATATATACAACTGAACATTTTATCCATTTTTAACATGTAATATAATTTTATTTTGTATGCTGCGCATTTTGACAGTGCTGTAATAAACGAATATTGAATTGTATTGTAACAAAAACCGCTTCGGTAGTTCATTGGTTGGGTGACCACTCTCCATAAAACTAAAAAAAATTACCTAACGATTGCAGCACGCCTGATTAGGTAACTAAAACATTAGAAAGTAAAAAATAAATAAGCAACATTCAGCAATAAACAGTATAAAATAATTGGCATAGAGTACTAAGTAAGTAAAAAAGCCGCTGACACCATTTTAAAGAAAGTTCTTGAGACATGATATTTTCCCTGATTTTTACTGAAATCCCTGACATTTTGTGCAGTGATGTGTCCTCGAGGACAAAGAGCTGTGTCCTTGTCCTTGGTCTCAAGTCCTTGACCTTGAGATAAAGTCCTCGGCCATAATACCAAGGACTTTAATAAATTCTATTTGTTAATTACTATTAATTTATTACTGACAGTTTAAACACAAAACTAAAAAAGTGTGATACATTAGCATTTATCATACCGAAACTTGTGATGTTAGTAATTGGAGACCACTCAGTTACTATGTCACATTGGTCTGATGTTTTTAGTGGCATCCCATAGGGTTCATTACTTGGGCCTATTCTGTGTGTAATTTAAGGACACCACCATAGTCAACAACTGTCGAAACCAACACAACATTATCAAGTAATGGAGAATTTGTCAAAAAAAATTAAACTTACTGAGTCTGCAATTGCAAGAGTCACAAGATGTCAGTTTTTTGTTTATCTGATATTTTTTTGCATTGATGGACTATTCCCGTAGTATGATGCTACTAATGACATTCAAAATGTGCAAAATCTTACTGTCACCCCAGTTGATGGTAATGTGTCGTTGTGATAGGACCTTTTAGATGTAATTTGTTTTGAACTTGGCCTTAAGCTTCGTCTCAAGTCCTTGTCCCCAGTTTCAAGTCCTTGTCCTCATCCGTCCTTGCAGTTTTTGCAAGTGCTTGACTTCGGGTCCCATGTCCTTGAGCACAAAGTCCTTGATATCATCACAGATTGTGACACCTGTAAAATTGACTCACATTTCCAGATTGTTCTGACAAGTGCTCACCCTGCACAGAGCATCAGCGACTGTGAACTGCTAGGCAAACTGTCTCTAGATAGTAAAGTGCAACCAACATTACAGTGGCATCAGAATATTGTCACACTGTCAGCGTGCATACCATAGCTAGTTTTTTCACTATCATCAATCATGCAAATTATCATTCACTTTTTCCTTGACTCCATTTTGCTAGATTTTATGCCACCTTCCAAATATGCATAATTTGTATTTATTTCCTAATTTACCTGCAATAACTAAACAGAACAAAACAGCAGGCATAAATTAGTATTTCATAAGAGATAACTGAAAGTCAGATCATGAAAGTGACCGTAGAGTGTGGAGAAACACATTAAGAATAAGGTTCACTTATTTGTTGATAAAAAACAACCACTAGCTCTGGCATTGGCCGAAACATATCAAAGATAAGCCTGTCAGAAAACAAATGCAATTAAAATTCTTTGCATGATAAAAAAATTGATAAAGCTATGCAGAATTTACACTAGGCACAAAGCCTGCTCACAGGGTTACTTTTTCTGTTAACATGTAGTTAAAATCCATACACAAATGTTTGTATTGCAGAAAAATATGCAGCATAGATGTCAGTGTCAGTACAATCTGAGCTGAGATCCGACCATAAATGCTATGTGCATGAGAAACAAGCTATATTAATCAACATGTAATTTGGATCACAATTCATGGCAAAAGAAATAAATTGGCCTGATCAATGATCAACTAGCAACTGTGACTAAGCCTGACGCCTGAGTCAAAACATGTATTTTAGGGATTCAGTGGTGTTTAAATCATCATGCAACAAATGCACTTTGTTATTGGACCAATGGGCTGAAAACAAGCAGCATACTGGAATAATAGCAGCATGATGTCATTGCATGAGAAACGAACAAAGCATTGTACACAAAATGTAACGCTATATGCAAAAGAGCCACAGAGGCAAAGTACTGATGTTAAGTCAAGTTCATGTTCATACGATTTTAATATAAAATTGTAATGTTTAACGTCATCAACAGTGTACAAGGCAGAGACTGGAGAAGATTAAGGGGTGTTTATGTCATTTTAAGTTAAGAAACTTCTTCGTTAAGCAAAGCCAAGTTAGCGTTGGTTCAAGCTAAGAATGACTACATAACAGTGAGGCATTGAAACATTCTTCAAGTTTAACTATTAAGGAAGAACAACACTCATACAGACACACAAATGCGCCAAACTAAGCATCCATAAAGTAGACAGTTGTTTGCTGCAGAAACCGTACAAAATGCGAGTCAAGATCTAAGCAATCATCAAGCGTTGTGTATTGAAAGCCGAAAGATGTCGTGGCCGATGCAGTAAGCGCCATTCACATTCTTCAAATAGAAGACCTGGCTGTAGGCATGAGGAGGATCCTCATCGGTCTGATAGCCATATCACACACAACACAGCAGCTTACAGCGTCAATCAACCACGCAATCAATCAATACATTTATATCACTGGGGTGAGCGCCTTCCAGCACTAATACTTCGCAGCCTGGTCTATTCCCAAAGAGGCAGAAACCTACGTCATGCATACTAAAGGTATGGCTGAATCTGCTGCCAAACAAAACAGAATAATCAATTTTTCGTTTTCAACTTCAGGGTTCAGGCATGGAAGTTCACTGGCAACTTATTCAATGCCGATAGAACTAGCCGAATGCACACTGGTGACCGCTACAAACAAGAACCCCAGCTGCAGCTAAGCTAGCTGACCGTACTGGTAGTCAGTGACCATCAAAGTCATCCAAGGTCGATGATTTTTATATCACCTGAAAGGGCGTATGCCACTTCCTATTAGAGATTAATAGTAACCTTGGCTGTATCTCTCATCATTTCCGAGATATGGCCAGTTTTCCATTGAAAAACGCACATTTTTCCTACACCCCGAAATTCAACCACCAATTTAAAAACGTTCCGATTGCACTAGATGGCTGAAATGTCCAAGTTTAAACACATGGCTAATTATTCGTGTAAGAAGTTTTACCCTACAACCTAAAGCTTAGCCACAATACATCCATGACAGATGGAAGATGACCACGCCAACAGCTCGACCTTTACTTATGTATGGTCAGCTAAAAATCTGAATGTACCGTGATAATTTCAGATATATGGTAAGTACGGCTAGACGAAAATCACGAATTCACGGAAGCCGTGAATTTTTGCACGGGCTGCACTTTTGTGTCAAAATCCGTAAAAATCGATTGTTAAACATTGAAAGTTGACCCTCATATGAGTTTTGATGACACATAATGCTAGAAGCTAGGCATCTTGTTTCATATTTTTGTACTGAAGACTATGGACTCAACAGTTGCTGTACTGTAGCACTGCTGTGTGTATGTAGGCTAGTTACTAAAACTGTTCCTGAAAGTTACTAAGAATGATTAATGTTAGTCATTTTGTGAGACAACGATACATGACTGATTGTTCACTAGGCAGAGAACAAAAATGTTTGTCAATGAGACGTTTTTAACGCTATATATGACCATGAATTGGCACCGTGAATTTTGTGAATTTTCTAAAAGTATGCCGTGATTTTTTCACCTTTGCACCGTGATTTTCGTACAGCCCTAATGGAAAGTTGATAAGCTATAAACATTGGCACTCAGCCAAGTATCAGAGCCCATATTTTTTACTTTTTGTGACAATTCAGCTAATCTGGATATCAGCCAATAAATATTACCATCCATGTGGATTTTTACCTCTGCCAAGGAGGTAATGTTTTTGCCGGACTTTGTTTGTTTGTTTGTCTGTGAGTTAGCAATATAACTCAAAAAGTTATGGTCAGATCTTTCTGAAATTTTGAGAATATGTCGGGAATGGCACAAACTACCAGTGGTTCAATTTTGGGGTTGATCCGGAAGAAATCCTGGATTCTGGATCACTTTGAAATTTCGTTACCATTGCTTTCAATGGGGCATAAGGGAAACCACTGCAAAACCGAAGATGGTGCTGCCAAATAGCGAACAACATTGCCTTGGAGGAGGTGTGCAGGCTCTGACTGCTTTCTAGTTTTAGAAATTCGCATTTAGCACATACAGTATGGAGTAACATTCTAATGACATTAAATGCACCAGCAAACAACTGGATCTATGGTGCAGCCAGCAGTCACACCACACTACTGCTCCAGTCAGCCACAGCCCATAAGCTACTACTCATTTCCCATCGAACCAAGGGCAGTCCTGAGGCTGTGCAGACAGTAGGTTTAATTTGATAAAAAATGCTTGCATATGACCTGTGGAGAGACTGGAACTGCCATCTGACAGTTATCAGTCTGATACTCAAACCACAATTTGACCATGTGCATCAATGCACCTAGACTGCATGCTGTCGATTTTGTAAGCCACACGGTGATAGGATGGGCTAAAATCTAAGGTAAGATTTATAAAACACACCAACGCTGACTACTGAAAGTACGTACTGTCTAAAAATGCATAATAACACGAATCTGTGAACGTAGGAAAGCCAACGTACCTGCTAAAATGTTCATCCTAGTCATCTATTGGTGTATATCAATTAGGAATTATCAATATGATGGTCATAAACATAGACATGCATATATACAATATGATACATGTACAGTCATCTATAGAGTACCTTTAGTTGTCCGGTAACTAACATAACCACACCGCTCTCGGCCGTCGGCTGACAGTCTATATTTGTTATAACGTGGCGAATGACTTGAAATCGAAGTTTCTCCTGCACACACAGCCAACACTCTCATCCAGCATCAGTGTTGCCACCTGGAAAATTAGTGTGTGTAAAACGTGTAATAATGCATTTTAAAAGAAGCATTCAAATATGATGCCCCCATACAGAGGATTCTTCTAACGTGGAGGGACTTCTAAAATCCACAATTTATGCTCAAAATTTCATATGCAGATTGTCCTGGTCTATCTCTTCCGTAACTTAGGGGCAATTCATGGTAAAAATATGCTTCACAGACTGAAGTTGTAAAAGTTGCAAAAAATCGCTAAAACCTGTTTTTAGATCTTAAGGTCATTAACGTTGGCACCCTTGGAAAGCTCTTCAGCAGTGTTTGTTATGATCAGCAGCAACAGTGTCTATCAGAAACCGTTTTCACACTAGACCAGTCGACAGCGGTAAGATCATGACTTTTTCGGGGGTACCCTGTTTCGACACCCTCGTTCAAAGGGAATTTCTCACCTAGCTGCACAAAACTTTGTCACTACAAACTAGCCTTTGTGGCAGCTAACAGTGAAGATTTTGTTATTCTAAGAGATGCATCTTTTTGCCACGATACATGAGTGTGACAGACGGATGAACAGACAGATAGATGAATGAATCTATGATAGTACACATTTAGCATCTACCGTTGCACGTAAAAACAAATAATCAAAAATATCCAGAGATGTAGTACTTCTAGGCTGCCAATATATAGTAACAGAAAGGCTTATGTTTTTGCCTTGTTTTTTCTACTGTATTTACTTTTGTTTTTATGTATTTTTCACTTCTGCTTCTAAACTGGACAGCAAACCAAGACCAAACTTGGGGGAAAACAACCCTTATTTGGAAGAAATTGAGAACAAATTTTTAAAAAAACCTGTTGACGAGTGTTGGAGGAATAAACATTTTACCACCTTTATAATTGACAGCTTGACGAATAAGCAGTCATGGACCAAGACTCCCCCAGTCAGACATATGGTATTGGGAACCCTCACGTTGGGTCCTGCCCCAAATTTTTAGTTTATCTTATTCTCACTGGGTGTAATAATAAATGTATATCATGCACACACCGTCAGAATTTCTCTAATGCCTTGCGGGCCTTGTGCCATGTGGTCTTCAAATGTAAACATTGCATCAGGCTGAAAAAAGACATACAACGCACAGTAACATATGGTAACCAGCTGTATAAAATGGCAGTGATACCAACAACATAGCATTCACTCAAACAAGACTAATACCCAAATAAAAATGCAAGATTTATCACATGACAGAACTGACGATGCCAGTTCAACTGGCCAAATATGGCAATGACTAGAATGATAACCTGCCATCTCACCTTGGTAGGGTAGACCTGTAAGAGCGTGACAGTACCGGTAAGGGCGTGTCTGCAGCCGGTGTCATAGGCTCAGCTTACCACCGGGCTGAGTTTACCACAGAGTACTACTGCACATGAGCGACCTAGTTATTTATCATGGTGTGCTGAGTATACCGGGTTGAGTGTGAAACCTGAGTATGGTACCACAAGAAATGCCACCCAATGCTTTGGCCAACTAAGAAAGAAATGTTCATTGTATTATACTTATTTTTAATCTTGACGACAAAATCATGTTCTATCAAAATTTTTAGTTCAGTTTTTTGTAAGGGCCTATGACAGCAGTTGCAGGTATATACATTTTCAAATTCAAATAACATCGTCACACAAGACTGAAAGACAATGAATAGGGGCCTACTGCAAGGCTGCAAGCAGTAAATATTTTAATTAGAGTCAGATAACGTCAGCATAGTCAGTAAATTCGGCCCACAGGAAATATCAACAGTAAGACATTATAAACTAATATAACTAATCCGGACCCCAGAGTTTATGGTGAATTGATTACATGGATAATATCATTAATTCGTCCCGTGGTAAAGTCAGCCCGCTTGGTAAGCTGAGCCAACCTTACGCGTGTCCAAATTACCATTCAGGCTGAAATTACCTACCCATAAACACAATGATAACGAATAAGACAACAGCCAGAAAAAAACGTGGTCAGACTTGGAAAATATCAACAGTAAAACATAGACTAATAAAAGAAAACTAATCTGGACTCTGGAGTTCATGGTGAATTGATTACATGGCTAATATCATTAATTCGTCTCGTGGTAAAGACAGCCCGCTTGGTAAACTGAGCCCACCTTATGTGGGCCACGTTTACCTACGTGACATGTAAGTAGGTTGCGCATGCGCAGTAGTACTCTGTGGTAAACTTAGCCCAGCGGTAAGCTGAGCCCATGACACCGGTACAAGCACTCATCGGTGCTCATACCGGCTAAGGCAATCTCTTATAGCAGTATGCTTATCGACGTAAACCCTGAAGTGTTATTTCAGCCATTTTGGTGTTTATGCTGATATAGGCGTAACATAGCCTGTCACCTATATTTACGACTAGCCATAACCATAGCCACGACTACAGCATATTTATAGACTTATAGTTTGGCAAATATAACAATATTCCCACTCATTCAGCGAAAACAGGTGCGTAAATAAAACACAGTAGCATCAGAACGCAGGGCCGACTTCACTCACGTGCTATTTTTTCTAGCCAATTATACGTTACTGCAGGTCGGTCATTCATGGTTTACCGACTGAACAACTCTAGACGTACTGGCTTATATATGCCATAAGACTACGTGTTTGGAATTTATTACCTGCTGTGCTTTCGTAGGAAAAATCACACAAATATCTATTCTAGGCTGAGCGAAATAGAGGGAGGTAACGTACCGCGTACAAACCAACAAGTTGTGCTCTGTTTGCATCAAACACCTCGTAGTATTGCCGCACAAACTCTTCTCCTATCACCTGCCACGGCGCTTTGGTAGCCATATCCAGCTGTTACAATCTTTAACTAAATAAACAAGCAATAATTGTCCCGGTCTTATCAAGTACCATAGAACTACTAACTACAATAACCATAGAGTAAAGTCACTCACAGCCGTTGAAAAAAAATAAGTAATCCTTTGTTCGTCACACTTTTTCCGACACGACTCAAAACTTCTTCGGTAGATGCCTTCGTTACGTTCACTGTTCCACTTGGTAACAGTGTTTCGTTCTCTTCGTATTCGGTCATTCGACGTTCAGCTTCTACTCGTAGGTCCTTCGGGCAACTAGAAGTGATGTCTGGCTTTGTACCGTACGCTAAGTCTTCGTGCGAAGCACTCTTAGGCGTCGCCGCTGCCAGACGCTAGTGCTTCGGTAGACTTCGTTGTTGGTCGTTGCCGAATCATTTCTTCTTGCTCCACGTTGGGCGCCACTGTAACCACCCGCTGCTTTCGCTTCGTCTTTCGTACTGTATTACTGGGTGGTTACAAGATCTCAGCTTCATGGGCACTTTCGGCCCCGAAAGATAGGCGGTTACCCATGCTCGTAATGAGTTCGTGTTAAACGAAGGGTTGCCGACGAAAGAGGCTTCGTGAAATGACCGTGAATGTATAGATATATAGCTATTAAAAATAAATAATTTTAGGGATATAGACCTCAAATATTTTAGTAAAAATAAGCCCGAATTTAATTTTATTTTACCGAAAATACGAAGGTACATTACGACACAATTAAAAAATAAACTACACAATCAATACATTTCCCGGTATACGTTTTGCAGTGTTCTGCAGTTTTCTTGCACATCCTGAAATATTGGTATCGCCACATAACCGCTATAATGTGGCTATATAATGCTATAAAATTAAAGAAAACCTATAGTTTTACTGTTTTTCAGCACTTTTGGTGGTTATTCAAAGTGTCCTGCGGTGTTTTGCTGTGTCCTGCGGTTTTCAGTCATATCCCTGTGCCATAACCACAGATATATACATTAAAAAATTCACATAACATACGTAGGGCTGCAGTTATCGGGTAATTCGTTACCCGGGTACCCGGCCGGGTAGCTTAGCGGGTACCCGGGTACCCGTCGGGTAGCAAGTAAGTAAGTAAGTATGACACTGTTGTACAGGGGGGAAGTATAAGTCTATTCTCACTTTTTCATTTAATCTTCAGCTACTGATGCAAATATCAAGCATAAAACTAAATCTGCTCAAATGACTGTTCATTATTGCACAACTGCTCAGTTAAACAAAAGAAATAAATTCTGC
>Ga0209367_1013313_pt1 | contig 10601 bp, 4 predicted proteins | sample WorMetLIZISLAND2_FD_187412 | JGI IMG/M metagenome (GOLD analysis project Ga0209367, IMG submission 187412) | Marine gutless worms symbiont microbial communities from Max Planck institute for Marine Microbiology, Germany - Olavius geniculatus... ...
CAGTACGCCGCCGCCGCCGACGACGACGACGACGACGACGACGACGTCCATTGCCTGGAAGTGCATGGCAGGTGTTTAATTTCAAGCCGGCGTCTGGACGTGCGTCAGAATTATCACGTTGCCGACCGCCGACCGCCGACCGACCTAGAGGTCTACGCCGACTGTTTCGTGCGCGCGACACCTGTCGACTGCAAACCGCACTGCTTCAAACAAACACTCACGCCACATGACGATAGGCTCTAACGGAAGTCTGTCATTGCCGTCAGCGTGTTGCACTGCAGCTGCTGTCGATTGGTTTCTGTGTGCTCATCAGCGGCGTCGCGGCTTGAAAAAAGTAGGCGGAGCAGGAAGTTGCAATTCTCCGGTGCTCAAAGTTTTGATTTTACCCAATTTTTGCATTTTCACGCCAAAATTTTGCGACGGTTTTCCCACAGCCCAAAATTTGCGGTGGGGAAAGGGCTAAGAATCCCCGTTTCGGCCACGACGGCACTGCTGTCTTTACATTCATTCGACCTATACCAATTCCACCGCCAATGTTATTTGTTTAGCTGAAGGCAACTGGAACAAAATATGACTACAGCTGGCCAAATAGGGATTCTAATCTAGGCCTACATTCATTGATGTTGTGGGAAATTGACGATTATTGTAGAGCGGTCGAACGCCAAAAAGCGCGAGGATCGAGGAACCGATGGGGATGAGGTGTGGGGGTATAAGGTCTTGGGAGAAGTTGTGCCCTATTCTCAGAATATTTTTGATCTTCCGATCTGAAAATAGCGTATTTTTGTGCACTCTGAAGTACTGTTACTTACGTGATGCAAAAGATCAAAGAAAAAGCAAGTTTTACGTTAAGAGTCAAATAGCCTACTGAAAGAATTATGGATAGGCTTTATGAAAAGAGTAATAAAATGGCGTTAAGAAAATAGAATGAAAATGAAAAAGACAGTAGCCATGGAGCGGACGAAATGAGCTGTCGGCATAATATGCAGTGAACGTTTGTATGGTTGTGATAAAGGTTAAACGAACGCACAGTTGTCGGGATTTACGTGAGCTAAGCAGGCGGTGAAGTGATGATCATTGCTCAAGATAGCATCGATTTTCTGCTCCATATACGGCACTACAATAAAGCGCCAAATAATGGCCGATTATGGGAGCCGGTTAGCCGGGTGTAAGACATTTTCCCTCTGGAGCTATTTTCCCGAACGTTTCCGATTTGGACGTTTACCCAACACCAAGGGCAACTCCGCTTTCTATCCCTCCGGGGTAGGTAAATGGAGTACCGGCCTGTCCGGATGGGGTTACGACAGGGCGCGTTCATATACGTCGGTGGTAGGTAACACTTTGTGTAATTCCATATGGCAGGTGATGCTCCGTAGCTATGCAGTGGGTTTTCCATGAAGATTTGTACCATTTAACCATTTTAAACGTCCGGAAGGGGAAATGTCCCGGTTGGTCAGAGCCCGCAACTGATGAGCAACGGCGAAAAGAAGACGAAATAATCTCTCCGCTTGCTGCGTGCGTGTGGAATGAACGATAATCGAATAGCGTATAGCGGCGTGATGCTGATGGTGACGTCACGCACGATTAGATGCGGCTACGTCATCGTAACGCCAGCAACAGCAGCAGCAGCCGGCGCTAACTCGATCAGTTCGATACGATACCGCGCAGACACATCGCTGCTGATCTATCCGTCCCCGCCCACCACTAATAGCCTGCAGAGAGCGGGAAATGCTATAGCTGCCCATCGCCACCCGGGGGCGTATAGTTCTGATAAAAAGTAACTAGGGGACACGGACGCTTGGAACTTAGTGGCGTAATGCGTGGTTTCCGTGCAACGCACGCAACGTACGCAACGCATCAAAAGCAACGGACGCAACGACCTCTTCGATCATCCTTGCTTTTTGGCCGCTGCATTCGCTGCTAGGTAGGCTTCTTGCTTGCGTTCGCTGCGGGCGAACGTTGCGTTAACTGATCACGTCTGGTCAGACGGTTCCGTATGTTCTGTGCGAGCTGTGCCTGCCTGGAATCAGTCAGTTACGGTCGATGACAAAGTTCCAAGATGGCGCGTGACGCTGCATCGCCAGCACAATGCAGTCGATAACCTATAACATGCATCTCGATAGTCAGCCGCCTAGCAAGACCTCAAAGAGACAGCAAAAAGACACTGTGCTATGTCTAGTGTTTCATCACGGTTCTGAGTAGGCCTATAAGCTTATCGTATGAGTGCAACGAGCATAATGGACTCTAGACCGTGTTGAAGCGTGCTTGTTTCATGACTGATCGAAGGTGTGTTCTGCGTGGGACGTACGTGTGATGAACAGACGCGAAACGTGTTTCAATCGACACACTTGACTGGATCTGTGCCCATCAGCGGCGTCGCGGCTGACAATGATATCACCGCCCATGATCTCACGATCATGGGCGGTGATATCATTGCAGACAATGTGCTGAGGAACTTAGGAAGACGAATGAAATAGCCAGCAGTGGGACAGAATTGTGGAGAGGCTGTAGCTTGGTGGCTTAGTTTTTGAATGCATACAGATCGTTCGACAGATTAATCAATAATCAGCATTGGACGGTGGCGTGACCGTTCCACGTTCGTAATGTAGCAACTATCTAGCGTGTGGCTGATCGCCCACTATCCATGGATCGCCCCATCGTACTTAGCCTGCAGGCGCTGTGTTTTGGCCTCTCTATCAGAGCAAACAAGACAGCCTTGTCTGCAAATCAACGACTAACCGCCCAGCAGTATTAAACGTAAATTATAGATTAGGCTAATTCGGCAGAGTCGGCGGCCGAAACGTGTCAGGCGTGATTGAGTATGGATTCTGTTATAGTCTGAAGTCCAAATTCCGCTATACTTTCATTTCTTGTGGACTTGTTACTCTTTGGTTAGGTTCTACTGTCCCAACGTCGATTATATCAAGATGTCGCCTTAAGCAATAGCTAGGCTATAGGCCTACTGAGAGGCTGACAGGCTAGCAAGGAAATGTGAGTGATTGACAGTGTGTTGATGATTTCCAGAATATAAGCCTAATGTTGTGATAAATCTCACGATCGGACACTTTACAGTATCAGAGTTTATAAATAAAACCTGTTGACCGCGTTGATTTGTAGGCCTAGTGCTTTAGCCAGGGATCGGCTCTGGAAAAAATAATATCTAGCTACAATAGAGCATCTTTTTGTGCGCAGTTCGATATGTACTAGTCATGTCACCAGTAAAATGTTGCCTCAAGCAATTGGCTAAATGTTTATACTGACAGGCTGACAGACTCACAAGGAAAAGTGATGATTGACGTGTCTGGATGGTTACTACTGACAGTGCAAGAACTTACCAACGTTCTGTCTGACAGTAGGCCTATCTTTACTGATCCCATACGACGTGCCGTTTAGCCACAGTACATAACGACACAGACATACATACTGAAACGATAGACGGACGACACATCGTAGGCCCTATCATAAGAGCGACCGTTAGTAGTACGGTCGGCTAAAGACTTAAAGTTAAACTAAGTTAAAACTTGCGTGGGGATTTTTTTAGGCAGATGGAAGGCCAAAGCTAGTTGTACGCCTATGCATTCCTTGAAGCAGAGAAATAATGGGGTTTTATCTTTTTTTACGTTTTCCAAATAAAATGCCGATCTTTTGCTTAAACCGCACTCAGTTTGCACTGTTACCGTTTTCACAATTTTTGGCTGCAGTTATGCGTCATGAAGCTGCTTCGTGAAGCATGACTGCAGCCAAAGTTGTCATTGAAGCTAACTATACGGACTGCACACTGTGTCCGGTAAAAAAGTAAACTCCTAGACATTGCACAATAAAAATGTCAAAACCAAACGAATCTGAATAAAAATTTCGTACACTTATTCCCTAATAAATTGTAAAAACGAGTGCCCAATTTCGTTGGAAATATTATTTCTTAGCAGAGTTATAATTATTGAATATCGATGACAAAATATCTCCGTTACCAATATGGCGTTACAAAAACTCTCTGTATATTTGCGTGATTCCAACAAACAACATCTGATTCTGGTAAAATTCTACGTCAGCAATGCGTCATCTGTTAATTGGCAGCCAACGTGCCAAATTTTAGTTAAATCTCGCAACACAGCGGCTTTTGTGAGACCACCCTCAAAACAATAGGTGTCGATCGTCCGCAACAGTCTGCCATTTTGTTATTGTTTGCGTTATTTTTTACGTTGATTGCGTCAACAAACGTCATTTCCGATGTAGCAACTGCAGTCGCCTCTGTAACGCCATATTGGTAACGGAGATATTTTGTTATCGATATTTAGCAATTAATAATTCTGCTAAAGCATAATATTTTTCAACGAAATTCAGTGCTCTTTTCAGCAATTTATTGGGGATTAAGTGAGCAAAATTTTATTCAGATTCGTTTACATCTGACATTTCTATTGTACAGTGTCTCTAGGGGTTTACTTTTTTATCGGACACAGTGTGGTCTACGCGATCTGAGCGCGGTTTAAGTACGATACCGCACTGTCTGAAGTGGTATAAGCTCGTACTGCGTACTTGCTTATCCATTCCGACACTGCGCTATATAGTACGGTAATACCGCATTATTTTATAGTAAACTGTGGAGGGTGCAGAAATTTGCACTCTCCAGTCTCTTGGAAGTTCGTTTCGCGTCAGCCGAGAGCTGATTATCGGAATGGAAGTGACGATGCAGTGACGACGTCGGTCGTAAATTCGCCACTTTGGTCGACGTCGTCGCGAGTCACTAGGGGGCAGCAGCACGCGGTCTGGTACCGGCTGGCGCCCCCTTGCGACCCGGACAAACATCACTCGTCGTCAGATCACGACACCGGACACACGCGTCTCGCGGCAGTCTACAGAAAAGCATCCCATAGCATCCCGACCAATCCTGAAAATAATGTAAAAGCTACCATATAGAGTGAGGCAAAACAGTAATCTACGTTTTTGCTATTTTTAAGCAATTTCTGGGAATTTCTAAGCGAAATCTACACGTTTATATGAACTTTAAATGTAAAAAAAATCACGATGTTTTCTCAAAAAAATTCGTAGCTTTGCAACAGTAGAAAAATATCAAAAGTTGCTTGGACTTTTTACGTACGTGAAAACAGGCAATAAATGTGTAAAATTTTGCGTTAAAATCCTAAGCGGTTGCCCAGAAAATGGCAAACAACTTAAAGGGATTACTTTGTGGTGCACCATGTAGCTCCGGGTGGCTCATTAAACAGAAACGCCTGCCACCGACTATATGGGTTCGCCAACATTTTGATGGTCATAGCTTTGAATATCGTCGGAGTTTTATGTCGGAATTAATTTGTACGTCGTAGTAATTAAGCGTGTCAATTGGGGTAAAATGTTGCAAAAAGGTAAACTTGGCGAAGAACACATGATTGTGGTTAGATTACCATTAGGGTTACGCCGAGGGTCAGGATAAGGGTTAGGGTCACTCAGTAGTTAAGACAGGTCACAGTTGAGTGTTTAATTCAGTGGTATTTTTCACGGTATGGTATGTGATGTATTTCTGAGCTTGGTCTGCGAAGAGACGCTTGTGCAGCAACCCACCGCTAAGGCGTGAGGATCATTCATGGATCGATTAGAAAGGCGTCGCGCTGCTGATTTGCGGGTCACGAGAGGTGAAGAGCCGGGTCAAAGGTCACGCAACCTGCACTCCAGCAGTGCACGCGTGTGTGTTTTATTCTGCGATATGGCGACGCCCGGAAGACGTTAATGCTTGCTAGCTGGTTGGCTAGCGAACATTCAAAGCGACAGATCTGAATTGAACTGAAACGAGACGAAGTGAAGCAGTGGCTGATCCAAGAAGGGGGGCGGACGTGCGGCCGCCTCTTCCCTTTGGGCCTCCATGCATAAGTAAACATTTTATATTATGCTCTGCCATACTGCTAATTAATAAGTTCGTGTATCATGAAAATGATTAAAATTATTGTCACCAGGAGAGCCGGCGGAAGGGCCCCCTGTAATCCTGGCCGGGGGGGGGCTCACTTATGCTCAAGAGCCTCATGCTAGATGTGAAAAAAATTTCCTAGTTTTTGAAAAAATAAATTCAAAATATACAAGAAATATAATTAGATTGTGTGACCAATCTAATGTACTCCTCGCGCATCATTTTTTTTGTATTCTTTTAAGAGTTTTTTCGTTCCTTTTGGTTGGTATTAGAGACCCGGCGTCTAATGATTGAGACCCGTTTAATATTATAACGACTGGCGTGACTGGCGTCGAGGTCGTTATCGGAAATTGTCTGCCCGAAGTTCATAAAATATTGCCCGATTTTAGGAACTGAGAAGAAAAACTTTCCAATAATGGTTGATGACGCTTCTTGTCCTTTGTTCCTTTGTGTTGCTATACCTCAACGCATGCTTTTATCTGGCACCGTTGTGGAAATATGGCGCCTCAAAGATAATGGGGTCACGACCTGGAACTTTTGGCGTCACGTGACGTCATCGGTCACGTGACCATTTGACTCCCGCGGGTCGACTTCCTATGGGTGGTCCATAGTGACCATGCGTCTATCTGGCACCGTTATGGGGATATGGCCGTTTGAACTTCTTCCAGGAAGGCTCTTCCTGGAACAGGTCGGTCGTCGGTCGGTCCTCAATATTACACTGATCTCATATACTCCTTTTCGCTACGTTAGGAACGAAGAGTAAAAATGAATAAACATGTGGAAAGCTTACCCAAAGTGGACAAGTCTATTACTTGTCATTACTCTACAGTAATCTGTGACGTATTGCGGCCGATAGACGTCATTTTTTTAAAAAAAAAGACGACACAAATTGTATCTGATTTTTTGCGTTTCAATTTTTTAAAGTGGACAAATTTGCGATTTTCAGCGAACGTCTAGAAGCCAAAAATGTTTCAGCTTCAGGGGGGCTTTGCCGCCATGACCCCGTGACCAGGAGCTCTGCCCCTGAACCCCGCTGGGGGCTCCGCCCCCAGAGCCCTTATTATAGGGCTCTCACACTTGTATTGGGGGAGGGGGCTCTAACTCTCTAACGCCGGCACTGGTTACCAGATGTTATAGGCCAATTTAAGGCTAAAAGGCACAAAATTTGATTTCCTTTCTGGGGAAACTCACAGCGCTTCCCCAAACTCCCTAGCTAGATTCAAGATGTTTTACTTCCAAGGCAAGGGAAAAGGGAAAAGGAAAAGGAGGAATAGAACGAAAGGAAAAGGGGAAGGGAGGTAGAAAAGAGAGAGAGAGAAGCGAGGGCAAAGCGACATCAAAGGAGGTGCATGGATCGTCTGAAAACAGCTTCAGCTTCCGCCCCCTTCCATTTTGGCGGAATCCTAGATCCGACACTGAAGTGAACTGAAATGAAAGCCACACGCTGCGGCTTTTATTTTAGTTCATTTTATTTTATTTCGTCTCCTTTCGTTTTTTCGGTTCCGTTTTGTCGCTTTGCACGCTCCGTAACTCACCGTATTTGCATGAGCTTCATCCTTTATCGGTAATCTAGGGCTGTAATAATTATAGCTCTCACTTTTCAGATAAAGAGAGAGAGACAGAGGAAAAGTGCATTGCGAAGTGGTTTGTGGTTTCTGAAATCAGCGTATCATCATAGCAGAGTGATGCAGGCCAGTCGACCGCAATAAGCTTTTCGTAGGCCATTTCTTCTGACATTTCTTTATTTATGAATATGGATAGGCTAATGTTTCAGAATGTAACGAACAGTAAGAACATGGCCCGGACTGTAAGAGATGTAAACTCCCGTAGCATTAGCATGTCTTTCATAACATGCGGCAAATAAATGTGAAGAGGTCGGGTAAGGTTTATTGCGTATTTACAATAACGTTTATAAATATTTCGAGACTGCCGTGAACATTAAGTCCGATGTCCATCCAATGCAGCGGCCAGCAACAGCAGACGCAACATAAGGTCACTGCGTACTTTTTGACGCAGCTAACGCAGGTGACGTATAAGAATGGTTCGCAGCAAACTCAATAAACGCAGTTGGCGCAAGAGTCACAACGGCCAAATTGCATGGATGAAAGTTTAAGGTTGAAAGTTGAATTGGTTGTGTATAGGCCTAGTTCTTTATGCATGGGAAACTGATCGCAGAGCTACGGAGCGTTACCTGCCATATGGGATCACGCAGTGTTACCTGCCACTCGACACAGGTGAACGCGCTCCACTTCAATCCCAGCCAGACAGGCCGCTCGATTTACCTACCTCGGAGTTGATCTTGGTGTTGGTATATATACCAGATTATACTTGCATGGATGATTGTCTGCGGACAGATAAACGTTTAGCCCTGATGTTTACCTGTCTATAGATAGTCACCCATCCAAGTAGTAACTAATTGATAGCGACCTGACCGGTAGTTGAACCCGTGGTCCCACGACCTCTCAATCGAAAGCTGGATAACACCGTTAGTTCGTCACACAATGAAGCCACCTTTGACCTCTACTCTTGCGTTGAGTAGGCCTACGTTGCGTGCGTTACGCTGCGTTGGAAACTGTACTTTATAGCTTGCCGTGTCTAATGTGGATCTGTGATTACAGGCATGCTGCGGTACGATTTACGATATGTATTTTGTTTTCCATATATACATCATTTCCAGTTATCAATAGTGCGCTGCAATGAATAGACTGTATGGAGTTCGAATGATTCAGGCTGAGTGGCTGCGCTCAAGCTTTGTCCCACTGATAAATGCGGCTTGTGTGCGCAGAAGAAAAAGCTCAGTCGTTAATGACGGCAGCATCAGCAGCATGGTTTTCAGACGATCCATGCACCTCCTTTGATGTCGTACTAAGACTATTCGTGCGCTGTGCCGATCTATTGCCGCCTTGAGGGAAATAAAATCAAAAATATAGGCTCATTGTATAGCCTGTACATACAGTATGATTTAGTTCTCGTCGTATACGTACGTTGCTAGTGATTAGCGAATTCTTTCTAACGCCGTCTGCGGCATGCAATGACATAAGCAGAATGGGGCACCGCGTACATGTAGGGGCACACCCAAGATAAGTAGGCCTAGCCACGTTTTTCGGCAGCCGGAAAATTGCGCTTTTGGCTCAGCAGGCGTTTATTTATCGCAATGAAACGACATCTGCAGCCCCCCCCCCACTAGACGCGTTTTCTGGGCTGTTAATGCGTTTAAAATACATTTGTGATCGGGACTTCGCGCCAAATCCCGCTAGGGGAGGTTAAGCGCTTTCCTAGACCCCCTCAGCTGGTAAAGAGAGGGCTTGCTGCTCCCTCCCTAACAACCACTTTGGCGCTTTTGGCCTTCGGTCTTGAATTTTGGTCTTCTGGGTCTTAAGAGTGCACCCGAAGACAAATTCTTAGCTACACCGCCGGTCTGCGGGCCTAGTCAGTTTAGGCTAGAGATGGGAATCGAACCGAACGCATGGAACTCGAACCCTGTTTTTTGTTAAAACGAACCGAACCGAACGAACTGAAATTATTGGATTAACCGAACCATAGATGTAAAAAACGTTTCAGGAAAAATAAAAAACGTTAAAAAACGTAAAAAAAACGTGGCAAGAATAAAAAACGTTTAAAGACGTTAAATAAAAAACGTTGGCCATAATGTGTTTAACTTCTTGCCTAATGCCTAATGCTGTAAGTGCAGTATACCTGGAATTATAGTTTAGATAGAGAGAAATTCATTTAATTTTAATTTAGCTGTGTGGTCATAAGACAATAGCATTAAGCTGACTAAATATACTAGTTAAAACATTTTATTTAGTAAATTTTGACTAACTAAGTAAAGTACATCACTATGACTTATTAATTCGTTTCTGTGGTCCCAAAAGTACTTCACAAAGTTTTTGATGGGATTTTTAATGCACGTTTTTAAAAATAAAAACGTTGAGCAAAATAAAAAACGTTAAAAAACGTAAAAAACGTGACAAGAATAAAAAAACGTAAAAAAACGTTTTTTACATCTATGAACCGAACCGAACCGAACCCGAACTCATCACCATGGGTTCGGTCCAGAGTTCGGTCTCTACAATTTTTCGACAAACTATGCAAATTTGCGACATAATTCTGACACACAGCTAAAAATTTGCAAGAGAAAAGATTATGGGTGCTTAAAATTTTAGTTTTGCAAATAAATGTACGCAAAATGGGAATTTTCAGACCAGAATTTTGCACTTATAAAAGAAATATTTCAGACAAAAAAGACTGACCGAATCGAACCGAATGCAAACTGTAACACCAAGCAAACCCGAACCGAACCGAACTTAAACAAGTAACCGAACCGAACAGAACCCGAACTTAAATTTGTGGGTTCGATTCCCATCTCCAGTTTAGGCCTACTTTGCACTATTAAATAGTCATTTCTTGGCTGAAATAATTAACCAATAGAACAACACTTGTGGCATTCACTCACTGTCCTGTCAGGCTGTTTTCCCAGTGCCCAGCGCACGAATCGTCCCGTAATCATCAGCATCAGCGTCATCAGTAGCAGAAGCAGCAGCTGATCTGTTAGACGGAAACCATCTATCACAGGCTACTTGCTGTTGCAGCTGCTGCTGCTGCTGCTGCTGGAATTACCACTATTCATTTATTGTCTTCCTTCTCGGTGGCTGCGCCGGGCGGGACACAATGGAGTGGACTGCAACCGGCCGGCATCTGTTAATAT
>Ga0209367_1013314_pt1 | contig 10601 bp, 4 predicted proteins | sample WorMetLIZISLAND2_FD_187412 | JGI IMG/M metagenome (GOLD analysis project Ga0209367, IMG submission 187412) | Marine gutless worms symbiont microbial communities from Max Planck institute for Marine Microbiology, Germany - Olavius geniculatus... ...
TTCAAAAACAATATATTTTTAAGTCTGTGTTACAAAGAAACGGATATGGCTTGAGATGGACTCTGATATAATACTGAATAAGCTGATTAAATACGTGACAGTGTCGTGGCATGGCCCTATGACTACCAGGAATATAAGTTCTACCATGTACCTAATAATGTGCCTACCCGATCTACCTCTAGCAATTTTCCAGCAAGATCGCTATCTACCGCTAGAATTATTGAAATAAATTATATTATTGGCCGACCACAGCGGGCCTAAATACTGCGCAGATAGATTACCCCTCTTTCGCAGTATCCCGTCTCGGAAGAGCTTTCAAGACGCGGTGCTGAAAAAAATTAATTATTGGCCTCTCTGACGTTATATGCTGCTCGATACGCGCATATAGAGATTACATACTTGTAGGGGGCCAGAAGACCTGTGGTTGACAGAGAGGCCCTTGAGGCAAACCATCACTGGCGCTGGTGTTTTAAAAATCTGCCCGGCGATTAGTGTTTGCTTCGAGGGCATATGATACTGCTGTAATGAAGTTTTCTAGCATTGTGTAATGAGCACTGCAGACTATGTGCATTTGACTTATGATAAAGTAACAGATAAATGGAACATATCTGGAGCGAGTAAGTAAAATAGATAACCGTTTCCTAAACTTGTTGTGAGGAACCGGTGAATATTTAACCCGTATGGCGCGCATAGAATGCTTAACATGGCTACGCGGATGCTGTGAGTAAGCAAGTAAGTAAATAAGTAGCTAGAGCTGGGTCGTGTGGGTGTCTGCCACTAAAAATAAGTAAAAGGTCTCATCCCGTGGCCAAAGTGTGCCATAGCTGCTTCATATACTACTAACATGTGTCTGTTGATAAATGAAGTCTAGAAAGTATGAAATTCACATCGTGGTAAAATAACATGTAGGCCTAACACTCAGGAAATAAACCAAACTAAAATTGCCTACAGATACTAATTAAATTAAACTAAACAAACGTCTGTTTAGAAATGAAGCCTTAAAAAAGATTGGAATTACACGGAGGTAAAACAAAATTGTGACCGCGTTTCCGTAGGCCCTATTTTATGTTCATGCTCATTCTCAGCATGTAGACAATGGTGGGCTTTTTGCATATTGCAGAAAAGATTTTTACTAGTAGCATTATCCACTAGATGACATATAAAAAAACTGCAAGCAATTCATTTAATGTTGTATAAGCGCTGATGTAAAACGGCAAAAATCAAAAAGTATAAGTCCAAACTAATGTATAGCTTAGACATTTAATCTGTTCTCAGTAGCCAGATATAAATATCTAAGCTAATGCATAATGTTCGTGCAAGATCGCCGATCTAACGCTAGAATTATTGAAAACACAAATCATTCGTGGCCGTGAATTTCAAATGTGGAAATTGAAAAAATGCGGTAAAAGTCGTATTTCTCGGTCGCGTTTATTTTTTTATTTTATTTGAACGCATGTCTATCAAGTTATCAACGTTGGAGCGGTTTTGGTTGACCACGGTTGACTGACGTATTTTTTTCTTATTTAATTAAATTTTCAGTTTTTAATCTAAGTGGCATTTTATGCAATATTTACAATACAGCCGCTAAACTGTTTCCGTTGTAATTGTGATAAGAAAGTGTGATACAAAGTCAGTCACGTAAGCGATATTCACTGTTTGTTTATCGGTAGTTGACATTTAAACTCGGATGTTTCTTACGCAAGCGGTTTGGGTCCGCTATAGCGAAGGGCCGCAATAGCGAAGGGCGCCGTGTCACGGGACACGGCGGCTTTCGCTATGGCGAAAATTGTCGCCCCCTGGTGAATGTGAATGTTGCGTAATGATCCATCTGTCCATATTGTACATTAATTTATGATGTGCATTTTTGTCACATAAATCTTTGAAAAATGCTAACCCTAACCTGATCCCTAACCCTAAACCCAAACCTTGAGCCTAATGTTAACCATAACTGGAGGCGAAAACCGTAATTTTAATATTAAGCACAAAATTGTACTAAATTACACGCGAAATTGTCGTCCACTGGTGAATGTGAATGTAAAGCATATAGTCCGTCGGCTAGCGTCGAATGTGTTTACCCCAAGGGGGGGAGTAACCGAATACGTCAACGTGTGCCTCAGAACATGTACAATTACCAGTATTCTCAGCTGCATCCAAAAGCGGTCACAATAAGAAGATAAAATACGTCATTAAGGTACCAAATTGTTGTCAGATAAACCATAGATTAGCGACCGCAGATCTATGGTTGCCATCATTTGTTGACATCGTGTGAATGTAGACATTTGAATTAATAAGTTTTCTAAGGTACTAAGTCAGTGTTTTTGTCTTTTTATGCTTCTTGTGGAATTTAGCAGACATTGGCGAACGGCTTTTGTCGAAAGGTAGCATTTGCCTCGCTTATTAGGGGTACTTTATACCGGTTAACGATACACCACACCGGACCGCACCAAAACATTGCATCATCATCGAAAATGTTGAATAGCTAAGCGTCAAGGTCATGAACTTGAACGTGAAGTAAGTAAGGATCTGGAAACAGTCGTTGCGGAGTCACTCCTTCTGTCTCTCCAACATTGAGCGCCAGAGGTCCAGCGTCGTCTGGTGACTGGCGTAGCCCTTACGCAGCTTGATGGTTCCCTGGCAAAACTGGGAACGTCAAAACTACCCCACTACATGAACCCTAATCCTATCCCTATTACTAATTCATTACCTCTAACCCTAACTATATACCAGTCCCTAGCTCTATCCTGAACCTTAATCCGTAACCCTATCCCTAACCCTTATTCATAACCTTAACCCTATCCTTAACCTTATTTCATAAACATAAGCCTATATCGGTGCTGTTTCCCAGTTGTGTCATTTTTGGTTTTGTTGGGACACCCAGCTCGTTAATCCAAAGGTTTGATAGTTTGAAGGTTTGATGGTCCAGAAGTTTTGGGATTCTTTTATATACATTTTTACAAACGTTGAATTGATCTTCACATTTCATCTCAACTAAGAATAGCAATAGGGTTATGGCATAGATGTAAAAATTTTTTGTTTTTTATAAAAGTTAAAAAAAAATTTTACAATGTTTTCCATTATTTATGTTTTTTTTATTTTTGAAATGTTTTTGTGCTTTTTAATGTCAGGTTTTTTTGTTTTTGTTAAAACATAAATGTACAAAATTGTTACTGATATTCATCAGTTAAAAACGCCACTAAAAACGACATTTTTCAACGAAATTTGGTGATCACTTCAGCAATTTATTGTGAATTAAGGGAACGAAATTATATTTAGATTCATTCAGATATGACAATTCTATTGTACAATATCTAGGGGTTTACTTTTTACCGGACACAGTGTAATGCAGCGGTGGATTAGATGCCTTAGAGTTGTTACTGTACATGCGCAGATATACGCCAACATGTGGTTTTTAAACGCGCAGATGAGCTGCAATGGCTTTGGCATTTAGCAGCAGTGGTGATGACGTCATGAACAGAGAAGTGACAGCAGCTGGTTCACCGCCATCGTTCACAAACATTGCTGACGAGTTTGACATTTCCTCTACTCCTGCATGGATTTGTGGACACCGTTTCACACGGGTTTGTACGAGTACAACAGTGATTCATATAACTCAGTACCGTACCCTTTTTTCATATCAATATTGAATCATTTTATGCAAATTTAGTAATGGCTTTGCCTTATTCGTGCAAGTGATGACGAAATAATGGAGGTTTGCATGGCGAGTTGATTTTGATGCATTTTTTGCTGACTGTTACCAGTGTTGGACCAGGAACTGTTGTGGACATTAGACAACAGTTTCTGATGTGATAATACCGGATGGCGTAAAAAAAAAACGTCCCGAACATTTGCATGCATTATTCAGCCGTGCAGTCAAAATGAATAAGTCTGTAAGTTATAAGATGCTTTCTACTGAACTTTTCCTGATTTTATTACAGCGCAACAACCCGACAAGACTCAGATAGATAGCGAAAGTCCTTCAATTGACCGCTAGCATAGAAGCCTAGAAGTGACGTCGAGAGGTGTGGATTTCTCGAGCCTAGTTGAACTTAGGTCATAGCAACTTCCTGGCTACAGGCGATAGCCCCAAGGATGTAAACACATTTCTAAGCTCCACCTTCGAGCCAACACAAGATCGAGAGATCGCCTTTTTGGGAGCTGCCACAGTACCGTTCGCAGCCTCAGCCTACTGCTACTTAATATTCAGATTCTTCCCGAAACTACGATCTAGCTTAGCCTTGATCTTCGTCTTAGCAAAGCTCAGCAACTAGGTTTTTATATACTATACTATACTTTTTTATATACTAGGTTTTTTATATGACTATCAATAGCTGGCGTCCTAACAGCCAGAACGCCTTGCTATACTAAACCTACAGCACCCAATGACCTCCTGAGCAACTTTTCCTACAATACCAGCAACCGATTAGCTATTCATTAAATTAGCTTTCCTCCATTTGCCCCCACTTTAAAATGATTTTTGTTCGCGAAAATCAAATTGATGAGCAAGAAATTCATGATAAAGGAAAATAATACAGTCAGCGTTATTAAAATATAGTCCACAAATGACGTCACTCAAAAATGCTAAATACTAAGTTACTGTCCTTAATGTTTGTGGGACAGATAAAATGTTCGTAGTAGAGAATAGACAGAATAGACAGAACAGAAAATAATGTCTGACGATCAACAATGTATGCAATATAGTTGTGTCCATGTTCTGGTAACGTTGCTTGAAAACATCCTTCAAGGTTGACCAATCGGCTTTGATCCCGTCGTCCAGGCTGTCGTACCAATCACTGGCAGCGTCTTGTAACAGTAGTGCCAATAGATGCAGTTTATCGGCGTCGGAACTACCCCGGTAAATGGTGTACTTCTCGAAGTAGAGCAGCCACGCATCAGCATTCTCAGAGTCCATGCCCCGAAATGACGATGGCACGAACATTCGCATTCTCCACCATTTCTAGGAGAGCTATTTCTATAAGTTATAAGACGCTTTCTACTGAACTTTTCCTGATTTTATTACAGTGCAACAACCTGACAAGACTCAGATAGAGTAGAGAGCGAAAGTCCTTCAATTGACCGCTAGCATAGAAGGCTAGAAGTGACGTCAAGAGGTTTTTAATAAGTAGCCGGCGTCCTAACAGCCAGAACGCCTTGCTATACTAAGCCTACAGCACCCAATGACCTCCTGAGCAACTTTTCCTGCAATACCAGCAACCGATTAGCTATTCATTAAATTAGCTTTCCTCTATAAGCACAAAAGCATTTATGTAATGACCAAACATCAACAATTATGTGTAGGAATTTTGTTTAAAACACTTTTATATTAGCCGTGATACAAACAATATAGCGTCACATGCCATAAAGCAATTTTTGCAAGTGGATCATTTACGTTGCCGCTCATACGCAAGCTATACCAGAACGTCACAGTAGGCCAAATCATCAATAACTAATCAGCAGAAAAGTTGCTGAATAGATCCTCTATTCTCTTTTGCCACTGCTGCTAGACGCTTTTTCCACGACTATACGGCTTTTCCAATTCTGGCTCTCTAGTGGCGACATGATGCCATTTGTCTGAGATAACATTCTGAAGATCTTTGAGTTCGCAAATGGTTTATGTCTTCCTTCACAAAAAAGTTAGTGCAATTATTCCAAACTGTGTAGTGTAGTAGATTCAAATCTGTTGAATGCGATGTTCCTTTCTGTGAGCTGACGAAATTGGGCGTGTTGTGTCGAAGAAAATTTTGAGTTGCTTTGATGGAATGCTGTCTTTACATAATTGGATTTTTAATCGCTTTACGTCACTGAGCGGCATTCAGTGGTGTCGTAAGCGAGGTGACTGAAATTTATAAGCAAGTAAGAGTACATACTGGTCTACAAACATACAAAAGGAAATTTATGAAGTATATGCGGCGTTATAGTTACGCAAAGTTCGGGACTTTTTTTGCGCCACCTGGTATATAGCAGGATGCTAAAGGCATTAAAGGGTGCATTTTCTGTATAAATAGAGCCGTCAAATTAACGCGTTAATTAATGCATTAATAAATTAATGCACGTTAAAATAATTAACGCACATATGTAAATTGATGTTGATTTACTAAATTCTGTGAAGCAAAGTTCTAATATTCCGTTAAACTATGGTTATTTGACAATTGAATGAATTCAAGTAACTAAACTGTAGTTGCCGTTCTATCACTACTGTAAATAAATTATTATTTTGATGACAAGCTAATAGATTTCTATGCTAGCTATGACGTCAATTATTGTTGATTATGCGTTTAAAATGTGTTTTTAACTTTCAATTTTTTACAGGCAGGGCCCCCAAGCGTCACGGGATCCGGAGTAACTTACCCCCTACTCTCTCACTCGACGGGCCTGGGTGTGTTAATAACACGCTAATTAATGCGTTAAAAATTAACGCAATGCGTTAATGCATTTAAAAAATTAACGCTTCAACAGCTGTACTTATAAACCAACTGGGGAGCTTGGATGCATATTGTGGAATGATTTTGGGGCAGTCAATACACTTTTAGGGCATTTTGAGGCCCCATTTGAATGTAGTTTTGGGTTGTGTTTTCAGCCAATGTACACTACGTCCCAATAAAAAATTTCACACATTTCATTGTTTCGAGACACAGTGTATATGTGATTGATTGATGTTTCGGGGCACATGTTCACTGTGTTTTTTCTCTGGATCTATCATTGACTGTTACGCTTTTCGGCAGGTGGCACTGCAATTTCCTGGTGACTTAATGAGTGCATCTGTCACTGTCCTACAACTGCTGCAGAAATCAACAACAGCAGAAATTGTCATTCTTGCCGACACATCTTATGGCAGGTCGATTGCTTTTAATTTTGTAGTTAGTTGTCTGAGTCCGATTTTGTACTGGTGCTTCTGCCAAAAAAGTGAACTGTCATAAGTGTTATCAGCTAAAAATTAGTTGAGAGTTTTTTTTTGCAGGATTTAGCATTATTTCTTGAAGCTAGATGGAAAGGAAGTATTTTGTATGTTTTTGTTTATCTCATGTGACCAGATGGCTCTGAGCCGTGACCATTTGTTAGCACCTCTGCTTAACTACATGGTCGTTTTAAGCGTAGCTGGCATTTTTGTTATATGGCAGTTGTGTTAGTTGTTGACGTGTGTTGTAGTTGTTGCGTGGATGAGGCGGCTGCAGAGCACTACAATGTTGATGCCATTGTTCACTATGGTCACGCATGTCTTAGTCCATCTCCCGGCAAGCTGCCTGTTCACTATGTGCTTGGTCGCCGGCCAGTGTCCACTGACAGTGTGATTGCTGGGCTATCAAAGCAACTCACTGATCTCAGCCAGCCAGCTCTACTGCTTTATGACACCATCTACCATCACGCAGTCGTCAGTAAGATTTTTTAGTGTATCTTTTAGATAATGGTTCGAAAGGATAAAGGTGTGTATAGTTCTTTGTGGAAAATCTAATGGGATGGAAGGCTGAGTTGATCTTGATGTTGGTTACATACCGAGATGGTTTACCTGCTTACAGACAATCGCCCATTGAAATACCATAAAATCTCAACTATAATACACATTACACATCCGACTATAATACACAACACACTTTTTATAGCACAGTGGAAAATGTTGTTGTCCTATGTATGGTTGGTGGAGTGGCGTAGTTGGTAACATGTCTCGGATGAAGCGAAGTTACTCTACGCCGGGTCCGGTTAGTACTTAGATGGGTGACTGTCTACAGTACGGAGCCAACCAACTAGGTCGACTCAGCCGTCTACCATTTGTGGGATGGTAAAATAAATACTGGCGGTGGTCAAGGTTATCGCTAGGGAAGAAATGGCGAGTTCTTCGCAACAGCAGGCGCTCTTGGGCTGTATGCTGACTTAATTGGGCTCCGCCCTCGCTGGCTCAAAGTGCCGTCATTGGGATGAGCTCCTACGCAACGGGCCTACACGAAATCTTCTTCTTCTTCTTTTTATGTATAATATGCATCTCATATTTCACAGCAGTCATGATGGCTGGTGAAACTGCTGTCTGCTGTTCTTGATGGGTAAGACTATTAATTTTGTAGCTTATTGGTACGGAGGACCATCTGACATGCTGAATCATTAGCTGGTCTGCACTCTACCCTGGGTCATGCATTACTCACCTTATAAACTGCCGCTGCCGAAATACAAGCCGTGATCCCGTCGGATGCTGAGCTATCAATTGACAGGCTGTTTGTTGCAGTATCAAGTGTCTCATCTGACTGTCATTTCAATAAGTCCACAACGTCCATACATAGTGGCTGAAAAAATTTTGAAAAGTGTTTTTATGTATAATATGCATCACAATCTTCGGAACAAGTTTAAGGGTAAAATAGTGCGTATTATATGCGAGATTTTACAGTACTAACCACTTGATAGCAACCCAACCGCGAGTCAAAACCACAATCTTTCGATGGTATGTCCAACGTCATTTAACTGTTATGCTATTAAGCACAAGATCAAGCATCAGATGAAAAAAGTAAGGTAAATACATTTTTTAGTTCAGGCATGGGAATAGTCTGTTTAGTATTCTGTGCAGTGTTGTTGAAATTGTAGCTTTCTGTGTTCTTGGAAATGAATGAGTGATGATGATGACTGTTTAGTGGCGTTTCAGTTATGGCATCTCTACTTTACAAAATGGTTGTTTGAATTACGTGTTAACTTCCGAGTTTGTGTTGTTATCTGTTTGTTGTAAAGCAGTTTTCATCACTGTTGCTTTATTTGTAGACTGATGTTATTTCTGATTTTTCAGTGCAGTGAAGGTATTGGTGTCAAGGCCTCGAGGACAAAAATAGTGCTGATCTTGAAAAAAACTTTGCTCCTGACGTAAACCATCAAATCCATGCAGCTGACGCTGTGTATTCTAAGTGCTAGCTAAGCTACTGGTTAATGGTTATATATTCTCCGTGCACGTACGTTGTGTTTAACCACTTTTTGTGCTACATTTGATGGTCTCGAAAAAAGTGCTTCTTTAAAAGTCAAAGAACTTGTATGATGACTGTTTGTTGAATTTGGACAAAACTTGCTTTCTTTGTAGATGGTTTGAGCGAGCGACTCAAGAATGTCTTCGGCAACATAACAATACCAGCTTTAGCTTTACCACCGGAATTTGACAGCACACTTCAAACACATCCTACAGATGATGACACTTTCGTACAGTTTGGTCGCGTGTTTTCTTCATCCGTTCTGCAGCACATTCTAGACTATACACTCGTGTACGTTGGAAGTCCTGAATGTCGGTTCCTAAGCGCAGTTCTGATGACATTCGCCAGGTGTCGCTGTGTCGTGTACAACCCAGACACTTACGAAACTGTTGAGCTTAGCACAGCACAGACCAACAAGGCGCTGGCAAGACGAATGTATCTTGTGGAGCGTGCTCGTGATGCACAGCGAGTCGGCATACTCATAGGTACAAAGTGTTGTTACTGCTGAAGTAGTCAGAAGTATTTATATCCAGACATTATCAATATATTGTTCTACTACTCAACCGATTATTTACTATAGCTCACATTTTCTCCTATTTAAATAGTAATGATTGTATATTACTACTAATGGAGACCTGTTTACTATTTGCAGTGGCGTCGTGGCAGTGGGGTAGGGGAGCGCGGCTTCGTCCAAGTTGTGGGCTGTTGCAAAATGGCTGGAAAATCTTTTTGGTTGGAAAAATTTCGTCCAAAAGTGCAAAATTTTGAGCTGAAAACTTCCATTTTTGGAGAATTTGGGGGCATATTCGAAATCTGAATACTGTTGAAATACCCAAAATCTACTGACTGTTTAAATAGGCCTACTGTTTTAAATGGTGAAAATTGTTGGCTGTTGGCATTTGTATTATATTATTAATCTGCCAGTCCAATGACAATTTAATTATTGGCATTGGACTGGCAGAAACTATGTGAAGTATTCAGTAAAGACTTTATAATGACCGCAGACCGCAGGCCATTAGCGTCAGAATTTGACATTTTTTGCAATGGTTAATATCAGTTGAATTAGTATTTAAACAGTGAGTTTAACTGTTGGTCCCAATGTTGTAGGGACACTGGGAGTTGCTAATCACGTTGAGATTGCATCACAGCTCGAGGTGGCAATTCGTCGCACAGGAAAAACCGTTTACCGTTTCGTCATCGGCAAACTTAACCCGGCCAAACTGGCAAACTTCTCTGACATTGACGTATTTGTGCTGATATCCTGTCCAGAGAACAGTCTGCTGGACTGCCGGGACTACTTTCAGCCGATTGTGACTCCATTTGAGATGGAACTTGCCTGTAATCCTCGGCGTCAGTGGACGGGAAAGTGTGAACTGGACTTTAACCAGCTGCTACCAGGTATTGTCCGAGTAGCTTGGTAGTCTAACGGTAACGTGCCGGACTTGTAGTCCTGAGGTCACTTAGGGGCGCAGGTTTTACTCTGCACCGGGACACTGCCGGGTAACGACCTTAGGCAAGTTGTTCACACACATGTGCTTCTGTCACCAAGCAGTATAATTTGGTACCGGTCAAAGGGCGGTGATGCCCCGAGGCTGGGAAGGTAACCGTAGGTCTGGCGTCGCACTGGCCATGCGTCACGGACTCGAGTGGTTTATCCACCTACGGGCTCAA
>Ga0209367_1013315_pt1 | contig 10601 bp, 5 predicted proteins | sample WorMetLIZISLAND2_FD_187412 | JGI IMG/M metagenome (GOLD analysis project Ga0209367, IMG submission 187412) | Marine gutless worms symbiont microbial communities from Max Planck institute for Marine Microbiology, Germany - Olavius geniculatus... ...
TGTTTCCAGAGTGATCGCCTTACTTTTCCAAATCTTGTCCAAGGCCTTCAGGTTTGCCATTGCCTTTGCCATTCTGACTGCTATTTCCTTTGAACAGTCCAGGTCATATGTCATGTTGCTTCCCAGACACATGGCACATGGTTAACACATGGCTTGTACTATATACCGTTCAGCCTGTGATCTATAGTTAGTAGCTACCGATTCTTTCACCGCCACTTTTGTGATTTGTGCAGAACCGATAGAAATGTCTTCATTCTTAGCCGACCGTACTTAGCGGTGGTTGTGCGTAAACATTCTGTGTACACGTAAAATACTTTGCGCAGAATCTTTACCAGGCAGTATGATATAACTTGCAGAATAAAACAAGTTGCGATATGTTTCTTTGTTTTCTCTAAAAATATGAAAAAATACTCGACGCAGACTGTAATGTTGCCATGTACTTGAAAATATCTTTGCACAACACAATGACACTGCACAATACATACACGTTATGCATAAAAGTACACACGCGCATGATCTCTTCACTTGATTCAGCAACGGTTAATCCATTATCATGGTCTGAACAAAAAAGATTATACGAGAAATAAATTGATAAAGTTGTAACAGTACGTAATAAACAATAAAATACAATTAAAATATAAAACAACACAAAACATGTGACGTCAGCCTGGTCTTTGAGCAAAAAAATGACTTTTCTCCGTGGAAGATCTTTCCATACATCACTTGGCTATGGTAGTATTTACAAATGAAACCTAAAACCGAGAAACACCAAAAACCTAAAATAACCCAACAAAGCAACAAGCTAACTCTGGTTAACTCAAGTCTTGCCTTGCAACATTTGGTCAGAAAATAAATAAGGTTTTGTTTGAACAAAAGCAAAGCTCTCCGAGCTTACAACGGCCGCTTATTTTGGTAAACTACCAATGATATGTGTAAAGCATGACAAAAATATCACATATCAGTAACGAAAGTTGGTAAGTTAAAATTACGTTGTGCGTAATTGCTGGCATGCATAGCGCACGGCGGAATTGGTTACGTACCTCGTTTTAACAATAATGAAAACATCACAACGACAAGTAACAACAGCAGCGATAACAATGTAATTACATAATTACACACTCTGTGACTGATCCGACCAATAAAGCAGCGAATTACTGGCACAGAGCTATACAGGTACGGCAATAAATGTACGTGCCAGATCTGGATTTAAACAGCCTAAACCGAAACGCCGCCACTATCTGGTTGGCTATATCCGCGATCTGTAAAATTTCATTAGAATCTGTTCATTAACCTGCTGGGATATATCTCCTATATCTTAATGGATGTAACAATCAGGGGCGTCATTTAAGGAGGGGCTGGGGGGTCTACGGACCCCCCCAAGAATTTATTATTTCAGTTGTTTCTCTGTAAATTGTACCTTTGATTAAACGTGAAACAGCTAAAATGTTAATGTTACAAGAACTATTTAATATTACAGTTTGAAGTAGATTTTAAACAACATTATGATCTGATTACTATGATCGTGTTCACATTATTGCATTTTGTGTTCTTTTTTGCTGTTTTACATTAGTTTTCTGATGAGACATAAGACATGTGTGCTTGCAATGGACTTTGGTTGATTAATGGACTTTAAATGGCAACACGTAAACTAAGCATAATATACTTATGTATACGTAGGCTAGTAAAGAAACATTTATTATCCTAGCAGTTGGACTCATCACTTGGAGTATAATTTTGTCAGTTCAAGTATGTTATAGAACATGCAAGGTTGTTAGAGTGGGGAAGTGTTAGATTTATTGGTCTGTTAATGATTGTTATATGCATTTACTGTGTAAACTGCATGAAATTTGGTCAACTAATTCGCAGGAAAGTCATTCAAATTGTTGCCACGAGATGTCACATTTTAAGGCTGAAAATGCACTAAATTCGATATCGGCTGGGGCTCCGCCTCAGACCCCGCTGGGGGAGCTTACAGCGCTCCCCCAGACTCCCTAGCTGGATTTAAGGGGGCCTACTTCTAAAGGGAGAGGAGGGCAGGAAAGGAGAAAGGAGGGGAGAGGAAAAGGAGAGGGAGAAAGAAAAAGGGAAGGAGGAAAGGAGGGGAGGGAGGGGGAAAGAAAGGGGGAAAGAGAGGACCCCCAAGGATTTAGTGAAATGACGCCACTGGTAACAATTCTGGATTTTGATCCGAAATTTAAAAAAAAACTAAAATCCAAGTAATCATCGAAATCTAAAGCATTTCCTCCTTCAGCCATGACCAGTGACCAACCGCTTCGCAAAAATTCACCACAATCCGTCGAATTATCCAGACGACAGACAAATAGACAGAGTGATGGACAGAGAGACAGGCAGGCAGATACGCCTATGCTCACGTAACGTCTTTCTAAAGCGGAAATATTAAGGTGTTATAGTTGCTGCTGCTGCTGCTGAAGATGATAACAGTGATGATGATAATGGTGACGAATGAATGAATGAATACGCTGGTAAACTGAAGCCATCGCTACACTGACATCAGCAGACTATAGTCACTGTTTCGCGAACGAACTTAAGCCGCTGTCACACTGACGACACACTCGTACGACACACACACATACATCATTGTGTCGCACCATGGTGATAATAAACACGAAACACGCAAGGCTCGGTTAATAATCGGACAAAATATATCAAGTTATGGCGGATGTGTGGGAGTAGTCGGCGTAGGCCTGCATAAAATTATATATGCAATGGCAAGAAATTTATGATCGTTTTTTATGGACAGAACCGAACAAAATGTTTTAAACCAGTTTATTGCTGCACATACTTCGTAATGACTCCGCCACTATAACGTTATTGGAGCAAATGCGTTTCACGCACATTGTAACAAAACGCTGATTTTAAATTCGGCTGACAATTTTTGCCATTTTTTACACGTCGGAAGAAGTGAACAAAATGTATACCGAGAAGACTTCACGCAAGTAGGTTAATCATTAAACATCAGACAGTAGACTGAAGGTCGACCGAAGTCGACCGAAAGCTGAGATTTTAATTTCTGTCAAAACCGAAACCAAAAGTTAATGGTGAGTGGATGCAACTAGACGAAAAGGTAGGTTCAGTGATGTGAGACTAGATTTAAACATAGCTAAGCTTAGTAGCTCTTGTAAAATTTCCTAATACATGTGACAGACCAACGTTACAGCATTCTACACGACTGTGACACATAAGAACATTAACAACAACGAGCAACAAGCAATATTCACTACTAGAACATCGTTAAAAATATGTACGAGTATACCACGTGATTAATCTGACAACAGACAGCGGCATATTGACATTATGACTTCCGAATACCGACAAAGAAACTAGTATAGTATTTTTTAAATCATAAAACTACAACCTTTATTTTGTTTATTTGTTAACGTTACGGCAACCAAACACCGCGGCGAACAATTTGTCATAGACATGAAGAAGTTGTCAAGACACACGGTCTCAGTTCATCGACTGGCCGTATTTTCTTTAAGGTGCCATTTAACGGCAAACAAAATTCGTTCCGAAGAAGGCAACACCGGTTGCTGAAACGTGAACACAACGTGATTAAATCTTACAATTTATTATTCATTTCAACTAATGAGTTTATTCAAAAATAAGAGTAAATGATGAGCGGAAATCCAGCCGCTGATCTCCATTACACGACGGGGCATTAATATTCAGCAGGGCACTATCAGTAATTTACATACTTACATGAATATGCATTGCATACGTATGGACAACGGGCCATTACACCCAGCACGGCGAAAAGAATACTTTCTCTAGCGTTAATTAAAATATCTCAATCAATCAGCCAATCAAGGTTGCACTAGTAACACAGCTAGTCTAAGGTTAGTTAGTGGTTTGAAATGCTGACAGAACGTTGAGAGTATGAAATGTTGTTATGTTCTCCGGCAGAGTGTTCCAGACACAAGGTCCAGCAACCTTGAAAGCCCGGTTACTAACAGTCGAAAGCCTAACAGATGATTTACTTCACAAGGTTATGTTACCAAATCTAATATCATATTAGTTAAGTTTTATTATTTCTTTGCTGTTCATTTCTTGTCTACCGTATTACGTGAATAAAGATGTGTGTATATATGCGCAATAGTGTATTAAAGCTGTTTTTCTGCGACATCGTGTAGGCCTACAAACGTTTCATACTCATCACAACAATAATTGGCTCAGTTGACGAATAAAGCAGCTTAAAAAATCAAGTGAATGAATGGCTTGGTTGGTCGCAAGAACATGTTGTCGGTGTGTTCTCGTCTTTAATATGTTCGACTAGTCGATTTGTGACACCAGCTTTAGATGCGCACCGAGTCGTGCTTTTGTCGCGACAGTTTCGACCTGCAAAAACATTGCAACGTTGCTGCAACAAAATGCTAAAACATTCTATGCACGCTTGTAATCCTGGCTGTTCGGTCATGTGCATCGACGCTTTTGCACCACGCTATGGCTCAAAACAAAATAATCCAGTCGTAAATTTGCAAAATCTTGACAGTATTTGAAACATCAATATCCAAATTACTACATATATACATAAAAAATTAAATAACTGAAAGCCAACGTTACTACAAAGAAATTGCGAAATTTCTAACGATTCCCTGGCCTTGACTACAGAACGATGCCAGATACGCCGTACATCGACAATACAGTTAGTTATTTTGTGAACTGTCAAGCGGCGACACCGCCGGTGACTTTGTGCAACTTGTAAAGATTATTTCAACTATAACGAGGTATTTTTCCGACACCAATTTCTCGAACAAATTATAGCATTACACGGCCGAATTGAAAGCTTTGCTGTCATTCCTGCTGACGTGTTCGAAGTGAACGAGTTAATTATATCGCAAAAACGATGCTGCAAGTTAAAGCCAACTGTTAAGGTGTGTTCAAAGCGACACACATAAAATGAACTGAGATAAAATGAAAGCCGCACGCTGCAGCTTTCATTTCCGTTCGTTTCATCCCATTTTATTTTTGTTTCGTTTCGTTTCATTCAAGTTCACTTCAGATCTGTCGCTTGGAACGCTCCTTTAGTTTCAAGTGGCTGTTAATCAGTGTTGATGTCCGTGGTACCTGATCTGTCCGGCGAGCAGTGGATTGATAGCATAGAGCCAGTCGTGAAAGTCCTTGTCACTCGGCGTCTGAATCAGGTAGCCGTTGTAGCGCGTGATTATTGAAAACGTGTTTGCCGCCTGCACCATACCAGTCCAGTCAACCAGTCGTCAGTCAGTCAATCAATTCAGTCAGTTGATCAATCAAAACACATTTATACTGCACCACAATGTTGGAACAGGGGCGTCATTTAGGGAAGGGGCTTGAGGTCTACGAACCCCCCAAGGATTTGTGATTTCAATTTTTTCCCTGTAAATCATGCCTTTTAAACAGTGTTACTGCTGCAAGAACAATACGTTACGTAGACGGAGACCCCAATGATTTACTGAAATGACGCCACTGTGTCGGAAACGAATCAAAGACGAAGAATCAGCCACAAATTTACTTGTGCTGAAACGATTAGTTTCATTTCACTTTCACTTCCACTTCGTTGTTCCAGTTTCCGTTTAACAAGCAAAGATGTTCTCGCGTTCTGCGCCGACATGTATGCGGCCGTCCTGTTCTACAGTTACGCGTACTACTCACACGCTGCACTGCGCCCAGTGCCGCGTGCAGTTCGCCAGCCGCAAGTAAACAATGTGCGCGAGATAGGCGAAATTTTCAGAAAGTTTTTAACCTCCGGTAAGCTTCCCCTTTGATCTTTAGAAACGAAAATTGACGATTAAGTTACTCCATCCCCGGGAAAAGTTCGCACCAATTTTTTTCCTACGCATTTTTGTTTTTGAGTTAGGAGACCGTGCAGTACAGACGGACGGACGGACGGGCGGCCGGACAGGCAAAACCCGTAATGTGCCCTAATAGGACGGCCGCACGAAAATGTCATTGCGTATAGTCTTTCAAATGCTATTAATAAAATGCATCGCGGGAGACATTGTGACAACATAATCGGCCAGCTATTAGCTAAAGTTTTTCTCTGTATGCTGTTTTTGTGTTGTGTACATTATGTTTCTGTAATGTTTTTAATTTGTTCAAAATAATCAACTTATTTGCATTTAATTAGTACCTTGTATATTGCGATTGTCAACAAAACACACACGAGGATGATGATGATGATTGTGATATTACAGAGCAATCTGTCGTATACCCGTATCATGGCTTGCGACTCCTCGCTGCACTCCATGTGAGCCGTGGCCAGGTTGATCAATCCCCGCTCTACGACATCTTTGTCGCTGTTGTACAGGAATATGTACGGACGACGCACCACCTACGTGTATTATAAACAATGCAATAGTAAACGATTAAGTGACATACTTTATAAAAACGTTTGACGCCAAATGTCGTGCAACAAAGACGGTGACTGCATGCTATAAATTCATTTTTTCTTAAGTCTAGTTAAGTTTAACTAATTTTTAATAATTTTTATTTATTTTTGTCTGTACAGTCTGCTAGACTGCTACCATAGTTTACAGTGAATAAAGAATGATTTTTGGGAACTACAATTGGTTCTGCTTCATATTCGTTGCTATATCACGGTACGATGAACGAAAAATAAGATGTTCACGTAATATACTTACGACCCACATCTTGGTCCAGCCGGTGGCATTTTCCTCGAGGAAGTAGAGATAACCTCGCCTCGAGATGACTGGACTGACGCGCATCTCCTCGACGCCGGCTACAAACTGTGCGTACTCGTCATTCTCCATGTCCCGCCACGGCGACGCCGGCAGACGACGAGTAGCGTCAGCGTCCGCAGCAGCAGCAGCAGCAGCCAGATTATCACTCGACAAAGACTTCTTGCATGTATGATCAGTCGTCAACGACCTGCAGTGCAGCCAGTCGCCATAAAAATGTACAGTCTTTAATTGATTTATCTGAAGCACAACTTGAAAAATGCTTCGCTTCACAGAGATTCAAGGCCAGTATTTAATTCAAGGCCAAGGCCAAGGCCAAAGCCAAAAAGTGATATTCTATGCCAAGGTCATTGTGTAAGTAAGTAAGTAAGAAAAGTAAGTATGACAATTTTACTCTGTGCATCAAAAGCATTCAAACCGTAATCAACCACAAAATGCTCAGAGAAACATAGTTTCAGTGTTTGAGATTAGTTACTTGCACAGTACACATTCATTACAAAAGACTGGAGGCCAAGGCGTCGAGGCCAAGGCCAAGACTATGGCCGCGATTTTTCACGTTTCCTGACGGAAAAGAAAATTACTTCCGTTGACAACTTGACAACGTGTCTAACTGAGGCTGAGCTAAAGAGTCATGCGCACATAACGGCAGTTGCAAGACACATCGTGTCTTACAAAGTTTTTTAAGCTAATCAAAAATGTAATAATGACATTTTTAACGGCTAAAATTTTTAATGATGAATCATATGATTTATCATTACTTTCCGCAGCTCTAATTTTAATAACCGATTCTTCATTCACCATTTAGCATTTATATAGTTACTGATAAATTTTAATGGATTTATTCATTTAGACTAGCCATGATAACACACACTGCAGCTACAGTATATAGTAAACAAAATGTACACAAGTCACTCAAACAATAAAGGCATGCATCATGCGTTATCGTACAGCATAAACCGAAGTTAATTTCAACCACTGGGCTAAATTAACTGAAAACAGAAAAATAAATGGACGACAAAAATTTGGCAAACTTAAGTTCACTCACACCGTCACACGTGACATGCAACTATCAAGCAAAAATAAATTTAGAAAAAAAAACAGAATTGCGTGACAATCACAAAAGCGAATGTGGCAAATAAAACGACACCGATAACTGCAGGGGCAACTAGGCCGCGTTACACACCCCGCCATGCCCGTCCGTCTGTCTGTTCGTCTCTCAGTTTGTTAATCAAGCGCGAAAATAACACTAAAAACGATACGCAAATTTATAATATTGCAATTTGAATTCAAAGTATAAAACGCCTGTTCGACTGTTACGTCAGAATAAAAAATTGAACAAAACCAAAACACGGAAGATAAAATGTCATGTCAATCAAAACACATTTGGATAGCGCCATATATCGCGAACGAATCAGCTCTAGCGAAAAAATCAGTCACAACAAGCAATTAGCTAGCAGATTCACTTGAGCTGCATTGATTAGTTTCACTTTTACTTTGAGTTTCAGTTTCCATTTAACAAGCAAACACGCCATGGGCCTACATGTATGCGGCTGTCCACAAGTTAGTCTATGTCAGGTCAACTAGGCTTAAATGGCGTGGATTTTTCTAACTGTAGACTCCAGTAGCAGCACACCAGCAGAAGCAAAACAATAATCATGCAGAAAAAAGAAACCGGAATCAGGCTAAGGGAAGAAAACAAACACCCACGCTTACAAGAATGTACAGTAGTTTGACGAGCATTCACCAGGCGGCAGCACTAACAACACTCAACACCACGTGACCGGATCTGGCCACGCCCACTACTCACCCAGTCCCGCCCACAGCAGGCGCCGCCGTCAACTTGCTGTGTACATCCGGGGCGGAGCTGCTTCGCGGGATTGACTGATAGGGAACCAATAGCAACGAGCCGCCAGCCGCGCGTTCAACGCCCATTGGCCTTCTGTTTTTAGCAGCAGGCGACGGCGAAGCGTGCCTGATACACAAATTGCACGGAGGACAGATAATGTTTATTCATTAATGAATGACATATTATGCGGCTGTCCGCCTGGACATGCACGACCTTAATCGTATCACTTTAGGGCCGAAAATTGGCAGACGTTAATACTCCTGCCATGGAAAACGTTCACACCAATTTTGGGTTTTCTACACAGAGCAGAACGAAGGCCTACGAAACAGACAGACAGACAAACGGACGGACGGACGGGGACCAGAGACTCATAATGCAGCGTAAGAGAACGACCGCATAATAACTTTACATAGGCCCTACAATCTATCAAAACAACAAACAGAGTACCGCACTACACACACTCTATAGCCAGTCTTTATAGGCCATGCAACTCCGATTCAGTAGAAAAAAATAAGAATAAAATTAGCCTAAAGCAATATAGTGTCTGTGTTTAAAAACAAATAAAACAACTGTAAACGTGGGTGTCGTTTTCTAGACGCAGCGTGCCACTGAGAGTGACAGAAATCTAACCAACATTTAATCATTTAAACTTCTTAATTAGCATGCGTGAAAACGTAGCCCAGCTGTGCATGAACAGTAGGCTAAGTAGCCTACGCATACATACGTGACCAATAAAATAGCTGAAAATAAGCGTGCACCAGAAACGACCATTAAACACTACTGCTCTGTGACGTTGCTGACCTGTTAATAATTGGTCTCTGAGGTAAGGCTGGTCTATCAGTGACGTCATCATCAACAGCAGTGGATGACTCATCAGCTGGCTGTCTGTCAGACACCTGTCACGCCAGTAAGCAGGTAGGTAAGTAACAGCAATGTTATCGAACTGAAAAATGCATCAACGCTGGTCCAATGCTGACGAACGCCATAGAGCTGCGCAAACCCTGCCCAAAAATCGGCACATGGATTCTCACGCCCGGAAACAGGACAGACGAACGGAAGGATGGACAGACGGACAGGCGAGACCCGTATTGCGGCCCATAGAACGGCCGCACAATGACAGTAAAAATGACAAACGTTATGAAGTCGTCATAGTGCTACATTGCACGAGTACGTGTAGCTGCAGTTAAACGTAATCGTGCAATGTTGGTTGATTGTTACAAATTTCCTATGGTGGGGAGCATAGTATAGAGAACCGATATAGGATAACTTGATAAGTCTGCTGAAATGACGTCAGTAGGTTGACACATACTAAAGTTACGGGCAATTAACTTATACCCGACATCGCGCATTTTTTTTATCGTTTTTATATATTCAAAGTTTAAATTCTCGCGGGATTATATTTGCCCACATTTAAAAACAAACAACAAACAAACAGAAAAAGTCAACTCAGTATTACTGACGTCAGCGAGTAGCCTGGCGCGCGTCTCCTTGTGACTGTTGAGCATCAGCTTCAGACACTTGACAATCAGCGCCGTGCTCGGGTCAGTGTCAAGGACGTTGTCAAGGTCATTGTGCCGCTGAAGGTCAAATTCGTCGGCGGATTTCTCCATGTCGCTGGTGCTACGCTGTCGCTCCTTGTCTGACAGCGGCGTGTCTGCTGTGGCGGTGACGCGGCCCTGGCGCCGGTATTTGTTCACCGCCTCCTTGTCCAGTTTACTCAGCTCCGCCTTCCTGTCTTGCTCGGACAACTTCTCACGCAGCAGAAGAACATGCCGCGCCTTCTCCACCTGAAATAATACGCCACCACCGTGGTAGTATGTACCGTAAGTAAGACCTATGATGTTCTTAGCCTATATAAATGAACTTGCTGCTATTCTTCGTAAACATGGTATTTCTGTGCAGTTATTTGCCGATGATGTCAAGTTACATCTAACAATTCTAAACGTTATTGACATTGAGCAGCTGCAAGGTGCATTAAGTGACCTTGTACAGTGGGCTGACAGGTGGCAGCTTAGCCTATCTGTTGATAAATGCTGTGTTTTAAATATTGGTATATTACA
>Ga0209367_1013316_pt1 | contig 10601 bp, 5 predicted proteins | sample WorMetLIZISLAND2_FD_187412 | JGI IMG/M metagenome (GOLD analysis project Ga0209367, IMG submission 187412) | Marine gutless worms symbiont microbial communities from Max Planck institute for Marine Microbiology, Germany - Olavius geniculatus... ...
GCCTACGTCGGGACAAGCCGCCAGCTCAGCTGCCGCCAACGCCATTACGCCTACTACAGCCGCCGCCGCCGCCGCCACGCCGCCAGCCGCCGTACAGTCCTCTCACGGCGTAAGCATGTCCATTGCTCACTGATGTAGTTCTTGAGACCAAAGTCTGAGTCTCGAGGCGCCTTGAGGTCAGAAAATAAAGTCTTGGTATTGGTCTGATCAATCAACTAATCAGTCAGTTAATCAAAATATTTAATAATCAGCTGATAGACTGCAAATGATGAACATACAAAGTGGACCTATGCAAATAAAAACGAAGATAAAATAGGCCTACAATAGAATATTCATTTTAGTGCTTTATCTAGTACGATGTGTGTTGACAAGTCTTGGAATTTTAGCACCTTTTTCGACTGGCATCGAGTAGCATGCACTGCATAATTCGTCACGTCTAGTTATGTATTACTTGACGAAAATTGTTAATCAGTGAGTTAATACGTTAAAACATTTGATGCTGTATGAACAGTCTTGGTTTTATTTTTTAAAAAGTCTTGGTTTTTATCTAGCTTTTATCTTATCTTTTACCTTGTCTTGATCGTGGAAAACGTTTTTACGTGCGACAACAGAATGCTTCGCGCGTCTTAGCCATGGCCTGGGCGTCTTTCCGTCTGTCTGTCACACTGCTGTATTGTGTCAAAATGGTGCAACCTAGGATCACGAAATCTTTACCGTGGGCTGCCTCGAGGTTTTTAGTATTTTTGTGACAAACTTTCATGCCTCTGGGTGAGGGGGTTCCCCTCGAACAAGGGCGTCAAAAAAAGCGGTACACCCTAAAAGAACGTTTTTGCCGTTATTGGCTCGTAGAGTCTGAAAACGGTTGCAGATAGGTATAGACATGCTGCTTATCATAACAAGCACTTGTGACAGGCTTTTTAGATTTATCAAAACCGATGACTTTGACGACCTTGAACTTTCAAAAAAAGAGTTTTTAGTGGATTTTTGCAATTTTTTGGATGCATCGCAATTTCAACACTGAATTGCGCCGAAATGGCTGGAGATAGACCAAGACAACCTGCATATGAAATTTTTGCCATTATACGTAGATTTTAGCAGTCTAAGTCCCGACCCCTATAGGTTCAAGGAGGCCGGCGCAGGCAGGCGTCAAAGACAGCTACCCCCCTAAAAGTGGTTATTTTACCGCAGTTATCTCGTGTAGCGTGAAAACGGTTGCAGATAGGCACAGATATGCTGCAGTAGTGACAAGCTTTTTATTGGTGTAAACATCGATGACCTTGAATGACCTTGAACCACCAAAATAGGGGTTTTTAGTAATTTTTTTGTGATTTTTAACTATGACACACATTTTAAAAGTGAATTGCGCTGAAATGGCTGGAGATGGACCTGGGCAACTTGCGTATGGCATTTTTAGCATAGAACGTACATTTTTAAAAATCTAAGTTTTGATCTCTTAAATTCAAGGAGTTTTCCGTACGGAGGCCTTAAATTTAAGTACTCTTTTAAATTGCATTTAATAATATTTTATTACTGTAGGCCTACACTGATTGCCAAAGTGGCAGGACCGCTGCTATCGCGCGTCACGTGAGCTTTGCTTAAATTACTTGTCGTTTACGTCAGTGAAAGCATTTATTGAAATTTTTACAGCAGTGTATTTTTGCTTCGTAGCCTTGTAAAATATTGATAGGCAAATTATAGAATTGTACCTTGCACCTTGTGCATTACGGTGACCTGGCGGTATGGTGGACCTATATGTGAAAGTATTATAAATTGTGTGTACTTTACGATGATCGTAAAGTAGCCTAACAGGGTGTTTACGCGATCTAGCAAACGTCCAGCAAACTTCCAGCAAATGTATTCAAAATACACGTGCTAATTGCCGGACGTTTGCTGAATTGTGTAAACACCCTGTAACTGAATCTTCTGCGATCTGTTTTAGGATAAAGACGGCAGTTGCAACGTTTGTACCTGGCTCACGGTAAGAAACTTGATTTTAAAACTTGATTTAATAAGTACACCGCGAGTTATATCATCATTTTTGTTCGGTTTCTGCATTGTGTTCTGTACTTTCTGCCTCAGGCGTTTTTGCCCAGCCCATGTACGGTATTTTGTGGATGTGCTATTTCTTGTTTGGCCAATGAAAGACACGCAGTTATTAGTAACACACAAGCGATGTTGTTGGTTAGAAAGTCGTGGGAAGCAGAAAGTTGCAGACAAACAGCTGCAAATTTCTAATAGATACTACGGGTACACAAAAGCTGAATGTTGTCCGTACACTTCTTTTAAAGTGGAAAACTTCCAGCTTCAAATTTCGTTTTTTTGGATACATTTTTTGGACAAGAAGATAATATTTTTTCGAAAGGCTAAAACTTAAGATTATGGAGGGACCACGACCCTACTGTTTGTAATGATGGTGATGAATGATGACAATTATGAAATGTACAGTGGGTCAAAAAACGTCCCCGACATTCTCTGTCGTAACATGAAGAACTATCAGACTTTTTTATAAGTTTTGGTACGATTATTTCTGACAACGTTATAGTTACAGGCGACGTGTGACATTGAATAGTCGTTTGATGGTCTCCGTTGTGTCAGGAATATTTGTACCAGAAATTATTTCAGTGTGATAATCATTTTTAAGTTACCTCTGAAAATGTCGGGGATATTTTTAAGACGCAGCTTAATATGTGTTCTGCCAGTGTCAAATGACGAAATGTATGTATGTGTGTTTTTTTCTGTCAGAACCTGCGGCGACGGCGCCAGTCTGGACCGGTAGACCCTGACGTTGGCAAGCGGCAAGCTCGTCGCATAGATAAGATCGCTCGGCGCGTCTTTCCGTCCGCATTCGTGCTGTTCAACGTCGTCTACTGGACCGTCTACGTCGTTATGCCCGACCCTTCCACCGGGGAGTAGCAGCCTATCCGTGCTGAGGCCGCACTGAGGCCGAAAGTTCGTTCCGAAACCGAGGCGGCCGAGGACGGGTGTTGCGGCTAAGGTTGGTGCGAAAGGTGCGTGGCCGTAGAGGAGTTCGTAAGAACAACGCGGAGGCCGAAACCAGGAATCATTGTGATATCGTTCACCGGCCAACGAAGCCGAAAAAAATCGAAAGTTTATTTCGTTAAAGCCCAGGCCGAGAACGGATGATTCGGCGGCCCTAAGGTTTTCGTAGCCATGCAGCCAGGAAGAAAACGACCAACGAGGACGATAAAAAGAGAGAAAGTTTGTTTCAAAGTCAACCAAGGCCGAGAATGGCTGGGGTTGGTGTGAAGCGTGCGTGGCCACAGCAGAAGGAGACCGAAAATGCTTTCGGCCACGACCGAAACCGAAACCGATAATACTTGTGATATTGTTCCCCGGCGAATAATAGCGCCTCCGAAGTGAGAAACAGCCGAAAAAGAAGCCGAAAGTTTGTATCGAAGAAGAAGAGACCGAGAACGGGTGGTCCAAAAAGCGTGTGGTCACAAATGAGAACACCGAGAGTTTGTTTGACCAAGACTGAGACCGAGCGTCGTGGTGACATCAAAGGTGGCCAAAAATTTCGAGGCCGAAACCAGAAGCAGATGAGGCCAAAGACGAGGACATTACAACGCTTAGCCGATACATTAACAGTAGCGTGATGCGGACAATGGCAATCTCTCCAAAAATCCGCTGAAACGAATACTTAGACAATTCGATCTACAGTATTATACGAATTTTCTTTACCTAAATCGACGATTATAAAATTATGCATTTATGTGCGTGCTGCACAGAGCAGGGGCCTTTAGCCTTCCTTATTTGGCGAAGTCCACAAACGTTCTCTAACTTAAGTATACAAAGCATCTTCAGATGGAATAAAATCAATATAAAGACTGCATTATGTGTTGTTTCTACTTGTATTTATTTCCAACAGGACAATTACACTGTATCTAAAAAACTGTGCTGAATAATTTTTGTTAGAAGTTTGTCAACTTTTCATCAATCTCGATAATTTTTGGCATTACTATAGCAAAGAAACTAAAATCATGTAAGATGGTGCACTCATTTTCCACTTCTCTGTCTATCACGTCAACACACTACCGTGTTAAACGAAAAAAAACGAAATTCCAACAAAAACAATTCTGCACAGTTTTTTGGTAAGCATAAGTAACTGGATGTAAAGCTTAAATGGTTAAAATTTGTCCATAGCTCCTAACGTTAACCCATCTCAGAACTGCGGAGCGTCACCTGCCATGCGGGATCACACAGTGATGCAGTGCTTGCAGTAACGTGTACCTGTAAATGTGCAACAAAGTCCAATCAAATCTAATTAAAAAAAAAACAATTTGGCATAGCGCCAACAACTGCCACAATGTCATTGTGAATCAGAAGCGTTGTGTTGACGCTGACCTGTCTATGTGGTAGGCTGAGACGAACAGTTCAGTTTTAAAAGGATTGAATCATAAAGACCTACACCGGCACAGACCTATTATAGAAGCGTGCCAGAGACAATACGTAGATGTAAACCTAGGCTCAGGAGTATTTTGTTCTATCACTATTGCTCTCAGTTAAATCAGTCAATCAGTAATACTCCGTTTACACGATAGAGCAAACATCGAGCAAATATGAAGCATGCATAAAGCATAGCCTACACGAAGCAGTCATCAAGCAAACGTCGAGCAGACATCGAGCAAGCATCGAGGAAACATCGAGCTGGCTTGTCCAGCTAACATATAGCAGCTCGTCGAGCCAGCTCGTTGAGCCAGCTTGATCGTGTAAACAGGGTATAATAAAAATTGTCCCTAAGACAAAGTTCTCAGAGGCACCTGTTACGACTTACAAGTATAGGCATAACCTACACCGTACTGCTATGACTTAGCTAATATTAACAGACATGTCAACACACAACATTCTGTTGCAACTTGTAGTTATTTGGAAATAAAGAAAATGTTGCGTGCACAATAATTTCGGTTGTACAAACAACTAAAGAGACGCCGACTACGATCAAATTAAATTGACATCAGCGCAAAGTTCTACGAGTCAGTCATCAGGAAAAAAAACTGTCGCTGAAAAGTCGACAAAACAGAGTTCTCTTGAAACACTGATTCAGTGCATAGCATACACCGTGGTCCATAAAGGAACCTGTCGTTAAACATGATTGTGTCTACATCGTAGTCAAAGAGTGACAGATTTAAATGTTTTTCTACCATTACGCTCTGTGGCAAATTTCTGGTTAAACCTACAAAAGGATCTTTCGCATTCAGACGCGTGAATTTGCAGTTGCCATATTTGTGCACATGTATAAGAGGACACGAGCGTGAACTTTGGTAGCTACGATTTGTACGAAAACTTCATCTGCTGCAAATAATTAGATTAATTATACACAGTACACACATAACAATAAAATAGTTTTAAGCATTTTTTACAGTTAAAACCAATTTAACATGCAAACTTGTAGCGTTTAACTTATGAGCCCATAGACGGGTATAACGATCACTTTCTCCTTTTTACAGAGTACAAAAAGGGTTGTTTTTAAATAGTCGAAAGAGTGAATGAACAAACCAATAAATAACATAAGTGCCGGGCAATTAATGCCCAATTTGCGCAAAACCGTCAGACGCCAGGGCATGAACCAAAAATAGCTGAAATTCGGACTTAACATAAACACTTTTAGCAAGTACCAAGACAGCGTAGGATACTACGTGTCGAGATGCCGAAAACTGAGACGCGAAAAAGTTAAGAATGGCGGAAAAGTGAAACGGTCGTCTCACTCTTTAGCCGACTATGGACCCTGGAGCGTCGTAAACTCCCACAGGGGAAGGGGTCCGCGGGGCGGAGCCCTGACCTCCAACGCATTCTGATGAAATTTTAAACGTAGGATAAAATGTTTTTTTCTGGTAGCAATTCTTTTATCTCTTTGGTGTACAAAAATGTGCAAATCGTAAAACACAGCTCGCAAATGATTATTATAATTAATTGATAGCTATTGAGAAGCTGATACCATCCCCTGGAGCCGGACTAAAATAACGCCAAAATACAAAACGGCGAAATACGTTTGCCGCAGTTGTGCCGCGGGTGCCGGTGTCGTGGAAAATTTGTCGCAACTGGAAAAATCTTCCCACCTCCATATTCTCATAATGTAACTAACCCTAACCCGTACTGCTGCACGTGGGAATTATTTTCCGGTGCGACGAATTTTCTACTACACCGGACATTGTTCCCGCTGTCCACGTGCAATCGACGTCTACGAGACCTACAGTAACCCCAGATAAATACTATACAGTATAGAAGAAAAAAACAAATTCGATTCTGTAGCGACGTGTCATAACCAGAGGCGCCGTGGATTAACAAAGTTAATGGGGGGGGGCAAAAAGGTGCAATTTTCTGACAAACAACTGCAAATTTCGGACGTAAAAGTACGCGTTTTCACCGAAAAAGGGCGAATTTCTCCATACCCTCCCCCTCCTCTCACGACGCGCTGGTTATGGTGCTGTAGAATCGAATCGTCGCATCGTTTCGGAACGTGTGAACGAAGAGTTGTAGATAGATCGTCGGATTCTCCGAGACAATCCTTAGCCTGCAGCGAGTCATCATTTGTTGTACATCATCCGGATGAATTCTGAAACGTCACACAATCATTAGTACAACAGATAATTACTCAACGACTCAAAAATAGCATTATAGACTCTTATCATTATCTTTGCCAGATATTGATCTATTGTCAAAACTTTTTCACCAACTGACTCGGGAAAATTTTTTTTTAAAAATAAGCCATACTTTTCATCACATTTTATAGGTGTTGCCACACTACTGTGTGAAATGTTAATGTTATAAACTAGCATGCTTTGAGACTCACTATGCGCTCGTTGTGCTAGTAAGTCAAGAAACGTTTAGATGGCGTCTAAAAGTACGAGTGGACCGAGCGGAAGTGTGTGCTGTTTAGAGGGAGTCGGGAAGAGCGTTCCTAGCAGATGATACGGTAAGTTTGGCGTGTTATGACAAGAATAATATATTACGTATTATTCCGAGATATACTCGAAACGACGTATCGCCGGTCTTCCGGCTATCCACGCTGTATTGCGCTTGCTTGTAGAGAGGCCTGCTTTAAACTTCGGTCGCAATCTAAAGCCCCGATTCCACAAATTCAACTTGTTGTAGACTTGTTGGAAAACAAGTTGTACAACCAGCTGTACAGCGTGTTTGTTTTCGTTTATAAAGTTATGTAATTTAATTGTTTATTTATATTTATTTGTGTTTTGATTTGTCGTTTAGCAGGATTGCACAACAAGTTACTAGGGGTTTTGCTCAAAATTTTCGGAAAATTCAAACATAAAAAAGATTTTAGTGGCAAACGGTGATGCGACCTGGCAAATATAAAACAAAATGCTGTATTAAGTTTTTTTGCATTCCCTATGTGGCAGCACTTTTTTGACGAAGGTCTGCGGCCTCAGAATGCTTTTCTGGTTGTTGTGCGTTTTCGATATAGCTCGTTGAACAGCTTTTTGGGATATGTTTTACAGCTTGTTGCATGACAAATCGGTAACAAATCCAAGAAAGTGGAGAATGGATTTTAACGGTCCGTCAGTACAGATATTATAGCGACGGTTTGACTGACGTGACGTGACCTTTCACGGCGTTATTAGCTGCTGCTGCGTACAATCAAAGCCAAGTCGTAACGCCGTGTTCAGCCGCTTCCGAATAATGCCGGTAATAACCGCAGTTTTCACCTCCACGAGCGAAGAAGATTAACTGGGCCTACATTCTCGAAAGTTTTTCTTCTGGGAATTTTTTAAAGTATTTCCTAAGATTTTCCTAAGCTATAGGTCTCGTAGGATTGACTGTAAAAAAGAATTCTCGACAGAGTCGGTTGCATTTTTTTAGAAACTTCTGTCTTCTTCTTTTTCTTTTCAAGTCTGTAAATCTGCAGTTCGCAAAAATCGGATGCCTTTACACAGATCACGTGACCACATGTCTTTCTAAGTTTAAGCACCTGCAGTTTCAAAACTTCGTGGGAAAAAATCTTATAAAAGCCTCAGTTGGCCTACCATAAAAACCACGTTGTAACGGGTTGTTCTTCCACGTCTGAGTGACTTCAGCTTTCACCTCCAGCAGTGAAAAAATGATGTTATTTTACTCCCATTCTTCTGTTTGTCCGTATGATCATTGCAGAACAAAGTTGTGAACGGACTTTGACAATATTTTGCTCAGTCGCTCAAGACCCGATACGCGAGAACCAGTTCATTAAGAAGCCTAAATCGGACGAACCCCAGCCATATTGTGCTCCGATTCGTTACCGCCTAACGTTAGTGGAATATTGTGCAAGTTTTCGCCTGTTTATTCGCAACAGAATTTAAAAACAAAACAAAAAATACCACGATTGAAACAACAAATCGACATTTAATAGACGTAAAAAGACGCACACATGAGGCCTAGCTAAGTTTACTAATTGTGCAGCTGCTCCAATAAGCCGTATTTCGTTGTTTCGTCCGTTTTACTGTCCCGTACGGGTTCTTAACTCGATAACTATAAACCGTAAAAACAGGTCGTTTGGAACGTTTCTCCAAAATTGCAAAAAAACCCAGTGTGCTAAATTTTCAGCGCAAAAAAGTCACAGGCCAAGGTCGATAGGCGTCAAAACCTTCAGGCAATGACACAGAGATTACATATGGCTGCCAGATCGCGCGTTAGTGGCTTTGCCCACTACACACCAAAGACGCGTACGGTACAGAGCGACGTAACTAAACTGAACTGAGTAGACGTGGTTTAGTTTTTGACTAATGAGCAAGCCGTAATGCATTACCGTAGGCATTGTCTAGCGGCGTCGGTGGACTACGTGACTGTGCTCACGTACGCGTCAACCAATGACCAATGGGCTCGCTCTGTTTTTTTGATCAAAAAATAAACCGTGTTAATTCAGTTCAGTTCAGTTACGTCGCTCTGTATACGCGCCTTAAGCGTAGCGCAGTAGGCGACTACGTAAAGGCCTAACTAAGCGGACGACCGCATACATGTCGAAACAAGGCGACGTGGCGTCGTCTTCGCCTGTTTGACCTCTGTCCGATGTAACATTAGCAAGATGTATTAGAGTAGCGCCCCGACCGACCTTCGTAGTCGATCTTTCCATCACCGTTCTTGTCGGCCGCTTTGATCATTGCTTTAACGTCGTTCTTGGTCAGGTTTTCACCCAAGTTTTTCATCGTAATTCTCAACTCCTTCTCGTCGATCACACCGTTGCCGTCCCGATCGAATACCCTGAAACGCGCAAATCCCAAAACCAATTTTGTGACATTTAATTTCCTGTTTGGTTTGTTTACCTACAATTTACGGCGGCTTTTCGGATAAGCGGAAAAACAGCCGCGGCAAAGCCGGTTTCGGTAATTTGTGGCTAAAAAAATTTGCAGTTATTATGTTAATGCACAAGAAATTACGATGTATGTAACGGTTTAATGAAAAAATACTGTACAATTTTTTTGCACGCGGCATTTTTATTTATTTTAAACGCACTCATAGCAACAAATAATCGGGATTATTTTCCTGAAACAAAACAAACCTTCAGGCAGCCTAGTTTGCTCGCACATTAATGAGGCCGTGACCAATCCAATCCGGAGAGAATCAAAAAGTTGGAGGCAAAAAGTTGACAATGTTTCATCACAGTAGCTGCAGCGAACATCAGACAGTGAAAATTCTGGGTGTTCAAAATTTCAGTTTCCCCTCCCTAATTTCGCAGTTTCCCCACATGGGGAATTCCGGACTCGAGATTGTGCATTTTCCAACGCAACTTTCCCACAAAGAAATTTCAACAAAGTAAGAGTTAGAGGAATAATTGGCCCCCTCTTTGTGTCCCCGCTTCTGTCACGACGCCACTGCTTTCTGAACAAATGGAAAATCTTGCAATACATAAATTATGTGTACGTAAAACTACACCGTGGGCCATAAAACGTGGCACTTTACTTTTGTCCATATCTTCACCAATTATTGACCGATTTTCGAAATTTTTTCACTGGCACACTCTGCAAACAATTTGCAATAGCGCGATTATTATATATCCCACTACATCGTAAATGCGTTTTTACACTACCGTGTGAGACATAAATGTAAGAAAACCGAACGATAATAGCAAACATTTAAGTAAATGAAAAAACACTTCAGACCAACATTGTGTTGAATGATCCGTATGACACTAGACTGTGTTAAACCCACACAGTCTAGTGTTATACAGATCATTCACCACAATGTTAATCTAAAGTGTTTTCTTTAATTTTACCAAAATGTTCGTTTGCTATCATCGTTGTACATGCATATTTCATTCATATTTCACAAAGTAGTGTAGAGGTGCATTTACAGTGTGTTGAGATATATACTAATCACATTATTTGTCCGCAGAGTGTGCCGGTGAACGAATTTTGAAAATCTGTCATTAATTGGCGAAGATATAGACAAAAGTAAAGTGTCACGTTTCTTATAGCCCACCCTGTATATGTTAAATAAACTACTACCATGTGCATGGTTGCGTTGGACAATACACTGTGTCTCAAAAAAGCATGTGACTACATTTTTTGCAATAACTGGAACAATGAATGTCCGATTATAATAATTTTTGGCACACTTATTAATGAGACTATATGTCATCGAATGGTGGTTTCATT
>Ga0209367_1013318_pt1 | contig 10599 bp, 7 predicted proteins | sample WorMetLIZISLAND2_FD_187412 | JGI IMG/M metagenome (GOLD analysis project Ga0209367, IMG submission 187412) | Marine gutless worms symbiont microbial communities from Max Planck institute for Marine Microbiology, Germany - Olavius geniculatus... ...
AATGAATGCAAAAACATCAATAAATTCCATTTATCCTAATCTGCGGGTCCCAACAGCAGGTTTATTACAAGGTTTGACTGTCATGCAGCCGTGATGAAGTTTAGAAATGTTTGTGAAGTCAAGAAGCAACTAGTACAGTTTGGATTGGTCTGGAGCAGAACATTATCAACACTGCTGTCAATGAATGGAGAAAGCGTCTCCTTACCTGTGTTCGCATAGTGGGCCAACACTTCAAGCAATTTTACTGCAGGCAGTTGAAAAATGGACCACTGGATGAATTGTCAGCCATGGTGTTAAAAATGTGAACAAAATGTGTTTTTACACGTTATGTTAATTAAGCAATCACATTGCATTGCATAAAAAAGTGATATTTCGCTGGTTTTGTTTTTCCCAGGTAGTGCAGAAACAAACGTTGGGTGAGATGGGAAACTAAATGGTCTTTTGTTGGCAAGTTGTGTCAGGAATATCACTACCAAAAATTATCAAAATGTGGTAATTGGTTGTCAAGTTACAGTCGAAAATGTCGGGGATGTTTTTTTTGGGACACAGTGTAGTAGTAGTAGTAGAAGAAAATCAGCAGCAGTAGTAGTACTAGTAATGGTAGTAGTTTGTTGTTGTTTTTGTTGTTATACTGTTATTTACTGCTCATAATAGCAATGGCAGTATTGTTTTCATCATCGGTAAGTTTTTTTCGTCTGTTAACACGATAAAACATAAACTGCTGCATTTTGCTTGCTGAAATTTTGTGTGAACAAGTAGCTCAACAACCTCTAGAAGCTTACTAAATTTCAAGGTCATAGATCAAAGGTCAAAGTCACAGGAGCAGATTTTTGGATAGTTTATCATTATGACATAGGATTTTGCTGCTAGTAGCTTCTGCTAGGCAGGCTTAGCTAAGCCGATAGCTATTGGCCAACGCTGACGTCATTGCTATAAATATTTCAACATGCCACAGCTGCTGCCGCGTACAGCCTTAACCTTGTGAGAGGCTTCACAGTCTAGTTGTAGTATCGGTAATGTTTTGTTGACAGGCGAGCTATGATGCTGAGCTGTTAGCCCTGCATGAGCTTGTTCAGCAGAAAGTCTCCACTCTCCTCAGCGATCCTGACAACATTGTCAAACGCACTCTGCTGACACACGGCATCAAACACCTCTGTGTCTTTTTTGGCCGACAGAAAGGTTATCATGTTTTTGTATTACTGGTTGTAGTATTTGTTGTTGTTGTTGTTGTACTAGTAGTATTAGTAGTAGTAGTAGCAGTAGCAGTAGCAGTAGTAGTAGCAGCTAGGAATGGTAGAAGTATTGGTACTATTAGTCAAATGCATGCTACTCACTTACAGCATCAAACACTGTGTCTTCTTTGACCAACAGAAAAGTTTTGTTAGTTTTTGAATAAACAGTGACTTATAAGTTTTATGAATTCATCAACTTACAACAACTTTCATGAACCAAGACAAGGGCATTTACCTGCAGTTATTAGTTTTATAACAATGCAAAATGAATAGTGTTCTGCATAATTTAATACTTGGGTGTGTGTTTTTCAGCTAATGATGTGCTGCTTTCGCACATGATCACATTCCTTAATGACAAGGTATATTATCTTTTGTTTCATCATAGATTTGAAGACACTAAACTTGAGTTTAACTGGGTACAAAAATTTAAAGATTACAGGTGTTAATAGTTGTCGTTGTAATTTTGGTAATTGTTTTAGTATATATTATTTAATATTTATAATAACATAAACTGTAGTAATTTGCATCACTGCAGGCACTTATGGTGCTAACTATTGTAGCATCTTTCACAGTAGTTGGCATCGCCAATGCTTTCAGCAATGCTGCCTCATTTATACACCATATCTCAAAAAATGTGCAACATTGTTTTTGTCAGAACTTTTTACGCGCAAAAGCAGCGACTGCTTTCAGCATGTCTTAGCCATCGCAATTCTGTTCGTCTGTCTGTCACATGGGTGGATGAGTCAAAAATGGTGCAAGCTAGGATCACCAAATCTTTACCATCAGCTGCCTGGAAGACTCTAGTTTCAGGAACCGTAAAGCTTTTCCATAAATTCGAAGGGGGTCACCCCGAACGAGGGCGCTAAATGAGAGGGGGGTGGGCAAATTTTGTGATTTTTGGCCAATAAGTCGCTGTATCTCAGTAACGGTGCGAGATAGGGCCTAGGTTACTATTAATCACTAATAGGAAGTCGTACACTGGCTCTCGATTGGCGCCGAATTCAATGACATTGAACGCCAAAGTAGTGGGTTTTATGGATTTTTTGGCGATTTCGGGCTGCGACACAAGTCTACATTATTCACAAGGTGGCGCCACGCTACTATTGTTATGCGATCCAGATAGAGAATTTGGTATTTGTATATTAACTTAGCGTGAACACCCCAGTTTTCAGCTAAACTACTGAACTGGAACTGCTATAGGCTTTCACGCGTCTCGTGAGCATTATCTCAAATTTCTTGTTTCAAAATCTACCAGCTTTTGAGATATGGTGCTGCATTGGCACAGTATTAGCATTGCTTTGGTGGCAGCTTCGCCTAGCGGTAGCATTGTTGGTCACATAGACAAAGTTACTCGATCCTGAGCTGGGTGACTGTTGACAGGTATACTTTCTTCTTATTCTGACAAGGCACTTTGGCCAACTCAGCCTGGCCATTCCTCCATGGGTAGGAAGAATGAGTACTGGTGATGGTTATAGCCAGTGCTAGGGAAGAAACGATGAGTTCTGTCGAACAGTAGGTTTTCTTACCAGCACTGCTGGCATACTGACCCAGTCAGTTAAAGTCACTGGCTGTTAATGGAGCCATCTATCTGACTGATGGGTCGTGTGCTGGCTCAAAGCACTGAATAGGTGGATGAGCTGTCTGTGTGAAATCTTCTGTGTCTTCATATGTACTCTGGCCAAGCTGACTTGTCATTTTTCTCCACAATCTATAATTATTTGAGTGGGATGTAAAACTCCACTCCATTTGTTCACTAATGGAGCTGATATTTTGCATGATGTGTTAATCTGTTGACGACAGAACGACTGGCAGTTGCGTGGTAGTTTCTTCGACTGTATCGTTGGTGTAGCGGCTTACGTCGGCTGGCAGAGCTCCATTATACTCAAACCATTGCTGCAGCAGGTCACTAAACATATTACTTACAAACAGTATTTAGGCTACTAGTAAATGGGCTGCTACTCGTTGAAATTGAAAGTCTACAGCAATTCGGCAACAAGACTAGTAAATGAAGTTTGTGTAAAAAGTCGAACAACATGTCAATGCATTCTGCAGCTTGTTGTATGATTTGCTTTCCAGCAAGTCTTTCTACAAGTGTTTTGTCGTTTTACTTAATTGTGCTTGTTGTGTTTATTTTGTCTGACAGCAGCTATTAGACTTTATCATGTTATATCATAAACAGAATTTGTTATAGCCTGGCATGTATTGTGTAATGCTAGGGACTGGGAGACAGTGAAGAATTTGTGATAGTGAAGGCAATCCGCGCAATGACGGCCATTGTAGACCTTGAGCTGTTGCATAAACCAGTCCTACGTGAACTGCTTACCGACACTGTTCCATTCCTTGTTCATCCAGTGAGCAGATGTGATTTCAAATTTTTTAATTGTAATACAATTGATTTTTTCTGTAATATCACCTAGATTAACTTCTAAAATTTCAGTAAGTTAAACTAGAACTGAAAGTAATAGTTGTTGTTTTGATTACTTGTGATTGTTCATATCAGTCAGTCAATACATTCTTATAGCTCGTGGAGTCACGAATGAAAGAAGCTAAAGGTTGCAGGTTTAGTCAGTTCTGTTCTTGAAATCGTGAATTAATTAACTTGTTAGTGTATTTTTTAATTTAATTTAGTTTACTGGTAGTTAAGTCAGTGATAATTAGTTAGTTAGGTCACTAGGTAAATAAATAATATTAACCCGGACCTAGTAACTTTCTCTAAATATTGTCTATGTTAAGTCCATTATGTTCCTTATGTAGCAGCATCCAAGTACTCATGTGAGTGTGAGTTTTTCAGTTGTACACTTGAAAATGATCAAATATTTTCGGCACTTATATCAACCCTCGGGTTTATATAACTGCCCTACATTTTTCTTGCATTGTCTGGCTCCACCACCAGGCAACTTGACATTAATATTCTTAGAGAAGGTTTAAGATCTTTGATCGATTGTAGTTTGCCTGTGTATTTGATAGAACGTGTGGATCAGACAGGGAGCAGTGGGGTTCATTGTGGCAGTGACACGTAGGCTTGACATTGCTGACATCCACTGCCGCATGCTGCCGACCATTGCACCATTTTTACGACATCCCGTCGTACAAGTCGATCAAGAGGTGCTGCAATCTTGCATTTAGCTGCATTTATTTTATAGTTTACGAGGGTTGGTTAATAATTACTGAGAATTAGTGTATTAGACTGAAATTTTTCACACTTCATATATCGTTTGAATGTGCAATTTCTGCGAGCACATGAGTTTATGCTGATATGATGTCACCTCATCTTTCCATTTCTGCAGGGTAGGGTTAAATTGACTACTAGACCATCTGGCTGGGGTTATGGTGGGCCACATCCAACATTTCACCTGTGTCAGTAACATTGTGTGATCTTATATGGCAAGTGACACTTCGCAGGTGTGAGATGGGTTTTCCATGAAGAGGTACACCATTTTTAGCACGTTAGAGACATTTGTAGATGCGCTTCACAAGTGTATTTTTGATTAGATTTTTTCAAATTTTTATTTATGCAGGTGATATTGCTCAGTAGTTTGAAGGAGCCGGTGCCAAGGCCGATATATGACCAAGTTGTTCGCTCATCTCTGTTAGAACAGCTGCTTGACACTCTGCAAAGCCATCATCTACTGCGTCAGAGCATGGGTCGACATGATCGTGAGCCGGTCTATCCCGAGGTTTCTGACAACCTCGCGACTCTGATTCGCAAACTAACATCCCAGGGAATGACTGTCGATGTCGAGGAAAAACTTGTTGTAAGTTACCTTCATCCTTAGTCAGTCAGTTACTGGTATTCAGTCATGTTTATTAAAATGAATATGGCAGACAGGATTTATGATGAGAATAATTCATTTGGACTTAATAAAAATTTAGAAATAAACCTGTCAAACCAGTGAGAACTAGGCTAATAGAATTTTTGTCATTTTTACTCTAGTATAAAACCCCCAGTGTCAGCTGGTCTGCATTGTTTTCATGAGCATACTGACTTTAATCATATTTTGTTAGTAAAGAAATTATATTGAATTTAAAAAGATTGCATGACTTGAATTAATCAACTAAATTAAACTTGTTTCTGCATGTTTTAGTCTATGAGTGACTTTTTGCGGAAGCTTCATAAAGCTCGTTCTGGGTAAGTTCTCGGCATTTTTCCAGTGATTTTTTTTTGTACGGCCAATGCTATTTTCATCCGATTGCTAGGTTTAATTATTATACTGTGCCTGAGGTTTCTCTGTGTATTTTTTCCTATCTGTATGTTTATCTCAGATGCTTGAGGTGATATTTCTATGATCTTCAAGCTATGCATTGACAGATTTTCAATGGATTGTTGCCCGTGATGCATTTTGGAACAGGAATGAACTGATTAGTTTTTTGGGGGTTAGGTAGTCAAAGTCAAAAGCTCAGAACTTATGAGGCAGGAGCCTAATGCTGTATGTTGAGTTTTAACTATGTAGTTTACTGTAATTTCTATAATAAATTTGTTTTTTACAGTGCTAATTGACTGGCTGATTTGATTGGTTGATTCACGTCTGTGTATCTCAGCATGACAGAAATGGGTGAAGATGTGAGTCGTCACGCCGGTGTCGTCACACTAAGCACTCCGAGCATTTTACGAGAGTTCGATCTCAGTGAAAGTGAATCAGCAGCGAGCAAGTTAGACACCAGCTCATTAGCTGCAGCTGCTACAAGGTTTGCTACGTGCGTGAATTTATCAACTCTAGTAATGTTTCCACCAACGGTTATGTTTTGCAGATTGTTTGTTTGTTCGCTGGATTACTCAAAAAAATTGTAGATATTTTGATGAACTTTTTTCGTTTTTTTTTGCTTTTTGCTAGAGACCAACTGATTACGTTATGTTAGCAGTCTGGCAGTTTGGATCCGGGTTTTTGTTGATGCCCACAGCAGCTGTATTGATTCACTAGTTAGCTGATTATGCTATATGAATTCTTTAAATTGCAAATGAATATTGTATTGTAGGTGCATGTCTTGCATTGATTGAAGCTGTGCTTTATCAGTAGTGTAGTGAATTTTTTTCTCGTACATATCGGTAATTTATTCATTATTGTCAAAAAGTACTACAGTGCTGCTACGCTGTGTCAGGCGTACATCAAGGAAGAAAGCTGGCGGCACACCAGAGTCTCCAGTTCAGTACATGGTAAGGCTATTACTCTTTTGTTTATTTGTTGGACATTTTTGCTACTGTCGCAATGCACAATTCCCCATTAATGCTTTTAGTGCCAAATGATTCTGGCTTCTGTTATATTTTCTGATTAACTTGAATTAAATTTTTTGGGCTCCAGATGACTAAAAAGTCTGTCATTGTACTTGCTACCAGTTTTTTTTCTTTTTCTTATATTTAGTCCAGTCTCTGCTTAATACCCTGATTTAAATGTTAAAAACCGATTTTTCTGCAGATTGGATTTTATTTCTATTGCTACCAGACTGCAATAAACCACTGAAATGTTGACCAGTGTTTCTTAAATTTTTTTCAGCCGAGGAAGTTATCTTTGTCAGTTTAGCCTTTAAGTAAGTAGCTTTGCTGCACAAGTACCAACTGTGATTTGATGCGTAGATCACTGCATGGCTGATAAATGTGAACTGCGGGGATTTGTTAGCAGCTGAAATTCTTGTGGAGTTGATTTTGTCATTGACTGGTCACTCACTGGTGTGAAAGGGCACTAGTCCGAATTTAAAGGTCCATGGACACCAAAATTAACTTACCATTTTCCTAATATAGTACAATTTTTTGAGAATTTTGACAGTAATATTGGCACCCAGCGTTTTGTCAACGTGAAGAAACTTACATTTGAAATCGAAGATCTACGAAAATGATGCAGAATATGAGATGCCATGTTGACAGGCTGATGACGTCAACGCGTGTACCCATAGTCAACATAAAATATGCACAGAAACATAAGGATTATAAAATCACGTTGTCTACGTATGTACTGCTGCAGTTGTCATGTGACACAGTATTTTTTGCCATTAAAAATATTGAAATTAATTGGTAAACACTGACTGGGTACATGCAGTGATGTCACTTCTGGCCACTTCCAAGATTAGGATTTTTACGCGCAGAAGCAGCTACTGCTTTCAGCGCATCTTAGCTGTCGCAATTCTGTCCATATGTCTGTCTGTCCGTGCGTCCGTCTGTCACACGGGTGGATCAGTCAAAAGCGATGCAAGCTAGGATCACCAAATCTTCACTCTCGGGTGCCTGGAAGACTCTAGTTTCAGGAACCATAAAGCTCTTCCATAAATTCAAAGAGGGTCATCCCGAACAAGGGCGCTAAATGAGAGGGGGTGGGAAAAATTGCAATTTTTGGCCAGTACATTGCTGTATCTCAGTTATGGTGCAAGATAGAGCATAGGTTATTATTAATCACTAATAGGAAGTCGTACACTGGCTCTCGATTGGCACTGAATTCAATGACCTTGAATGACCTTGAACGCCAAAATAGGGGGTTTTATGAATTTTTTTGGCGATTTCCAGCTGCGACACAAGTCTATATCATTCACAAGGTGGCGCCACGGAACTATCGTTATGCGATCCAGATAGAGAATTTGGTATTTGTATATGTTTTTTTTAACTTAGCGTGAACACTCCAGTTTTCAGCTAAACTACTGAACCAGAACTGCTATAGGCTTTCGCACGTCTCATGAGCATTAGCTCAAATTTTTAGCATAACGTAACATAACGTCTTTTTTTGTTATATTTAGGCATTAATTTCATACATTTATAAAGCTTAAATCATCATATTATATAGGCAAGGTGAAATGTCTAATTGAGGTCTACATAAATTTCACAAGTGAGTTTGACCGTGGCCATGGATCTTTGAAAGCTACCATTATAGCCAGAGGCCACTATAGTGAAAGATGCGCTTGTTCTCCATGTCTAAGAAGAAAAAGAAAAAGGTTGTGTATAGCTCTTGATGGGAAACTCATCGCGGAGTTATGGAGCTTCATCTGCCATATGGCATCACTCCATGTCTAATCCTGTCAGTAACTCTAACCATATGCTCAAACATGGGGCTGTTGAGATTAGTGACCCTTGCTTGGTGGCATAACAGTTAGGTTGTTTTACTTGTGATCGCAAGGTTTTGGTTTGACTTCTGGTCGGGTCGCTATCACGTGGTTAATGCTGGATGGGTGACTGCCTGTGGACAGGTAAACCATCTTGGTACATAAAACCAACACCAACTCAGGCTGCGTTCACATAAACACAAGTACGAGTTCGGCAATGTGCGGGTACCCCATATACGAGTTCTGGCAAACACGAGTTTGTGTGTCACCATAAACGTTCCACATGTACGAGTGAAGCTTCTACGAGCCGTATGCCGAAACCTGGACATGTACTCGTACTCGTACTCATTTCTGTGTGAATGCAGCCTCAGTCTTCTATTTATGCGGGGCAAGTAAATGGCGTACCAGCTCGTCTGGCTGGGGTTAATGCAGTGTGCATTTACCTGTGCCGAGTGGTAAGTCATGCCATATGGCAGATGAAGCTCTGTAACTCCGCGATGAGTTTCCCATCAATAGCTATACACAACCTGTGCCTTCGGTTTAGTGAATTGTTGCTGATGTTGTTCTGTTGATGTCTTAGAATGAGGATTGGAAGCAGATGTTTGGTGCAGCACCAATTGAGCGTTCATCTCTCACTGCATCAGCTCAGCAGAAGTCCAAGTCGCCATCGCCGGCCAGCAGTGTGACCGCTGCACGGTTTGTTTAGTTATGCATAGGCACATCATCGGCACTGGCAAATTTGTTTAAAATTTTGCAGACCAGTTTGTCAAACTGCACTGCTTACTGCGGCAGATTTTTCTAATTTTGCAGCATTTTACTTATAAAGGAAAAAACTAAGGACTTGTCGGATTATTTGTCAATTATCGATGTTAGTTTTTAATTGAAATTAATCATCAATCAGTTGCTCATTTGCATGAAGTTATTTATTAAAAATTGTTGCCATTTTACCATTAATCTTAAGTAATCAACTGACCTGCATTTTCTCAGAAAACTACCGGTATTAGTTTGTAACTGAATCTAGTGGTTAATCAGTTGCTAATTTGCATATGTAAAATTAACTACTGATAAATTGTAATTCTTGCCAGCTTTAGCATTAACCCTGGGGATGGTTCACTAATCCAAAGGGGCATTAGTCCGAACAGTGCAAGGATTACAGATAGGGTTAGGGTTAGTGATATGGTTAGGAATAGGGATAAATTGGCTATGTCGGCTCTTAGCTATGGTGGGCTTTGGCTATTGTGGACCGAGTTATAGCCAGTTTTGGACAAGTGCCTCTTCAGACTGATGACCATTCACCTAATTGACTGTGTAACAGGTCAGAGAAGGAGCTATCACAGTTGTTGATGCCTAGCTCAGTGTCAATGGAGCACTTGGCTCTTACACGCAGTGGCAGCGCAGGCCAGCTCGGCATGTCATCTACTAGTACTGCTACCCTCTCATCCACTGCAGGCAGTGTGTTTTCTTCCACTACCACTACAACAATGACTCGGTCTATGCGGCAGCCGGCTGAAAACGTTCAGAGAGGTGTGCAGCGTTAGTTGTAGTAGTAGTAGTAGGAGCAGCAGCACTGGGTGACTTTTTGGCATAATGGTAGGTTGTTGCACTTGCAATCGCAAGGTTGTGGGTTCGACTCCCGGTCGGGTTGCTATCAAGTGGTTGCTACTTGGATGGCCGACTCACTGTTTGTGGACAGGTAAACTATCTTGATACATAACCACTCACAAAGGTCAACTCAGCCTTCCATCCCTTTGCAGTAGGTAAATCGAGAACCAGCATGTCTTGCTGGTGTTAAGGTGTGGCACATTTACCTGTGTCAGGTTTCAGGTAAAACTGTGTGATCTCATATGACATGTGTGATGCTCCATAACTCTGAGATTGGTATCAGTAAAAACTGCTAACAGACTACAACTTTCTAATTTTCCGACCTTGTAGTGGTAGCAGTCATCCTAGCAGTGGAAGTAGCCGTACCTTTGTTTCTAGTGGTGGGTGTGTTCTTAGTTGCTACTTCAGCATGCTCAGTGTAACTACCGATTGACAACATTCAGAGAGCTCGGTGGTCTTTCATCTCTGCTGGCCTATTCACGGCCATTTTCTTTTTCTCGGTGAATTACATATTGGGCTGATAACAATTAATAGTTATTTAGGGCGAGTTGCACCAACATGGTTCATGATCTTGGTTCAGCTGAACCTAGATCAAGAGTTGAACCAAGTTCACGCTGAGTTATGTTGCACCAAGTTGAACTTGGATCAGCTGATCCCGTTCAGTTGAACGGCCGTGGTTATACCGTGGACGACTCTGATTGGTCAAGCCGTGCTCAGCCCGTAGGCCAACTACAGTGACGTCACA
>Ga0209367_1013319_pt1 | contig 10599 bp, 3 predicted proteins | sample WorMetLIZISLAND2_FD_187412 | JGI IMG/M metagenome (GOLD analysis project Ga0209367, IMG submission 187412) | Marine gutless worms symbiont microbial communities from Max Planck institute for Marine Microbiology, Germany - Olavius geniculatus... ...
GTTGTATTTTGTTTTACTATTATGAACCATCAATGTACTGTAGTTTATAAACCGCATAACAACAATATTTTCCAAATGTGATTAGACTATTACGAGATGACTTCCAAAACACTAAAACGAGAGTGGGGGGCGAAATGTCCAGCAAAGGAGCGAAACGTCCAAAAGCTAAATGTGCTGGGGGCAAAATGTCCAGGTGGCGAAACGTCCTGGGTGCGAAACGTCTTGAGTACGAAACGTCCTGGAGGCGAAACGTCATAGTGGCGAAACGTCCTGATTCCCACATAATCACATATACAATAGATGCATATACTAGAGCTGCAGTTATAAACAATTAATCAAGCGACTGATTATTGAAAAAATTAATGATTGAAAGGATTTGTTTGTAATGGAAATTAATGACCAACCAAATGTTAATTTTTGAGAAGTTCGCTGAAATTTTTTAATCAAGTGCTACAAGCTCTGATATATACATTTCTTCAGCACGCTAGTCAAGTTGTTATCATCACTTGTTGACACCAATATCACGTGGTGGACCGGCACTGCTATCCTTCTTTGGTCCAGACGAGGATGCATTATCTGCAGATTTACGGTAATCTTTCATGCCGTGCCCACGACAACGTTCTGTACAGCCATGTTCATCACCACCATCATCATCATCACTCTCGTCATCGGACTGACCAAATATCCGCGGCTTCTCATAGATACAGCAACCTGCGTCAACATTTCACCACATATTCAATCACACCCGCACCGGACTAGCCGCTGACTCGCGCACTGCAAAACAGGGTATGCTAACATTTTCAGAAAATTACTGACCAAATACTAAAAGAAGTTGGTAAAAAACATCCATACAAATCTGATGAAAAATGCTCCGTAGATTTCAATGAAAAATAGTCATGTGCTAAAAATCTACTAAAAATGCATTAATACTATATAGCTTAACAGATATCTGTTATTTCTGGCAAGTGAGCTGTTACAGCCTATGTTTAAAGGCATTTAAAGGCACCAAGTCCAGCACTTGCTATAGTGCTTTTTACACAAGATGGACTCAAGATCAGGGACGGTATGCATAACAACGTCGTAACTTTACTTCCAAACTAAAATCGATTTACGTCAGACGTAGTGCTAAGTCGGTATGCATAACAACGAAGTGGCACTAGTCAGACGCCTACTACTCATTTCCCATCCCATGGAGGGTAGGAGGCTGAGTTGGCCTGAGCACACAGTAGGTTAGCAACTTGCTCAAGGTTGCTTGCAAATGACTGGCAGCGAGAATCAAACCGCAACCAGAAAGTTGTGAGACGACACCAACCACTAGACCCTTGCACCTGCACAGGCAGGTAGGTGAGAACAACTTGCCCAGAGTTGTTACTAGGTAGTGCATTGGCTGGGCATTGAACCATGGATCTTTCGGTCTCGTATCCAGCGCCCTAACCGCTGAGCCACCAAGTCACATGTAAAATACCAATCTTAAAGAGTTTTCAATGTCTGGTTAGTTTAGAAATAGCACAAGAGTATCTGATTACATTTTGTTCTCCACAAGTGCGACCAAAGCAGTTGCCAATGGGAACTGGCACAACCTGGAATAATGCACGAGTAAAAATTACACCAAAAAAAAATACGAGGGAAGTACTACATACTTTGAAAGACCCGATAACATTTCACTGATATCGCACAAAAAATTCATCACGAAGAGGCTCAGAGCATAATAACCAACATAGACAAGCATTCTGTATTAATCCAGGGCAAACTAACAAAACAAGAAGTCGGCAGAGCTAAACGATAAAACTAAATTTGTCTGATGCATTGTTCAAGTGCCAACTTCTTATCTACTTTTCACTGATGAAAAAAACATACATTTGGATTTTTTCTTGTTCATGTGCTCATTATCAACGGTGCCTTCGCCCCATTTCACTTTTCTGTCGCTGTCAGTTTTCTTCAACTTCAATGTCACTGATGGACTGCGCTACAATAACAACACCACCAACAACCTGCAATAGTAACAGTGTACTGCATATACAGCACTAGCGGAATTTTAAACTCGGCACCACATGTAGACCTTACTGAAAAATGTTCTTGTAAACACATGTCTCTAGCTCATCACCAGTTTACATGTACAGCGGGTGGCCAAAAGTGTGTCATAATGCGACGACGATGCCAGAAAGTCGTGAAGCGCACCGCAAATAAAAAAGGTAAAATTTCGAACTTTAGCGCATCTCTAGCCGATTTATATCTATGGTCATGTAGTTTTATCTACGTAAAATGCGTTGCGTCATTCGTGACGTCATTTTAATCGAAAATATTGACAAACGAAGCAATTGAAATGCGGTGGATATGGCAGGCAAAGAATTGACAAGGGAGCAAAAGAAAATTATTATAAAATTCAGTAATAGTAATTCTAACAAAGGATTCATCTTGAATACATTAAATGTAAGACAGACCTGTGTACGGAAATTTCTGTAGTGACGGAAATGTTGACAAAGCCTAGAAAAGTGGCTTCAAACTGGCAGATCACCGAATAAGGAACTATTGGAGAATAATTCGTCATGTTGAAAAAAGAAAAAAGACAAAAAAAAGAAAAAAGACATTGAAAAAAGACATTGGCTGAAATTATAAACTACGATGATATGCTGCTTCAACGATTATCACCACGAATGGTACGACGTCGTTTGCGTTCCTGTGGTTTAACCAGACGGAATATTTGGAAACAAACTGTAACAAGCAGGCTGAATTAATCTTGCCATGTTTTTTGGTGTAGACAGAAGCTGAGCTGGAAAACAGATAACTGGAAATCAGTTGAATTTATAGACGAAACTCAGACAATAATATGACAGGACAAAAAAGTCAAAGCTACTTATGGAGAAGACTACATGAAGTCTGGAATCTCGAATGTCTTGTGAGGCAGCAACAGTCGAAATATATCACCATGTTCTATCGTTGTATTTACTACGAAAGAGTGGTTACTTTTGTACCAATTGGCAGAAATATTGACTGCTGTAACTATGTGAATGCACTCGATGCAAATTTGTGGCCAGGTATGTGCAAACATTTTGCTGGAAAGCACTTCTTTTAGGAGGATGATAGCCCCTGTACATCTCTCAGTATTTACTCATCTGTGGAAAATAGAAAAGCACATTTTGGGTTTTACGTGGTCAGCACAATCACTGGACAAAAATATTATCGAAAATATGTGGAAAGTCATAAAATCTCATGTGCAGAAGAAATTGTCAGCTATTAACTCTCGACAGGACCCTGTCAAGTCTGCTCTAACAACATGAAGCAAAGTTCATTAAACCTCTATTCGTCAGGTCTACGCATTCATTCTGCAACGAATTTGTTCTCTTATTGCGCAGAAAGGATTTATAACAAAATTCAGAAATGTCCGGTAAGTGCTTTTGTTGAAGTAATGTTGTTTACGATGTTTAAATTTAACTGGCAAAAACGAATCGAGCGTTTGCGCTGCCGCCATTATGACACACTTTTGGCCACATGCTGTATGTACTATCTGGCTAAGTTCTCGACAAAAACAGACTAAGTAAAATACAGCAGCAACAGTTAAAGTCATTGTAATACAACATTTGAAATGTACTCAACACCGGGTATCATGAAAATCTAGTTCAAAGTTTCCTTAATTACTGCTGCTCATTAAACAGCAGTAACTGGTGTCTGATCAATAATTCGTGACTTAATTAGTCTTAGTTTATGCCTATAATTAGCGTGTGCATTGTTTATGTTATTGTTATTGACATTTACGTCATGTTGTCAAGAGTTTCAAGAGTTGTCAAGAGTTCAGTGCTTGCTGTTGGCACCTTATAATCAGTCAGAAAATATTAACAGAAAGCAGGATAGACATATAAAGGAGGCACTTTTCAGTTTATTACTGAAATTCTTAGAAAGCTTTAACTTTTGCACTATCAACACTGGTTTCCGGTTGTCTTTACTCTACAATAGATGTTTTCACACTTCAGTTGTTTTGGATAGTGTAATTTACGTCAGAAGATTTCACTTTGATGTGTTAACAGTGCTTCTACTCAGAGATCGACCAAGTAGTTAATCGACGCGTTTCGGTCGTATTAGAAGAAGTCTTAGTTTATTCTAGTCATTATTCTTATTACTGAGCTTCTAATATATAATCTGTATTATTTGTTAAATGTCTTATTCACTGTTGAGTTATCGCTGAAACTAATACACCACAGTAGTGCAAGCTAGTCATTGCAGACCTGCGACTGAGCCGGATCTTGTTCTACGGTAGCAGATCCCGTTGAATGAGGGTGTAAGCGGCTTTCGGCCATTCCAACGTAACTCTACACCAGTATTAACACTCGAGACTTCCAATTTTAGCGCATGTCATCTTATTCAAAAAAAAACTCTTGACAACATGACGTAAATGTCAATAACAATAACATAAACAATGCACACGCTAATTATAGGCATAAACCAACGACCTTTCAACGTACACTTATGGGCATAGGCTAGGAGTCTGATTTGCGCTGTGCCATATTTAATTTTCTTACTAATAGCAAAACAAGAAATCTGACCTCATGCTCATGAGACGCGCCAGAGCTTGTGGCAGTTCCTGTTCGCAGGTAATTTTAGTCTATCTTTATCCATTTCGTCGCAATTCACTTTTTTGCAGCCAAAAAAATCACACAAGATCAATATTTTTGGAGTTCAAGGTCATAGATATTGACATTTCTAAGAAGCTCGTCGTCAGTGCTTGCTATGATAAGCAGCGTGTCTGTGCCTATCTGCAACCATTTACACGCTAGACAAGCCAACAGTGGATAAATAACCGCTTTTTAGAGGGGTAACCCACTTTGACACACGCGTTCTCAGACCTCCTTGAATATAGAAGGTTCGAACTTGGACCGTTAATATCTACATTCCATGCTGAAAATTTCATAGACAGGTTGTCTTGGCCTATCTCCAGCCATTTTGGCGCAATTCACCCTTGAAATGCATGTCACAGCCCAGAATCGCAAAAAAATTCACTAACACCCCCTCTTTTGGGAAATTTTGTCACGAAATACTAGAGACCCTAAGCTATCATATGGTGAAAACCTGAAGTCTCGATCTCACCTGGTCTTGGAACGGTACCAGGATGTGATGGACAGACAGACTGACTGTGTCGAAACTTGAAACAATCAGTCTTAGTATGTCCAGTATAATTAATACTGGGGTAAACTGTTTAATGCTCAAGCGGCTATTTTGTACTGTTCGACATTGTGTTGAATAATAAATGTCAAAAGCAATTATCAATAAGAGCAAGTTACTAAATAACGAAACAAAATATCACATGCTTTAAAACACTAGCTAGTAAAAATAAATGAAAAATGAACTGCAAAGAGCTCACTGTGCAACCTTTCGAACCGTCCAAAAAAAAATGAATGAAAAGGTTTGACATGGTTGATTTGATGCACCAGCTAAGCAAAATTGGACCTCAGAATCATAAAATACTCAAGTTCACTCAACAAGCATACTCGAGGTCAAACAGATAACTGCCTAAATGGTTTCATATGACATTAGTGTGTTTCATCAGGTCAGAGTCCTGAAAAGCTGACTGTGGAGTGTGGAGTAAGTGAGTAAGTAGGGTTTAATGTTGAACCCAACACAGTATAGGTCATTTCGGGGATGGCCTTTCCAGGCAGAATGCACACAAATACATAATAACGGAAGAGTAAGTTTAACCCTTACGGAAACACAAAACACAAAATGCAGGAAAAAAAACAAGCAAAATGGAAATTCAGCTGGTGTAGTAGTGCAACAGCCCAACAGCCCAGGGGATGGGCCAAAAAATCAACAAACTGAGCTGGACATGCAATTCAAAACAAAAAGACAAATGATCGCTAAAATTAATATGGAACTAGCTGGTGATAGTTCACCAAACGAATAACATTAACTGTTACGCTTAACAAAGATTGTACCTTAACTAACCACACCATGACTATACACATGAAGCAAAAAGCCAACAACAACCAAAGTGTCATAAGTGCTGCAGTCACAACTTTAAAACACATATACATGTTCTGTTCACGTGGAATATTTACTCAAGTTACTTCAGGTTAGGCTAGCATGTAAAAGTAATCTGATCCTGGCAATGTCGTGGCAGTTCAGGATCAATAACCTTCCCATGATCCATCAGTGTCACAGCACTGAAGAACAGTAGTGACAGTGACAGCAGACTGCAGTTTACCATGCAATCACAAAACAGTGACTTTGAGGAAACAGCATAAAGATGACCAGACAGCACTACTAGGGACCAACTAAATTCACGATTTCACGGCCGTGACATTTTCCGTGAAATTGGCCTTCTTCCGTGAAAAACGCCAATTTCTGTGAAATCCGTGATTTTTCGTGAATTTTAGCACTTTTAGTTTAATTTATGACAATTCCAGAGTTTTATCAGCAGCTTTTGTACGAATGTTGCTGTTTGCTACGTGTTGCACTCCAGCACTAAGTAGTTGACATTGATTGTCTTGAGTTTTGACTTAGCGTAGTAAATATTCGTTGTTCTGAAATTTCTTCGTTTGCAATAGCACCTCGAAATAACGTCTGTGGGGCCCATGAATTCGCAAAACTCTTTCCGTGAATTTTCCGTGAAATTTGACACATTTTAAAAATTCTGCCGTGAAATCACGCATTTTTTTCCGTGAATTTGGTTGGTCCCTAAGCAGTACTAACTGACATCAGGAATGTCGCTAACCGAACACTAGGCTGACTCCAAACGTTCCACGTCAGGCAAAAATCGACATCCATCAACAAAAGTTTAACAGGCAATCAGCAGTCTACACATGTTACTCCTACATCTTCATGCTGTTGTAATCAACCCCATTTTTAAATAAATGCTTACGATTATTTCTGAGTTTTAACTGCATGACAGCCTGATACCATCACCACAATCAACAACTAGAAAGCAGTCAGAGCCCGCACACATCCGCCAAGGCCATGTTGTTCGCCAGGTGGCAGCACCATATTCGATTTGGCAGCGGTTTCCCTTATGCCTCATTGAAAGCAATGTTAACGAAAATTTCAAAGTGATCCAGAATCCAGGATTCCTTCCGGATCACCCCCAAAATTGAATCACTGGTAGTTTTTGCCACTCCCGACATTCCCTGAAAATTTCAGAAAGATCCATCCATAACTTTTTGAGTTATCTTGCTAACACACAGACAGACAGACAAACAAACAAAGTCTGACAAAAACATAACCTCCTAGGCGGAGGTAACATCATCATCTCCGTCTTTTTGTCATGTTACAGAGTAAACTTACTGATCATTCATCAGTGCTGTCAGCCACTGTCTCTGCTGTGTGCTTAGCGTGGAATGTCCCCACGTCTATCAGTAATCATAACGTCTGTCATAATCACGCTCAGGACTACTACGAGAGAAGCGTTCGTCGTCACTGTTAGAAGAAACAGTGACGATGAACGCTTCTTCCGGGTCTCTATCGTGAGGAGACTGGGATCGGTAGCGGCGTGGTCTGTCACGTCGTCGATCATCTTGATCTCGGCTTCTGCTGCATGAGTCACGTCGACCACGATCACGATGTCTATCTGACTCATGAGATCTGCTCCTTCTTCTGCTGCTGCGATGCCGAGAGTCACGATCACTGGATCCACTGCGTCGACTGTCACTGCTGCGTGAGTCACGTCGACCACGATCACGATATCTGTCTGACTCACGAGATCTGCTCCTTCTTCTGCTGCTGCGATGCCGAGAGTCACGATCACTGGATCCACTGCATCGACTGTCACGCCTGACCGAGTACCTGACATAAAACACATAAAACAATTCCAGAGTTTTATCAGCAGCTTTTGTACGAATGTTGCTGTTTGCTACGTGTCGCACTTCAGCACTAAGTAGTTGACATTGACTGTCTTGAGTTTTGACTTAGTGTAGTAAATATTCGTTGTTCTGAAATTTCTTCATTTGCAATAGCACCTCGAAATAATGTCTGTGGGGCCCGTGAATTTGCAAAACTCTTTCCGTGAATTTTCCGTGAAATTTGACACATTTTAAAAATCTAGTTATGCAGTTATGATGGCATCATGGACTTATGATAGACCCCTCAGCCGCTGACTCACGCCGCTGTTGCCAGCTGGAATCGTCTAACGCCGCTGCCAGCCAAAAAACAGATGGCGCGCCGCCAAGCCAACCAAAATTATGGGGCGCCACCGCCGCTGAAATTTTCACGGCGCGCCGCGGCCTGCAGTGATTATAAGCCTAGTCGTCAAGTTAATAGTGATAGCAGCAGTTATAACGGTGTGCTACAGGACATAGGATCATTATACTGCACGTAGTATAGTCAGTGCATGTACGTTACTCTTGACGCTCTTCGCGTCTAATGTGCCTATTAAAAGTAGACTATGTTTTCTACTGCAGGCCTCACTTTTACGTGCAACAGCAGCTATAATGCTGTAACACATCTTAGCCATCGCAATTCTGTCTGTCTGTCCGTCTGTCACACGGGTGGATCAGTTAAAAACAGTGCAAGCTAGGATCACCAAATCTTCACCGTCAGCAGCCTGGAAGACTCATGTTTCAGGAACAATAAAGCTTTTCCATAAATTCGAAGGGGGTCACCCCGAACAAAGGCGCTAAATGAGAGGGGGGTGGGGAAAATTTGCAATATCCAACTGATATGGTGTTGGCAAAGCGATAGGTGGCGACCACTGGTGAGTACAAGTAAAACACTATAGACAATATAACCGCGGGTCGTCTGGCGCCATCTGGTGACTGACTTAGACTTAGTTTTACTGTCCTTTCAAACATGCACCGCAGCTGTTGTGCATTCCCGTTTGCATTAGCAGATCACTTGTGAATGATAAGCGTATGAGCCTAGCGCCAAGTAAACTGAACTACTGCACCTTTATCCACGACAACGACACGGCCATGTTGCATAAATTGAGGCGGATATCTTTTTGCACGATGGTTGTTACTATAATTATGGTTTCAAAGAGATGCTCTGAAGCTACTGTTTGTTTATTGGAAGACCTTACATTGACTGTTTAATCCTAAAACTTTGCGTCAGTAGTAGGCTATCATTGAGCGATCTGCCATGTACGGTGGCTTGTAGCATTTTGGTTTTATCAGTGTAGACTGTTAGTGTTGTGCATCATTTAATGCTTTATCAGTCAAAATTAGCATGTTATACCTTTTAAATCGTCATCATGCTGTAGAATGTAAATTTTCACAACTAGCTGTCTTGTGTGGACAATGAGGTTGTTTATGAAACTGCATGACTGTGACCAGATAAAATCACTTTAAGCCTCCAAAGCCTGCAAACGTAAATGTTGCTTAGGCCTAGTTTTGTATAGGCCAGGCCTAAGGTGCGTTCTAAATATTTTTAAAAAGCTGCAAGTTTAGAGTAAAAGGCAAAATTTGTCAGAGTTGTGATTGCCCAAATAATCTCTGTAGTCCATAGGCCTACACGTTGTGTTGAAATGTGTTTTTGATAGACTAATGTCATGTGTTGCAACACATCTTTACGTCAAGTAGGCTTAATACAGATCAGATGAAACCTATGATTACAGATGTAAAAAAACTTTCTTTTACGTTTTTTAGGTCTTATGACCATTTGGTTGAATTAAAATTAAATACAGTTCTCTCTGTTGTCTACATTATAGTTCTAGATATAACGCACCTACAGCATTAGGCATTCAACAGGAGGTTGAACAAACTATGCAAACGTTTTTTTATTCAACATTTCAAAGTTTAAACAGGTTTTAAATTTTTTTGAAACATTTTTTTTACATCTAGGTCTATGCTTTTGATAGCATCTGGTCCAATCACTGGCGATGTGGTAGAAACTACTTCCAGTACATGTCTGTTATTAACAAAACATCCTCAAAATATAAATAAAATGTTTTTGCTACACATGTACTAAAATCTATAAAATAAAATTTACACAGCACAAAGTCAAATGCTCCAGCCGTTAACAAAGATAAACGTCCAAAAGTACTGTTGCAGTGTGAGCACTTTTCATTTGTAGTCGTGTTATCAAGCATCAGTATTAAAAGTAGGCCTACTACAACACTGAGTTAGTGTTTATTTGTATGTTGACTGAGTGGTGCCAACTCGAACTGTGGCGCCGCCGGAAAATGTTGAAAGCCGAATTTTCGACAGTGCACCGACTCGAGCCAGCTCACCAGCCGCATTTTACTGCAGACAGCCGAAAACGGTTTGGCGGCACGGCTGAGGGGTCTTACTTATGATAAACCAGGTCCCAAGAAAGAACTGCTGGAATAAAGTCTAACCAGTTTTTACTAGCCAAATGTCAGTTCTGTTGCCCAACAGTGTCTGTCAAAGCATTAAGAAATGAGTTTGTACAACAAAACACAGAGAGTACTTGCCATTCAATAATTTGAAAATGAGTGAGTGAGTAGGGTTTAACGTCAAAACCCGACACAGTATAGGTCATTTCGGGGATGGCCTTTTCAGACAAAAAGCACATAAACACATAATAATGGAACAATAAGTTTAAACATTACAATAAACAGAAAGTTAAACCTTTACAGAAACACAAAACACAAAAATGAGCTTAACCTAAAATTGTAAGAACTCCATTATACGTGTGCATATGTAATTAACATAATGGTAG
>Ga0209367_1013320_pt1 | contig 10598 bp, 8 predicted proteins | sample WorMetLIZISLAND2_FD_187412 | JGI IMG/M metagenome (GOLD analysis project Ga0209367, IMG submission 187412) | Marine gutless worms symbiont microbial communities from Max Planck institute for Marine Microbiology, Germany - Olavius geniculatus... ...
GATTATGTCATTATCTTCAGTGATTCCAGAGATATTTGCGCTCAAACTCGAAAGTTGTCGTAAATCGCACCGATTTTTGAACGTTTTTTGCCCTCCCAAATTTTAAGGGGGGTGGTGCCCCCAAACTTTGTACTTGCATTAACACCCCAACCCAGAGCCGCGTCAAATGCCAAAGTTTCGTCGGGCTACACCCCGTAACTCCGAAGTTATAATCGCTAATTTATTACATTTTGAGGCAATTTTTGACCCCCATTTGAAAAAAGTTGTAAGGGGGGCCGCCGTCCCCGTTGGGGGGTGCGCTAGTAAGACTTGGTGATTCTCTAGCGCGTGTAAAAATTTGCGGGCGCAGCACCCCCAAGGGGCCGAAATATGGTTTTCCGAAAAATGCGACTTGGGGTAGGTTAACATTAGCGCCTATAACTTGGTTCGTAGTGGACGGAATTTTACAAATTTTTTTTTGTTCAACGCGGAATTAACCATATTTGATAACGCCGTTTAGGTTATGTCGATATCTCTATCCAGTTTAGAGATATTTGCGGTCAAACTCGAAAGTTGTCGTAAAACGTACTAAATTTTGGACGTTTTTTGCCATCCCAAATTTTAAGGAGGGCGGTGCCCCCAAATTTCGTACTTGCGTTAACACCCCAACCTAGAGCCGCATCAAGTGCCAAAGTTTCGTCGGGCTACACCACTTAACTCTGAAGTTATAAGCGCTAATTTATTGCATTTTAAGCCAATTTTTGATCCCCGTTTCAAAAAAGTTGTAAGGGGGGCCCCCGTACCCGGTGGGGGTGCGCTAGTAAGACTTGGTGATTCTCTAGCACGTGTAAAAATTTGGGGGCGCAGCACCCTCTAGGGGCCGAAATATGGTCTTCTGAAAAATGCGCTTTCGGTGGGTTTAATTCCACATCTAGATCTCCAAGGTCACTGGACCGAACTTCACCGGACTTGTTTCGCCGAACGCTTGAGGAATCGGTGTCGAACGAGTAGCTCACCGATTTTTAATATCTTCATCCGTTCCGAAGAAATTGGCCGCCGAACTTCAAAGTCGACTGAAATCGGGCCAAATTTTGCATGTTTTTGGCCCCTAAAAATTTTTTGGGGAGGCTCCCCCAAAATTTCGGGCCTGGGATTATAAAATTGAACATACTTAGGAGCATCGTGCAAAATTTCGCGGCGATCGGCCCACGGAGCTCGGAGATTACGCGAGGGGAAAAAAGGAAAAAAATAAACCACAGCAAAACTTAAGTCCGCTTCCGCAAGCTATCGCTTACGGGCGGACTAATAATTATTTATTTACAGTAGTGATGGAATGGCAACTAAGTTTAGTCACTTGAATTCATTTGATTGTTAAATAAACATAGTTTAACAGAATATTGAAACTTTTCCTTTATGGAATTTAGTAAATTTACATAAATTTACATATGTGCGTTAATTTTTTTAACGCCCACTATTTTTTAACGTGCGTTAATTTATTAATGTATTAACGCATTAATTAATGCATTAATTTGACATCTCTAGTTTATACCTATGACAGCTGTTTGTAATCTGGTATATCATAGTAACCAGAGCTTGTTATGAATTACACATTGCACATTATGCAATAATTATTCAATAGCATGCTGTGTCAGAATGTGCAGCTCAAAATGATGTGATGATAAAAGTAGATCCAGAGTGCAGTGAAATGTACCAACTATTTTGCAATGTTGTGTTTAGGCTGAGACGGTCAGCGACGTTCGTAAAAAGTCGCATGTAGCACCAACTTTGTCTGTTGACTTTGTCGCCTATTACCTCGGTACGTAGTCATTAGCTGTTTTGCTCTATTGTTTTTATGTCATCTTAAATATTTTGGCATAGAATCTACACAGGGTGCGGCAAAAAAGTAGTCCCCAAAAGTTTTTCACCATTTTACTCAGCAACCGCTTGTAGTTTTAATTTGAAATTTTACACATTTATTGACTGAAATGTTATACATCTAGCTGTGAAGTGAAATATGATTCTGTTGAGAAACGACGAATATATAGACTTTTTAACATGACTGACTACCGATTTTTTAGCATTAAAATGTTCAAGCTAAAAATGCTAATTAATATTCAAAAACCAGTTACCACATTACTGCCGATGATGTCATAGTGGTGTTTTGATAAACGTTTATTTTGTTTATAAATTATTACTATATTATCGTTCTTTTAAAGCAATCGCTGGTTGCCCACCGGATTCATCTTCCAGCAGGACGGCACGCTGGGCGCGTCAGCACACACAGCGCACCACACACAAAACTGGCTGCAGACCAACTGTCCAGATTTCATTACACAGGACCAGTGGCCTTCAAATTCGGAAAAGTATAAACCCAATAGACTATCACGTGTGGGGTGCAATGTTGCAGGCTTACCGCAAGCTTAAAACAGAGCCGAAAACAATTGCTGAACTCAAGGAAATGCTTCAGGTTATCTGGGGCAACTTGCCACAAGGACCGATCGACAAGGTTGTGAAAAACTTCTCAAATTAAGCGACTGAAATCTTGTTCGAGATTGGAGCTGGCAGTGGACACTTTGAACATTCACACTGACAATGAAATTCTGGCATCTGATCATTAGTTAACTGTGCAATTTGAACGATGTTATTGAATTGGTGTTGTAGCTTGAAATTTTTAGTGCTGAAAAATCGGTAGGCGGTCATGTTAAAAAATCTATAACTTCATCATTTTTCAATAGAATTACATTTTACTTGGCACTTAGCCGTGGAACATTTCAGTAGACAAATTTGTAAAATTTCACATTAAAATGCCAAACAGTTGCTGAAAATACAGCGAAAAACTTTAGGGGGCTACTTTTTGGCCGCACCCTGTGTAAACGACATATTCTCAACCCCATTAGGGCAACAGCTTTAGGCATTAGGCACAGAATTTTTACATTTACAGTAATGTTAGCCAGGCACTTGCCCCTGTGCTAGTCGTTCTAGCTGTTAAGCCTTTAGGTCTTTTCAGTTAGCCCAGATCATTGTCAAACTATCATTTGACTTAGTTTCTATAGAAGGCAACTAAAGATGTAACAGTGTCTGCATTTCTCTTGGAGCTTTCTCATGATATACACATGGCCAGAACTGTGTGGGTTCTTACAGTGCATGAATTACCTTATTTGTTGACTGTATGCTTATTGCTTAAGGCAACGTTATATTCTCTGTTTTGCTGTACAATTCATTGGCTGTTACTGTTCACTAACAGTAGCTGGTGTCTGGTTTTGCCAAGACTTGTCTGAGACTTTGATTCTTGGATTTAGGTCTGAAGTCAGCTTACACCTAAGACCAAATTTGAGCCTAACTAAGACTGGCGATGAAAGTGTTAGTGAAACTTGATCTTGTCTGTTGTCGTCGAGCAGCGATGTCTTAGACCAAGTCCGACACTTGCATGTCAATTATATGCTACTGATGGATGTTAGATCGGAACGTGCGTATTGCTGGCCTGCAGAAGCACATTGGTGAGCTGATCAGGCAGAGAGAACAACTTCAGCAGCATGAGACTCGACTTCACGATCAGTACGAACGTGTCAGTATTAGCCATACATTTCTCTTGGACTGCATTTTGTCAACAGATCTAAGCTGTGATGTTTAACAGTCGTTTACACATTGATGACTTGATCGGGCAACAGGAGCAGCTGCAGCATGAGACTTATTATAATTTTATGATCAGTATGAACGTGTCAGTATCATGTCTCCGTGTTTCCATTAGCCTGAGTTCTGCTATTTAACAAACACTTTGGTGAGTTGACCTGGAAAAGAGAACAGAGGCAGCAACATGTAAGACAACTTCGTGATTTGTATGAACGTGCATGTCTGATGATAATGACCCAGCAGATTCAGTAGACTATGCTTTGATATATTTCTTTTTAAAATTGTATTTACTTCTTATATAAGTATATGTGTTGGTTGCAGCTGACCAAGGAGCTGACCTCATTACAGGCGGTCTACACTCAGCAGATGACGCGGGCTGAGGCTTTGTGTAACGCACTCACCAAGCTGGCACCCAAAGTAACTGACAGCTCTTGCTTTCTACACCTTTTTTTCTTTACAGTGTCACACTTAACCCGGAAGTAGAAATGATCAGAGATTTCAGCAGTCCTTTGCGAATGGTTCTGTCGCCTGGCAAATGCAGAAGACCTGGTGCAGCTGCTATCTCCCAGTGGTAGAGAATCATGGCTAATGATAACACGCATGATAATAAAAGAAAACTCCGAGCGTCTACTGACGGTTCGGAGGTGGTGTTTGTAGCTGACTTCATTTAGACAGTGTTTGCAGTTCATCGTTACTTACTGTTATGTAATGTGCTGTTAAGAAACTGTTTCCTGCTCATTCACATGTCTTAGATGGTGTAAGCTATGTACCGCATCCGGAAGTGATGTGACCATGTGCTTTTGTATTTGCTAAGCTCTGAGACCTTTGACCAGTATATGATTCTTATAACTGTGGAGATGGTCAAAATTATGGGAATAAAAACACGTCCCTGCGATTTTTGTTTGACTGATGATAGTCTGAGCTGTGTAGATATGTGGGTTTTGCGTACTTGTCTTTTATTGCCCAGAGTCGAGTTTTTCACACATCCATTTGTGTATGTCTTATCAGTTATAGGATAGAGGTTGTTGGGCATATGTTAATGTTGTGGGAACTTTGGGTCCCCACAGCCAAGGTCCTCACTGTTGGGCAAACTAAGCTAGTTCTCTCAGTGTTACAAGAAGAGGCATATGTGATATGTGTACATCTATAGATGTAAAAGACGTTTTTTTACGTTTTTCTATTCTTGACATGTTTATTGCGTTTTTAATTTTCTCATTGTTTTTTTTTAAAAAACGTTCATCGAAATTTAAAAATTCCACCAAAAATGTTGAGAAGCACTTTCAAAGCCACTGAAATGAATTATAGGCTATGGTTGTGGTAGTTTACTTCCTTAGTCTAGTGATACGTGGTCTTATGACCACACAGTTGAATAAAAATTAACTAAAATTCTCTCTCTTTCTTTGGTTTTAGCTATACTGCACTTACATCATTAGGTTTTGGGCATGAAGTTGAACAAATTAGGGCTAATGTTTTATTATCAATGGTTTTAAACGTTTTTAATTTTTTGTGAAACGTTTTTTACATCTATGTGTACAGGTGAGGCATCGTTTGTCGGGCATGTTTTCCAGTCAGCGGACGGTCAAGTCATCCCATGACAAACGACCCACCCTTCTGTCTTCTCCTTTATTACACAAGTCAGTAATTTCCTTATTAGGGATTCTTAGATTAGTGATTAATCAGTTGATTAAAATAATTAGCAGTTGGTGCGGTTCTAGCCGCATGTGGACATTTTTGATGGAATCATGAAGGAGACCGCAAGACATTCTCCTGATAATAATCACATGTGTCATATATTTTACTAGACACTAATGAAGACGATTGCAGCCGTATATAGCAGTTTTTTGATGAATCAACTAGCCAGCGATTGATTGATGGCGTTGATTGACATTGGTAGATGTGACACGTGTAATAAGACGCACAATCAACATCTGCTCGTCAAGTGTGACAACTGCTGTCACCACCATCACCTCGGTTGTCTCGATCCACCGCTCCTACGAATGCCGAAGAAGACTAAACTGCAAGGCTGGTCAGTCAGACTGTGTCTCAGTACTGCACTAGTTAGAAATGCTGTCATGTCATAGTTGTGCTATGCGTGTAATGCATATTGTCTTATTATACATTTCACGAAAGCTTCATGGATTTTGTGCTTTTGTTACATTTTTAAATTCTTGTATGTTACAATGCCATATTACTTACATACTGTGTGTTATTAGCAGTTACTGAATGCACGGTGTGAAACTAATGAAACTATGAATATGTAAGAAACAGTTGGTCGTCTGGCTGAGTTGGTAGCATCGTTGATTGCGTCAATGAAGTTAATCAACACCAGGCCCGGTTAGTACTTGGATGGGTGACCATCCCGGTATGTAACCAGCCACCCAGGTCAACTCAGCCTGGCCATCCCTCCGTGGGTAGGCGCAATGAGTACCAGCGAAAGCTGGGACATAAATAGGCACACTGCACGATGCACTAGCCTCGTATTCGGGGTCTCGCAGTGTAAACTGGTGTTTGGCTGAGGGCTAAGCAAACGGAGGTCAGCGCCGCCCAATGGGCCTTAAGGCTCGGGAAGGACTTTTTTTACGTACCCGCAAAAATCGGCTTGGTGTTATGCAAGTACATTGTGTCCAAAAACGTCCCACTTTGTCATTTTTCATATCTTTGCCAAATATTGACTGATTTTCAAAATCTGTTTACTGTCTCATACTGTGGACAATTAGCAACAAAGTAGTTGTTAAATATTTCACCACACTTTAACTGTGTCGCTACAATACCATGTGAAACATAAATTTTCAAAAATCACCAAAATCAATATAATACGTATGCAAAAAAAATATTCTGAAACAATTTTCACTAATTTTAATACAAACATTTAATTATGTTTAGTTTTGTATACATTTCTGATGTTTGTAAACAAAAGCAGACGATATTGTCGTAAATAATACTTTTTAATGCACTGAAGATATGCCGGTGATGTAATATGCCACTTAGCAGTGAAGACAAGGCTCTCATTAAGAACTTGTACCGGTTCAAAAAATACAGTTTTCATAGTATATTAGCAGAGTTTTTGAAGATAAACTGCAACAGGGAAAGCGTGGGAATGTTATTAACACTGATTTTGGAAACATACAGCACCAACCAATGGCATGAGACCGGCAGACTCAAGCATACACGTACTGAAGAGAACGTGATCACTGTGGATGAAATGGTAGGCTTGCTAAACCACAAAGGCCAGAAACAAACATATCGTCTAACACGCCAGATATCCAAAGAAACGGATCTAACAGTATAGCATCATACAGATCATTCATTGCATTTTTGGTCAGAAGCGTATTTTGTTCACCAACACGCTTGCCGTCTATTATTGTTAATTTTTCTTCCATTTGCATTTAACAAGGTAGTGTAGTGACACAGTTAACGTGTGGCGGGATATTCAGTAATCACTTTGTTGCTAATTGTCCACAGAATACACCAGTGAAAAAATTTAGAAAGTCGGTAGATTTTTAGCGAAGACGTAGACAATCACAAAGTGGGACATCTTTTTGGGACACACTGTAGTAACCATTGCAAATAAGTAAGCCAACTGGTTCACTAGACAGTAGGCTGCATGATGACGTTATGAACTTTTGAACGTATTTTATAAATTTTACATCCAAGAAAAAAATTATCAAATTTTAATGAGTTTTGTAACAGGTGTGAATGTCCAGAACGACTGTATATTTGGCTGGATGTTTGTTTTTTTGATAGCGGTACAGCATGTGTTGACAGAGTAAGTTAGTGTGTGTTGTGTTCATCATGTCTGTAGGCAATGTTCGGAATGTGTGAAAGCAGCAGACGTCAGTGACAACGATGCATCTGACGCCAACAGCAATCAACCTCGACGTCTTCGACACAAGACACTGATTCGTGAACCTGTGAAATACGCTTCCGTCTATCTACAGCCACTGCGCTTGGTGACCACTCATTCCACTGCTACTAATCGTTGTCTTTACTTCTGTGCTTGATCAAGTAGTGCCAGAATGTCAGTGCACGCATTCATTTCGGCTCAGAGTTTCTTGTTTTTCTAACATCACATTGTATGCAAGGCCCTAGCAAGCCAGAATTATTGTTTTACGGCCCAACCTTGTTTTTCCCTTCTTCTTTCTTTCCTTCTTTTTTTACACTTTGCGCGCTACGTTCCTAACGTAGCAAAGAGGAGTATATGAGATCAGTGTAATATTGAGGACCGACCGACCGACCGACGACCGACCTCTGTTCCTGGAAGAGCCTTCCTGGAAGAACTTCAAACGGCCATATCTCCATAACAGTGCTAGATAGACGCATGGTCACTATAGACCACCGATAGGAAGTCGACCCGCGGGAGTCGAATGGTCACGTGGCCAATGATGTCATTTGCGGTGTGAAAAGAAAGGAACTAAAAAGCAGTTAAATTATTCGGGAGAAAATAGTGCACGCGAAGAGTACATTAGATTGGTTACAGTCTAAAATGTTTTTTGTAACATTCTGACTTTCTGTTCTTTGGCGGCTTTGAATTTTTGTCACTCTTCAAATCCGGATTTTAAGTGGGAAAAAGTGGGTCTGGGGGATGGATCATTAAACTTTGGCTGCAGATCGCACTTTTTATTTGTTTCTGTACTGTACAGAAGTCTGTGTTTTGTCGTTGTTTGGAATTTCTTGTAGTATGCATTACGTAGTGTGCCATTACTATGTAAAAATGTTTGGAGGAATGTAGTATTATTTTTCTCATCATTTTAGAAGTTTGTGACCCGTAAACTTCTTCATAAATACCTCCATGGTTGTATGACCTTGAGTAGAATAATTCAGTGTCACAAGACTTTGTTCGTCACTATCGGTGGATAGTTTAAAAAGTTGACGATGATGTTGCACTACTGACGACTGATTGCATCGTTGTATGCTGTCACAGGCGTGTCAACGGCGCAAGTACCAGCGAGCTCGTAAAGCGGTCATGATGGCCGCTTGCCAGCGAAAGCTAACTGACGACAAAGTAGCCAAGAAGTTAAAGACAACCGGTCGCTTGTAATTTTGATAGTCCAATTAGTTCCGTAGTCTGTTACACAGCGCTTTCACCGTTCTTGCCTTCGCTGAAGAATGGTGTGCGTTATGCTTTAGTTTCTGTTAGTTTCAGGAATATTTGTTTAAAACTATGAACAGATTTGTTTGTTGTTGTTTGTAGGCCGAGTTTCAGTAACGTTCGTGACCAACGTTTGTTTCATTGAGGACAAAAGGTGTTTTTGAAGATTTTTGTGTTGATAGTTGTTTTCCATGGAGCTCTGTGTTTAGCTGTTTTAAATTGTTTGTGACATTGTATTTGTGAAAAATTCTTAAGTTCAGTGAATGTAGTAGAAGTTTAAAACACTTTTGTCATGCGGTATTTTTATATTCTTACTCTAAGCAAAAACGTCTTAGTATCTTTCCAATTATTCTGTCTTTTTTGATTCATAGGGCTAACAAACTATGCTCTTCAAAGAAGTGAAAATTGTTCTGAGCCTTTAAGGTACCAAAAACGCTCAAACTTTGTGACATTTTGCAATTAGAATTACGGGTAATTAATCCAAATACTGAATAAAACATTTTCTGGTGTTGTTTTGCATGTGTGAGGAAAAATGGTTTTGGGGGAAATTAGGGGGGAGGAAGTTAAATATTATAATTCTGAATTTTTGATATATTGCATTTACATGACATATAGTACGCATATCACAAATGCAGAATTATAATATTTTACTCTTCCCATTAAATTTTCCCAAAAATCTTCCAAGGGGATCTTGAAAAATTAGGGAGGGGGAAGTTGAATAGTATAATTTTGCATTTCTGATATATTGCATGTAATACCAATATCAGAAATGCAGGATTATAATATTTAACTTTTCCCCTAATTTGCCAAAGGTTTTTGGAAATTTAAGAAAAAAAATTGAATGTTATGTGTATTTCTGATATATTGCAGAAATGGTAAATTATATTATTTAACTTTCCTCTCCTTTCAATAGAATTTTTCTAGGGGGAAAGAAAATTGTTTGGGAAAACTAGGTGGGGGGAAGTTGAATATTACGATTCTGCATTTTTTATACCATGCAATATATCAGAAATGCAGACATAAAATATTCAACTTACCCCCTAACTTTCCAAAAAAACCTTCTCCCTACTTTTTTCATGGAGCATATGCTCCAAGGTTTATATGGTGTAGACGCCCCTGCGCAGCGGCGTAGCCTAATAAACACCGAATGCAATAATTATATTGGACGTACATGATGGGAACTCAGCCGCATGACAGCTATCTAATAGGCCTATCGCATTGTAATTTGCGGCGGCGTGTAGGCCTATGTAAACAAACCGTGCCGACTCTATGGTACGATGGAGGATTGTCGATGACTTGATGAACACAGTTTCTCCACTGCTCTTTGTTCTGCATCAGTCGATCAGCTTCATTGAACCAAAGACCAGCCTCCTAATTTATCTTCGTTGTGGCCAGCCTTTGGTTTTGTCATTATCTCAACAAAGTTGACCAATTTTTATTTTTCGAAACTGTTTTACTGGCACATTGCGGCAAAAATTTGCAGCAAATCAATCATTGAAGATTTCAACAGACGCGCATGAAACGGGTTGCTACACTATGCGTGCCGAGTATAAAAAAATACCGGTACGTCAGAAAACTGTCATAACTTCGGTTGTGTGCAAGACAGAGTCGTAATTTTTGGTTCTAGGATAGGGTTTTCGGGGACGGCCTAATTAACGGTGACATTTATATTTACCCCCGATTGACCACCGTTGCCATGGCAACGAAATTTTGGCCAAAATTGGCTATAACTCGGCTTGTGTAAGACATTTTTGCGATATTTTTGCGCCTATAGGGGGTTTTCGGGGATGGGCCATCGAATGCTGCCAATCGCATTTTTCCCCGACCGACCCTCGTTGCCATGGCAACGAAATTTGGGACAAAATTGGCTATAACTCGGCTTGTGTAAGAAATTTTTGCG
>Ga0209367_1013321_pt1 | contig 10597 bp, 10 predicted proteins | sample WorMetLIZISLAND2_FD_187412 | JGI IMG/M metagenome (GOLD analysis project Ga0209367, IMG submission 187412) | Marine gutless worms symbiont microbial communities from Max Planck institute for Marine Microbiology, Germany - Olavius geniculatus... ...
CTCACGTTGGGCTTTGCCCCAAATTTCTAGTTGACTTTGACTTTCGCTGGGCCTTTTCGCTGAGCCAAAGCTAAAGCTAAACACTAAAGTCTGTACTTAGACCAAAGTTCAACTAAACGATTAAAAATGGCGGTAAACCGGTAAACCTAACAGGAAATAAATCAACCAATTATGCTTGAACTAGCTTATTAATTTGCGCCGAGCACGCAAATGACGTATTATGTAACCTCTTACGTCATTATATAGCCATTACGGCGTTTATCCGTATAGAACTGCAAACAGTCGCCATGTTTTCGCTCAGCTAAAGTCAAAAGTCAAAGTGGATTCCGGCTCAGCAAAATCACTTCACTTTTTGACTTGAGTAGATACTTAGACCGAAGTTTAGACTCAGCAAAAGTCTCAGCGAAACTCTAAGTCAAAAAGTGAAGTCGCCCACTGTGTCCCAAAAAAAGCATCCGTGACATTTTTGACTGTAAAATGAAAACCAATTATCAAATTTCTATAATTTTTGGTACGAATATTGCTGACACAACTTGCCATCAGTTTCCCACCTCATCCAATGTATGCTTCTGCACTACCTAACGAAAGCAGATCAAACGAAATATGTGTTGAAATAAACAGAAAACCTGAAAATCATCCCCGACATTATTGATCATAACTTGAATAAAGATTAGGGACTTTAATAATTTTTGGCAGAAATATTTCCGACAAAACTGGCTATTAAATAAGTGTTTTAATTTCCACCTCCCCAACGTCTGCTTTTGCACTACACGGGGAAAGCAGACCACGTGTTAAAATGAATGAAAAAGTCAATAAATTCCATCTATCCTAATCTGTGGGCCCCAAATGCCAGTCTATTACAATGTTTGACTGTTGTGCAGCAGTGTATCTACTAGATGAAGTATAGGAATGTTTGTGAAGTCAAGAAGCAACTGGTATAGCCTGGATTGGTCTGGAGCAGAACATAATGGATGCTGCTGTCAACCAATAAAGAAAGCGTCTCCTTGTCTGTGTTCACATAGTGGGCCAACACTTCAAGCAATTTTACTGCAGACAGTTGAAAAATGGATGACTGGATGAAATGTCAGCCAAAGTGTCAGAAATGTAAACAAAATGTGTTTTTATGCGATATGTTAATTAAGCAATCATATTGCATTAGATAAAAAAGTGATATTTCGCTGGTTGTGTTTTTCCTAGGTAGTGCAGAAACAAATGTTGGGTGAGGTGGGAAACTAAATGGTCATTTGATGGCATCAAGAATATTCATACCAAAAATTATAAAAATCTGATAATTAGTTTCCAACTCAGAGTCAAAAATGTCGAAAATTGTTTTTTTTTGGGACACAGTGTAGTAGCACAACTCAGGAGCAGAGAAAATCACTAAAATTTGCAATATTTATTCTGTTTAAAGCTTTTAAACCCACGAATACAAAGTAGTGAGTTAGTAAACTTATGTTACCAATACTAAGTTTTTACGCGTTAAAGCAGCTACTGCTTTCAGGGCGTCTTAACCATCGCAATTCTGTCTGTCTGTCTGTCACACAGATGGATCAGGCAAAAACGGTTCAAGCTAGGATCACCAAATCTTCACCGTCGGCTGCCGGGAAGACTCTAGTTTCAGGAACCGTAAGGCTTTTTCATAAATTTGAAGGGGGTCACCCCGAACGAAGGCGCTAAATGAGAGGGGGTGGGCAAAATTTGCGATTTTTGGCCAATAAGTCGCTGTATCTCAGTAACGGTGCGAGACAGGGCATAGGTTACTATTAATCACTAATAAGAAGTCGTACACCAGCTCTCGATTGGCGCCCAATTCAATGACCTTGAATGACCTTGAACGCCAAAATAGGGGGTTTTATGGTTTTTTTGGCGATTTCGAGCTGCGAGACACATTGCAAGAGCAAATTACGCTGAAACCAATTGAGATAGACATGGACAAGCTGCGTATGAAATTTTCAGCACTGAATGTAGATTTCAACGGTCCAAGTCTCGATTTTCTAGGTTCAAGATAACCTGCGCACGAGGGCATCAAAGAGCGGTACCTCGTAAGTCGCAACGAAATGGCTGGAGATAGACTGACAGTTTGCGAACAGGAACTGATATAGGCTTTCGCGCGTCCCGTGAGCATTAGCTCAAATTTCTTGTTGAAATCATAATCAAAACTTGCAGACAACAACTGAAGTCATGTACGGTGTTCAACAATACACTGACATCACTGGTGCAACGGTAGTGAAAAACCAATATTATTTTCCATCCTCATAGAGATATAAGCAAGCAAATATGATGCTATTTTCCGTACGCCATCAATGGTCAGACGGAAAACAAAACTGCGTCACACCCATCTGTCTGTCCGACCATCACACGGGTGGATCAGTCAAAAATGGTGCAAGCTAAGATCACCAAATCTTCACCATCGGCTGCCTGGAAGACTATAGTTTCAGGATCCATAAAGCTTTTCCATAAATTCGAAAGAGGTCATCCCCAATGAAGGGAGGAAATTTGTGATTTTCAGCCAATACTGGAAGCATGGTGTTATTGACCGTGCGCATGCATGATCCAATGTTGCGCAGAAAATGAGTGAGTGAGTGAGTAGGGTTTAACATCCCACCCGACACAGTATAGGTCATTTCGGAGACGGCCTTTCCAGGCGAAATGCACACAAACACATAATAACGGAACAGTAAGTTTAACCTTTAGAGAAACACAGAACACAAAATACAAAAAAAACAAGCTAAACCTAAAATTGTAAGAACTCCATTATACGTGTGCATATGTAATTAACATAATGGTAGTTCTAATAATCTTTCCTGTTATCCATTGAATCCGCGGTTAAGTCTAATTTCCATGCCTGTGTACGATCTGAACTTCTGAAGTGGATTGTATGACATCTTGGATGGTATTACGTTATCTAAGGACACCCTGGATGGTTCCTCGGGTGGAAGAGTAACAGGTTTTTCGTAGTAAAGGCCTAAAAGTTGACATGATTCGAAACTGAATATCAGCTGAGCAGAATCTTTAGTTGTCTACACTGCTGTAGCCAAAACAGCCTCAAATATTTTAAAGATTAGTTTTCTGCTCATAACTAAGTAATAGCAGCAACATTAACCAACAAGAAATTTGAGCTAATGCTCACGAGATGCACGAAAGCCTATAGCAGTTCCGGTTCACGCTAAGTTAATATACAAATACCAAATTCTCTATCTGAATCGCATAACGATAGTAGTGTGGCGCCAACTTGTGAATGATATAGACTTGTGTCGCAGACCAAAATCGCCAAAAAATCCATAAAACCCCCTATTTTAGCGTTCAAGGTCATTGAATTTGGCGCCAATCGAGAGCCAGTGTACTTACTATTGGTGATTAATTGTAACCTAGGCCTTATCTCGCACCGTCACTGAGATACAGCGACTTATTGGCCAAAAATCTCAAATTTTGCCCACCCCCCTCTCATTTAGCTCCCTCGTTCGGGGTGATCCCCTTTGAATTTACGTTCCTGAAACTAGAATCTTCCAGGCAGCCGACAGTGAAGATTTGGTAATCCTAGCTTGCACTGTTTATGACTGGTCCACCCGTGTGACAGACGGATGGATGGACAGACAGAATTGCGATGGCTAAGACGCACTAAAAGCAGTAGCTGCTTTCGCGTGTAAGCGGTCACGCAACTCTTCATTTACATGCCGTCGGTAAGCATGTGCAATCTGCGCATAGTAAATAACACTTTGTGACCGCATATGGACCGTGCGTGCGCACGGTAAATACAATAATTGATACTGGAATTCATGCACTGGATATGGTGCTAGGCATCATCACTGTAGAGTCTAAATGAAACATTGTTGTGAGCTTAAATTTCGTTCACACCAAGTCTTCACATATGCATCGCTGTCACGCGTTCCTAAGTTGCGTTAGCCGGGCTTTTCTTGTTTCAGTCCATCTTGTACAAAGAAAGAATGTCGCTCAGCACAAGTCGTGATAGACCTATAGCGTCACTCTCCACCTGCGCAGATTTCATCTCAGCAGCCAGCGCTGGTAACGAGGAGTTTACTAGTCCTCCTAATATTTTTTTACTTAAGAATTAGTCAATCTATTCACCATCTCTAATGCAGTACTGGTGGCTAGGGATTGCAACCCGGGTTTTGAAAAACCCAGACATTTTGCCAACCCCGAAACCCGGGTTTGAGCAGTCTGCAAAATCCGCGGGTTTCGGGTTTGCGTTTTTTTGCACCAAAGCGCTATGTTTAATGGAATATTATACCATATTAGATATCAGCAAACACGTTTTTGACTAGTTATCTATAACATACTATCACCTCCGGCTGTTTTCTAGTCCCTGCATGTGACAATTACATTATTGCAATCTTTAACACTGCTTGTTTATCCCTCCTGCCTGCTGAGCGGTTTTTTCTGCAGCGGAAACTTTGTGCAGGAGAATCCGCTCTCACTTAGAGACGATGCGTTCATTTTATCGTAGGTGCTATAGGCAACAGGGCTATTCGATGTTCCGTAAAGCTGTGGCCACACGCACCGATTTCCTCGTCCAGGCCCGTCGGTCGAGAGAGGGGAAGTCGAGAGAAGTTTATTTGCCATATACAAAAGTTTTCCCCAAGCCGTACGACGTTTGGGGGCCCGCCGTAACTCAAAAATATAAATTAGGGCCTACAGCAGAATACCCCATTTTTAAAAGCAAAATTCAAAAAATTTTCTCACCAGAAGGGCCACGGAAGAATGTTTTTCCCAGGCCCCACTGTGGCTCTCGATGTCCCTGTCCTCGTCCGAGGTGTTGTCCGAGAAATCGGACGTGTCAAAAGACACAGATGACATGTCACACGACGCATCTGATTTCCTCGTCAGATGTTCTGATGGGCATGTTTTGGCTGACATATGCAGGCAAAAAACCTCATCCGAGGAAATCGGTGCGTGTAGCCTAGGCCTACACCTATTTGGCATGTAACGGCATGTAAGCGTGCAAAATTTGCTTTAACGAGTGTTCCTGAAATTATTGAAAGTAGTTTTTTGCAATTTAACACTCTTGTCTTGCTACTATTTTACGACGCAGAGAGAATAAGTTCATCTACTAGGGGGTATCAGCTACAGATGGCAAACAATGTCATTAGCGGTTTTACTTGTATACGGTCTCCATCTTGCCAAACCCAAACCAAACCCGAACCCGACCCGAAACCCGGCTTTGGCACTTTCCAAACCCCAAACCCGGATTTGGCAAAAAGGCTCCGGGCTTGCAACCAATACTGGTGGCTGTGTGAAATTAATAGCAGCGCGGCCGAACTGATTTTAGTAGCCCAATTAGCTGCACTTCAAATCGCCGAACTGCTTTTAGTAAATTCTGATTCTTTCGACTCAGTTCGGCGAACTGACGATAGTAATTTTGGTCACCAATCTTCCAGTTCGCCGAACTGACCGTAGTTTACCAAACGAAAACACCGGAGAACATGAACGCCGGCATACACACGAATATCACATAATGTCCAGCGCATACGTAACAGCAACGAACGATTTCCGACAACTACGAGCTTATTTAAATGTAGATCAGCGAACTTACTTTCCGAGTTCGTCCTTTAAGTCGTATAGATCGCCGATTTTACCCGCAGTCGACTGACTCGCCATCTTTTACGTCATGTACACACTGCGCCAAGATAATATTTGGACTCTGTGCCGTTTACAGCTATTGGGCCGATTCGCCACTTGCTTGATGTGTGTCGGCACTAGTGATGATTCGATATATCGAAAATATCGATATATCGTTTTCGATATCGATATATGGTATCGTATCGTATCGTTGAAAAAATATTCAATTTTTAACTTACCGGATAACTTACCGGACAAGGCCTCCCCGACAGCACGGTTCAGCCTCAGTAGACCAAGTAGCATCAGTTGCCAACAAACAGGTCTATCTCTTTTGACTGCCTGAGTCATTCCAGATTCCCTTTGAAGATGTTAATAGATCCAGATGTCAGTGTTCTATTATCAAGACTATTTCAAATGTTAATAACACGTTCTGAGAAAAAGTGGTGTCTCAATAAATTCAGTTGACGCTCTCCTTTTCGTAAGCTTCAGTAAGTGACCCCTTAGTTGTTGCTCCATATTCGTATCGATATCGTATCGAAATTGAAATCCTGATATCGAATCATCAGTATAGTCGGCACTAGGCAATTTTGATCGCGTTTCTGACGCGCTAGGCTTATAAATGTGCTGTTGGGTGTAGTCGTAGGCCAATATGGTACGGTTCTCGTCTGTCTGTCTGTCCGTTGTCTATCGATCGTACGTAACGGATGTGTTAAATTATTGTGGCTAAGCGTTAGGTCTTAAGGGAAAACTTTTACACGAATAATTAGCCCTGAGTCGAGGCTCTCTGCGTACAAATTTGAGGGATGCAGTGCAAAAGGTTAAAGGGGAACATTGTGAAATTTGGGGTTGAATGGAGGGTGTAGGAAAAATGTGCCATAGACACCCTACAGCGTAAGACACGAAGTAGGATTCCAGGAGGTGGCGTCCTCTGGCGAACGTCAAAGTAAATTTTGTGGGGTTCTGCGTTCAATTCCCCACTGCATGCATGCCGATCAGATCAACTCGACCAAGCGCGTACATGATCGCGTGATCGGGGAGTGGTCGGCAGGAGTGGTCGGGGTGGTCGACCTTGGTCTGCTTTTTATGTACACGACTATTCTCAACATGTCGAGAATAGTCGGAAAGAGATTGGGAAGTCAAAGCGCTCGAGAAACGATCAGGAAGTGATCAGGTCTTAAGCCTTAGGCAATATAGGCCCAGTCGCCTGAATCGAGGCAGTGATTTTAACTTAGACCTACTCAAATCCATAGATGTGATAAACGTCAAAAATTATAATAAACGTTAATAAACGCGTTTATTATAGGAAAAAGATTGTAAACGTTTGTAAACTAAAAGTAAACGTACACCGAGCGTAAATTTGAATATTAGGCCTATTATTTGGATAATTCCAAATTCCAATAAAAGTTTTTTTCATTGTCAAAGAATGTCTTACTCCAGTTCTGTGACAACCGTTTTACAAAAGTGCCCAGAATTCACTCACTTTACTAAGTTGCGTTGTCCTGTCCACTAATTATCTTCGTCGCTGTCATAATTTTGCTTCATTTCGGTCATGTGATTTTTATTGAGATAAACGTTGACAAAATATAATAAACACGTTTACAAAGATGTTTTTGTAAACGTTGTAAACGTTTATCACATCTATGCTCAAATCATTTGACTTTGACGTAGGCCTAACATTGTATAAATGTGGCTGGTTTTTGTTCTCGTTGTTAGCCACATTCATAGACATTTTAGTTTTAGTGTTTATATGACTTTTTAGCTATGAAATTTATAATTAGGCCCCTGCTATAAGCGCCCCTCCCTATAGCCGGGAGTTTTCCGCCATGAAGCACTACACGGTGCACTAAGCTGACGGGCTTGGCAGAATCAGCGGGGAAAGAAGACCCGGCAACACAATCCTCTGCCCCCTCAGGCTGCCAGTGGGGGCATGTGAAGGTCAAGGTGGGGGCACGTAGGCCGATCGTATCCTAGCACGCACTGTGTTTGATATAGCACCGTCACCATAGCGTGTATGGGACTGTAGTCACTCTGGGAAATCGTTTTTCCGCGACTAGGAAGTCGGACGCTGGCCTTCGGATATAAGCTATGCGGTACGGTCGGCCCATGCACCTTAGCAAGAGCTGGGCTTCTTATTGATAATCGTTTTATTTTCACATGGTCCAGTAAGCGTGTGAGATCGTGTGGAGGTCGAGTAGTGGTCGGTAACAAGTCGCGTACAAGGATCAAGCAGTTGGTCGAGCTTGGTCGGGGAATTTGAGAGATCAGGATAATCGACTTGGTCGATCTGTTGATCTGATCGGCAGTGTGAATGTAACGTTACGTCTGCATTCGTTGAAACAATGGAAACCTCCGGTTTAGGTTTAGGCGTAGTGTAAAAACAAACGTGCAACTCTGAAAAATCAGTTTGGAGAAAACGCAAAAAAAAACTAATCAAGTAGGCCTATAGGCTTACACACTACACACCATCCCAGTTACGTAGGCCCTAAATTTGGAATTCTGACGATAGGCCTAATGCGGACATCCGCATATTATGTCGGTACTCAGCGGAAGACATTTTTGTCCATTCCATTTGTTCCATAATGCAGGCATTGGGCCTTGAATCACCTATTTAATGGAACTGACAAGAAATCTGAGCTAATGCTCATGATACGCGCGAGAGAATATAGCAGTTCCCCAGTTCTTGTTCGCAGGTGATCTTGTCTATCCACCCATTTCGTCGCAATTCACTCTTTTGCAGCCAAAAATCACTAAAACCCCTATTTTTAGGGTTCAAGGTTATTCAAGGTCATCGATGTTGACATTTTCAAGAAGCTTGTCACCAGTGCTTGTTATGAAAAGCAGCATATCTGTGCCTATCTGCAACATTTTCACGTTCGACGAGCCAGTAGCAGTAGAATAAGTTAATAACGCCATTCTAAGATGGGTGCCCCTCTTTCGCCCCCTCGTTCTTGGGGACCCCTTTTACCCAGTGGCATGAAATTTTGTCACAAAATACTAGAGGCTCTATAAGCTATCATATGGTGAAAACCCTAAGTCTCTCTCACTACCAACACCTTTCGACAACATCTCAAGACTCATTTTTTCTCCGGCAACACCCCCATCGACTAACTGTTACCATCCGCGCCTACGATTCGAACTTCTGTTTTGACATATGACGCGTTACAAATGCAGACTACTTATTTACTTACTTACTACTTACCTGGTCTCCAAACGGTATTGGGTCGTGACAGACAGACGGACGCGTATGGCTCTCATGCGTAATTTAAAACGAGGCCAGTGGTCACAGTAACGTTCCCTTGAATAAGAATGTAACCAAGTCATTAACAGCGTTATATAAGTGATCGAATTCGCTGTCAATATAAACGCGGCACAGCACGCGAAATCGTTTAATGGGTCAAGCACTCAAGCACGGAATCGGTACCAATGTCCGGTACGTGGTGTTATTTTGCGACGCAGATTACATAATCGTTTTCTGCGAAGCCTGCTTGGAGGCGGCCGGGATTGAGGGCGCGGCGATAAGCGTCGTGAAGCATGTCACTCGGTCGATCGCTGATAGAATTAATCATCAGTTTGTCACGCACGACAAAGCCACCGCGCATGACCATACCAGTCATCACTGCTACAGTGAGCTACGCTTGTACGTGTACATTCACATCTTTCCTGTCTTTTACCTCCCCAGACACTCAGACAGAGACAGACAGACAGATAGGCAGGCAGATAGGCATTGCACTTTGTTATGGCTCTGTTATTGCCCGAACTCCAGTGATTTCAATTTATCGTGGATTTTTTTTGTATAGGCCTAACATGCTGCACAACGAGCTATAGGCCTAGAACAGATCCAAAGAAAGTTGCACGACTCTGACCAATCAAACGGTACCGTTTGGAGACCAGGTGAGAGAGACCTTGGATCGCAAATCCACAACATTTTGCTTCTGTAATTCGAATTACGGAAGCAAGTGGAGTTTGGGCCGCATCTAACCCGCTTCCATTGCTGGTCGTTTTTTGCGCGACTGCACCCGTGACTGACTGCGATCATTCGAGATACACGATGGAGTGAGAACGGGGCTTGGTGGACTGGCCGGCGGCACGGGTGGCCGTGGGTGACGTCAGCGGGCAATGAGAGTGCGTGCGCTTGCTGCCTGCTGGGGCCGAGCCGCGCCGGCTAGACTGGAGGCCGCGCGCCGGCATGTAGGTGCGCCGCCGGCAAGCGTGGTAGGTCGTCATTTAACGCAGATCTTCCACTCAGTAAGTCGACAGACGAGCAACGGCGACATCGATTGAACGTGGTCAGAGTCGTGGAAGACAAAGGCGCAACGACGACGACGACGACACAGAGATTACGTAAGTTGACTTGAGTTGTTTACTGGTGGTCAACGACGTCTACCACTAGTTTAACTGCTGTTTGATTTAGTCGAGTAGTCGTCAGGAATTGTTTAAAACAGCTGCCACAACGGCATAGTGGTCATTGTCGTAGATAGAGATATTTAATGTGGTCCAAATATTAAGCATTATTTTAAGACCACGTCAAACGTCAGACGATAATAATGTTAATTTCAGCTGTTGCAACGTACGTGAACTCGAGTCGATACTGGTTAGATATCTTGATCTAAAATCTTGATGTTGATAATTGATATTCAAAAGCTAATAACTCTGGTAGCAAATAATATTTTTCGACGAAATTTGGTGGTCACATCAACAGTTTACTGCGGAATAAGTGTACGAAATTTTATCGAGATTCGTTAAGATTTGTCATATCTATTGTACATTGTCAAGGGGGTTACTTTTTTCGGGACACAGTGTAGTTTTGCTGTAATTCTGTCATTAAACCGAGTCGATGTAGGTCGTGTCTCTTTATGTTCAGAAATAAACCGGTGAACCTTGCGAATTTACGTTACATTTGATAAAACAAAAACGTGCTATCTACATAGACGAGTGATAGTAAACAGCGCTATCGATCCATTAGGCGGGTGGGCTGCGGGTGGGCTGGCGTGCGGGCGGCCGGGTGACAGTGCGTCTCCTG
>Ga0209367_1013322_pt1 | contig 10597 bp, 11 predicted proteins | sample WorMetLIZISLAND2_FD_187412 | JGI IMG/M metagenome (GOLD analysis project Ga0209367, IMG submission 187412) | Marine gutless worms symbiont microbial communities from Max Planck institute for Marine Microbiology, Germany - Olavius geniculatus... ...
GAAGCAAACAGTTTGCCTGCATTCCGTCGTCGACTCAAGACACATCTGTTTACTGTTGCTTTTGAAAACAGTGGTTAACTGTAACGTAGCCAGCGCCTCTGTATCTTTACACACGTTTAGTTTTATGGCAGTTTATAAATTCGTTTTTAACTTTAACTTTAACTTTGGCACTGACTGACCAGCGGGGCCTCACACCACAATGATCACATCACTCACTCCCTGTGACCACAGTACAGTACACCACAAACTGTGATACAGAGATGTGCGGATCTACGTCCGCAAAACTAAGCCGCTATAAGCGTCCACGTCCGCGTCAGCGTCCGCTCTGCCAGAAGAAGAAGAAGAAGATTTCGCATAGGCACTAGGCAGCGAAGCTGAACTAGGCCCGTTGCATGGGAGCTCATCCCCATGACGGCACTTTGAGCCGGCGAGGGCGGAGCCCAATTAAGCCAGCGTACAGCCCAAGTCGGCCGGATTAACCGACTGGATCGGTATGCTTGCAGTCCTGGCCACAGGGCCTACTGTTGCGCAGAAATCGCCGTTTCTTCCCTAGCGATGGCCTTGACCACCGCCTCATTTTACCATCCCACAGAGGGTAGAAGGCTGAGTCGACCTAGTTGGCTGGCTCCGTACTGTAGACAGTCACCCATCTACAGGCTTGCCGTGGATATGAAATTTGCCATCCATATTCATATCCATATCCACAGATTTTCCGTGGATATCCATGGATATATCCATATCCACAGACGCCTCGTGCGTACATATAGCCACTAAATTTTCGCGAAATACAGCAATGCCAGAGCGCCCATTCCCCCAGGCATTTTTTTGTGATACTATTAAAAATAAATAAAAGGAGAAAAATAAAACACATTTGCGTTGAAATATGATTTTAGAAAAGTATTTCCCGGTTATCATAAAAATCTACCGTAATTATTTTATTGCCCTGGCTATAGCCGACCGTCAGATTGAGTTTTGGGTACGATATGTCGTCTCTCAGTCGTCTTTTTAACCGTAACAAATGTATTGTGGCTAAACGGTACGACGTAAGGAGTTGGCGATACCGATGGATAGGGCGATAACGACTACATATAAGCTGTTGAAAGTAACCATGTCTCTATCTGCAGCTTTTTGGCTGCAATTTGGAACGCATGTGCTTTTGCCAGCAGCCGTCACTTGCGTGCGCCAAATTACCGTATTTTATCCTAGCACTGATTTTAGCGTCCGGTATAGCAACGTCACCAGATCGTGTATGGGACTGCAGTCACTCTGGAAAATCGTTATCTTTCGGCAACCGGAAGTCGGACACTTCAGATATAGGCAGTACGGTACTCGGCCCATCGCAGCAACAGCTGGGATTTTTGTTCTCCAAAACGCATGTTGCATTCATGTACGCCTACAGGTACAAAGTGTACAAAGGTACAAAGTGAACACTTTGAAAAATCACTTGGTTTGTACTTCCTACTAGCGTTAACTTTGTTAGACATCCAAAACGTTTGTAATTTTGTTACCATTTGATAAAAAAAGAATAAAAATAATCTCACAAATTGATAGACTGTTTGTTGCCCAAACAGCATTATTAAAGCACCATAGATTAAGATTTGTTGCTGCTATAGTGCGCATAAATTAATTTAGGCTAACTAAATAATGATGTGCTGATGTCACTGATTATTCATTTGACTCAATAACATAAATAAACGAGAAAATGAAGAGTAAGAACGACAGACAGAAAAATATTATATAGAGATAAAACACTTAAATATTCAGTTTAATTAGCAAATGTGACAGCACAATATCCATGGATATATCCACAGGATGGCTGAAGTCTGATATCCAGACATGGATATATCCATGGATATATCCATGGATATCCATATCCACGGCAAGCCTGCCCATCTGAGTACTAACCGGGCCCGGCGTAGAGTAACTTTGTTTCATCTGAAACGCGTTACCAACTACGCCACGCCACCAACCTCCGCCCTGCCAGCAACAGTGATAATGTTTGAAATAATTATACTGGAACCGAGAGCCAGTGTTTAACAACGTGGCATGTGTAAACTGCTAATGCAACTAGAATTTTGTAGTATTGTTGTTGCTAGAAAGTAAAAACGTTGCGGCAAAGAAATTTGTTTTTCTCAGGAAGCGTCCGCGTTCGCATTGCGGACGCGCGTCTCGTCAGCGGACGGTCGGCACATCTCTGATGTGACAGCTGCAAGTCTGTAGTCTTGTATCTTCAGTGTTTTTAAGCTTACAATTTCGCGAGCGGAGCGAGCGAAAAAATTGGACTCTAGACATTAACTTCCTCTCTCCGACATTTTCGAAATTTTTAAATTGAGTTTAAATTGTGACAATAATTCGTCCCCTAAGGCGATGAAGATTAGTTACATTGATCGATCCATCCATCGTCCGTTGCGCCGATCACCGCCGTAGTGCGGGGCCCCTTTATGGTGCGGGGCCCTTGGCACAGTACCAAAGTGCCACCCCAAAGACGGGCCTGATTACAGTGACACGCCAAATTAAGCACCTTAATTACAGCAGTAATTAAACAACTCTACAAGACAACAGCTTATATTTTTCTCGCCACGTAAAGATCTGCGTGGTCGCTAAATTATCGGTTACCGCAAAAATTCTAATACAAATTTATTGATGCGCTACAGCTATGCTATAGAGCGTCTTTGGCGCGATGTGTCGTTCGTTCGTCCGTCTGTAACAATCGATGTATTGTGGCTAAACGGTAGGTCATAAAACAACTTTTACACGAATAATTAGCCACGTGTGTTTAACTTAGGCTTGCAAAATTTCAGCCATCTAGTGCAAAGGGAACATTTTTAAATTCGAGGTTGAATGAAAGGGGGTAGGAAAAATGTGCGTGTTTGGCCATATATCGGCGAAGGTTACTGTCAATCACTAATAAGAAGTGGCATACGTTTTGTCTCATGAGACTAAATCATTAACCTTGGATGATTTTGAAGGTCAGTACTGCAACGGGAATTGTATAGGCTGTAGCGCGTATTTCCTAGCGACAGTTGGGCTTTCTTGTTATTAAAAAGCCTATGCTGATGACATTGACACCATCTACAGCCGTTCGAGACTTGAAAATTTAAACTATCTGGATTCTGATGTCAGCATGCGTTCTCAAGTTTCACGAACTGTCTCGTCGTGCTTCGGCGTTCTGAGTCAGTTGATGGCGTAGCATAGTGGTTAGAACGTCGGTCCTGGCCGGCGGACTTTCCTTATCCTGCGCTAAACTGATGGATGGCTGCTTGACCACTTTGTGGGTACGGCGTCCGCTGTCAGTCAACCATCAAGGCCAACTCAGCCTGCCATCCCTTCGGGGTCGGTTAAATGAGTAGTAACCCATTATATGGGTTACGGAAGGTGGGGACCTTTGTACAGCGGACGGGGCTGCCTGACCGGCCGGTGCGCCAGCCTGTGTTTTCAGGCTGCACGCGGCGGCTGTGCGATCGGCGGCTCTGGTTAGTGACGAAAAGCGCATTAGAGGTGTGTATACACGACGATGCGCTATACAAATTGACAACCTTTACCTTTACCTTTACCTTTAGCTGCGTAGCATTCGTCGACATCGTCTTACTCTTTCTTCCAGTCTCTATAGTTGCTGCGTTGGTGCTGACGAAGCTTGACTTCGGAAATGCTACACTGGCCGGTACACCGTCGTTTCAGTTAGATCGTCTCCAGGCGGTCATGAATGCAACGGCTTGACTCGTCTACCAGTCCAGTAGATACGACCACATTACACCGTTGCTTTACCGTCTGCACTGGCTTCGTGCGCCGGAGAGAATAACGTACAAACTGGCCGTGCTGGTCGTCTACCAGTGTGTCCATGGACTTGCGCCAGCCTACCTGGCTGACGCTCTGCAGCCTGACGCTGGACTTCCTGGTCGACAACGCCTGCGCTCGTCATCGACCTCAGCACTGGCTGTACCACCGACACGTCTGTCCACGATCGGCGACCGAGCGCTCCCTGTCGCTGTAGCAAAAACATGGAACAGTCTGCCATCAGAAGAGACGTCTTCAAAATCCTCGCAAACATTCAAGACTAAACTTAAGACTCATTTGTTCTATTTCTGTTTTTCGCTATTCACTGTAAAGTGACAGCGGTGCCATAGACATTTTTTCACTCTAAATTTTATTGTGTTGTATTGAATGGCGATGATTTGATTGATTGAAGGTGATGACGACAGTGCTACAGTAGATGATGATGACAATTATAATGTGCAGGGCGGATATCGGCTGGAACTGCTGGTATATGACGCTGACGGAAACGTGAACATGACGTACAGTCTGACGTCACCAGCAGGCGCTTACGTCGGCGCCGACAACAGCACGTTCGTATTACCACATCTCATCAGTTTGTCTACAGCCGTATAACCACACTGCTGATATATTATAATCATAAATGTAATAAAAGTTTTTAAACTTTTTTTTATTTTCCCAGCGTGTTTTACAAAGCGTTGATTGAAAACTTTATCGCTCTTCGTTTTCAATTTTTGGCCTCCAAAAAATTAAAAACGAAGAGCGATTTCGTCTTTTGTCTGATTGCTTTAATTCTCACGAATATGTTTTATTGTAATATATATTTTTGAAATGACAACTTTTCGCTGCGCGCCGTAAGTGGATTGAAGAATAAGGGCATGTTTTTTCAGAATGTCTGTTCGTCTGTTTGCTCAAAAATGTCGAACAAATTACAGGGTGGGCCAAAAAAACGTGGCACTTTTTATTGTCCACATCTTCGCCAAATGTTAACGGATTTCCAACATTTTTTACTGCCCAATTTACTGGACAATTAGCAATAAGATAGTTATTGAATACCTCACCACACCTTAACTGTGTCGCTACACTACCTAGTGAAATATAAATGTATCAAATCCAGCAATATTAGGCAGCATGCGTGCTGGTAAACGAAAAGCACTTCAGACAAAAAAACACAGTGAATGATTTATACGCAGCTAAACTGTGTTAAATCCGTTCCTTTGGATATCTGGCTTGTTGAACGATGTGTTTGTTTTTGGCTTTCCTGCCTTAGCGGGGCTACCAGTTCTTTCACAGTGGTCACGTTCTCTTCATTGTGTGCATGCATCAGTCTGTCAGACTCGTGTTCTTGGTCGGTGTTTTGTGTTTGCGAAATTCTTTTTAATAACATGCCCAGTTTTTCTTTTTTGCAGTTTGTCTTTGAAAATTTTGTCAGTATAAAAAATGTGATTTGTATAGCGCATCCTCTGAAAGTTGCATTTTTGGACTGGTACACGTTCTTAATAAAAGCCTTGTCTCCATTGTTAAATGGCAATGATTACCAGTATGCTGTCATTGCATTAACAAGTAATTTGAGCAAAGCTCACGAGACGCGCGAAAGCCTACAGCAGTTTCTGTTCGCAGATAATCGTAGTCTTGTAGATACTGGCTGGTAGCCAGCCAATGAGATTAGGGGGGCGGCACTGCAGCGACGCATGCAGCGTCGCGGCAGCAGTGCTGGCAGTCAGTCTTCAGTCTGCATTAGTCGTCAGTAGTCGTCAGTTAGTTGCGGTCTGTCGAGTATACAGTCAACATGTAGTGGTGTTCGTGACGACGATGGTCGTTTGACCATCGTCGCGTTGTTGTCGTCGGGGCCCCGGACATTACGAGTTGTTGTATTATGTGCTATATGTTATTAAAAGAATGAAGAGTAAGTTAAGTTCAAAAATAAAGAATAACAATAGCGTTAATTAGAGTGACAGACTGGTCACGGACTGATGGAATTGCCTGTGGGAGGACAGAAGATGAGAATGAGAAACAGGAGATGAGAAATAAGAGAAAAAGCAGACAGAGCACTAATTCCCCATTAAAAACAATAAAACGTATAAAATAACTAATATTTCTTATAAACTCTAACTCTGTTTTCGATAACTCACACACTAAAACCCTCCTTTATTCTAAAAACTATACGTGGTGGAGAATGCGGGCAACGATCCCGCTACCTCTCGCTAAATAACGGCCTAAGGGTGTATAGCACCGAGGAAATAGACGATACTAGGTTAGAGGTTATATTGCCGATCATAGAAATTTCTATGAGAGCCGCTGTGAATCGTGACACAGGACTCTCTCCATATGAAATTTTATATGCTAGAAAAATGCCACTCCCCACCTCGTTATCAACAACAGAAGTAACTCCGAATTTTTACAGTGTAGACAGCAGAAACTACGTAAAGTGGTTGAAAAATGCTATCACCTTAATTAACGATGGCGTTAGACGCAGTAAAGCAGAACATAAGCAATTAATGAAAGAAAACTACGATAAGAAGTATAAAACCAAGGAGGCCGACTACTCGGTAGGAGATTTCGTTCTCCTGAGAGATAACAAAATCGAAATAAACTCCAATAGGATACTTACGAGAAAGCCGTACTTAAACGATAAATTTGTGATAACTGAAATAATCGAAAACGATCATATAGGCCCGGCATATAAACTGCTGAACACTAGAACCGGAAGAGCTGTGAAAAATCTCGTCAATTTTGACAGGATAAAAAGGTTTATTACGTCAGATGCAAGTGTATAGAATCGTGGAGTGAAATATGTCTCGCTGAGCTGTTGCCAGCAACTATGCATGATAAGGATCTTTAGCGTCAGACCGAAACGAGGATTTTACGTGGGGCTCCACACACTCACATTATTATGAAAACGGATCGTCCGTGACCCTGCAATTATCTTAATGATAAATAAAAAACAGCAGATTCGGTCACAACGGAGCTACAACGCAACAATTGCATTCCTTCGTTCGAATACATTATTTACGATGTTATTTCGCTAGTGTCATGGCCTAGAGAGAGATTCTCTAAGAACTTTTTAGGCACCGTCTATAATAGGCCTAACGACACCGAGCACAAATCCATCTATTCTGGCCTCTACCGCTTACATTCCTTGTATAATAAACGTCAATAAAAATTTTATTCATACTTATCCCAAAACTGGAAATAATAAGCATTTTTGCAATACAGGGAGGGCTTAACTTTAGCCTTTTTTTAAATCACCAAGAAATACGAAATTTTACACTTTTGTATAAAGAAAAAACATTCTTATACGCCATCCCTATTACCGAATCCGGCATATGGCAAAGCCTCAGTCGAGTGCCATTTGTCGCGCTGAGGGTTACACAAACTGGAGTCAATTTAACACTTATATTATTTCCTATCTAAGTCAGCTTACAGCCACATTATTTGACAAAACGTGACAGTGAAACTGTATCTATATTAGGTCTATGTGCGTTATATTACGTACACACTGTCTAATTATAAACACTATACAATTAGCAGTTACCGAACGTTTTCATGTTTTCTCGCGTATAATTAATACGTTATTTTGTCTTGCATTATGGCTGTAACCTCGTATAAACCTGTAATGTGTATAAAATGCAGCAATCTTTAATATTAATAGGTTGAACATCAAAGTTTTGGTTAACAATTTACAGAGGGCGTTGACGGATACTACTTTAAGGCTTAGAGCACATGCTGGTGGGTGAGTGCTATGATTGATCAAGTCAAATAACGAAATGTCGTCCGTGAAAAGTGATAGCACGTGGTAACGTGGTATTAAGTTACTACGGCCACGTGTGAAGCATTCACAATGGCGATTGAAACAGTCAACATGTCTCCATGAAGAGTAGGTATCTCGCATACGCGGATACTCAAGTGGATGACGAACGCGCAATTATGGAGCGCTTGCAGAGAGCCAGGCTCGTAGGCAATTAATAGCCTCGCCTGAGCTAATAAGAGGCGCTGATTGATGGGGCAACACATCGGTCAATGAGACATGAATAATCTATTGGTCATCACATTCATTCACGTAGCATGGAATGGCTTATAATCTTATAAAATGTTTGAATAAAATTGTCTGACAACCTCTTAAGATTGTTACCTCACAAAATTTAAATTTTAAATGGTATGTCCGTTAATCATAACCCATCTGCTGCATTTTTTGCATATTACAAATTTATCACGAATAATATATGCATATGCATATCTTGCTATACACGTCTTACCTTAAAAATGTTATCCATCGTTTCTATTACTAATTTAAACCGTTACACTAATTATGCCGTATATTTCATTAATACCGCAATTAACACATGTTTTTGCGTCTTACATATTGTCATGTGTTGTTGACCATTGCTTACAAGTCTATTCACTGTATATAAGCGTTTATGTAATTTTGTCACTAAGACTATTAATCTAAACATTTTTGGACCCCGAGTACTTTTATTGTATCGCCTCTCATGCACCGTCATAAATGACTTCTTATTTTGTATAGACGTGAATACGTGACACTGTCACAAAATACGCCACCCAAAATGCATCATAGAAGTTTTTTTTGTAATAACAAAACATATCAATCACAGTCATCACAAAGCCTAAACGTCTAATGTTTCTTTTCAGGTCACTTTCAGAAATAGAACGAATAGAAATAGAATCAAAGTGCCATCTCCATCTTTCAAATCTGTAAATCAAAACACACAAGATTATTGTCATTATTCCTATAACAAGGAACTGTAATCAGCCTACTTCAACCCTTGGCAGAGTCCTAAACCGGCCACCATTAGGCCTACTGTTCGTATAAATTAATAGCGTACTGTGTTATTGAAATTTATTTCACTGTTTTGTGTGCTATTTAAGCATGCTTGTTACAACAATTATTTTCATCGTAGGTTTGACTTCGTTAAGACATTAAAATTATATAATTACCTTTTGTATCCGCTATCTTAGTAAACTATTACTTCTGTGTACCTAACAGTGACAGTTTATGATGCCTTAGAAATTTTCAGTTTTCATTATTGCTAGTGTTCGTCATTGTTATATCTTGTCTTATACAGCATATTATTCGAGAATGAACTGTCGTATTATTAATGTGCCAGTTACACATTAATAATTAATAAACATATTCATCGTTTATTTAATTAACATTTCATGTTAACGGCCAGTAGCCTCTACGCCACTGAGTCTAATGTCATACGCCACCTAGCGACTATAATAGACGTTGTCTCAGTAGCAAACTTCAAAGTATATAACGTTCGTGTCTGAGCCTAACATCTTGTCTTATATTAGTAATAATGTATTAGCAGTATATAATAACAATAACTAATGTTTATATTACCTTAATTACTGTATTATTTGTTAATTCGTTAAATAGCAATCCTATTCTTTGTTATAAATCGTGAACCGCATAGTATTCATTGCATCGTTAGCCTTATGTGACAGACTGTGTTGTGGTATTGTGCTGCCACCTAGCGAACGGCAATAAGCACACAGCGACCATACATCATGTATTGTGTATTGAACACTGTACTCCTGTGTGTTAGTTATTGTACTTGTTACTTAACCTCGACTAGCCTCAAATTTTAATTGGCTGCGTAGCCATTAATCAAATTTACATAGCACAATTATAAAATATTTTATTAAGACGAATCGAGAACGTCATCTTCACCTTTACACCTGTAAACAAAAACATACAAAAACACAATTAGTTTATTAAAAGGCAATAAAAATTTTCTAGTTCTAATCCAACAACAGTCAGCATTGTTCACCTGAATGGCAAATAGGCCTATGCGTACATATTGTGCCATATTATTAAACTTACTTCATTGTTTTGTGTACTTTGTTATTGGAATGTTTGATCTTGTATAACACGTTATTTGTCGATGTATCATTACATTGTTAACATGTTAATTAACTGTTAATTTTTACTTAGATTCCGATTTGACATTTAAAGCTGGTATACTGCTAATTTATGGCATTTTCATTGTAAATCCTAATACACCACCTACCGAACGTTGTCATTACAAACTTTGCTTACAAATTACTTGTTCATCAGACAATATACTCATTTATTATTGACACTCATTATTGCTATAAGAGACTAATGTTGTATCTGCTCAATAATTAGATTGTTTACTAATTATATTTTAATTACTGTGTGTGCCAAAGCTTGACCATAAAGATTTGTTTTGGTCAACTTCAGAACTAAGAACTATTAGATTGTTTGAAGATATGAACTTGGTCACTATTAATTTAATTAAGAATTAATTAATTAATTATATCATTAGCCATTATTATCAGCATACATGTACATATGTGTATTAGTTATTGTATTTGTCGTTTAATCTTGCTAATTGTATTGATGACTGACTAGCATTACAAATTAGGGGATTTTAATTGGCTGACCAGAAATTTCATTAAAATTATTTTATTAAACTTAAATTGGGATTTCAATTTACAATTTTGGACTTTAAGTTTTGAATTTTAATTTTAAATTTTTATTTTTCTGAGGGTAAAAAAATTTTTTGAGGGTAAAAATTTTTTAAACTTGATGGGGGTGGGTGTAGGTACTGGCTTGCAGCCAGCCAATAGGCTTAGTAGCCGGATATTGCAGCGGCGCGTATGGCGACGATGCAGTGTCTGGCCGCCAGTTAGTCAGTCAGCAGACAGTAGTCAGTTGAGTCGTCAGTGGTCGTCAAGAGTAGATCGATTTTAATAATGTAATGAAGTGACGTTCGTGGCGGTAGCGACCGCCGTAGTCGGGGCCCCGATGTGTTGCGTCGTATTATGCGTTATATGT
>Ga0209367_1013323_pt1 | contig 10596 bp, 8 predicted proteins | sample WorMetLIZISLAND2_FD_187412 | JGI IMG/M metagenome (GOLD analysis project Ga0209367, IMG submission 187412) | Marine gutless worms symbiont microbial communities from Max Planck institute for Marine Microbiology, Germany - Olavius geniculatus... ...
TCTTAATCCCTAGCGATTAGAAACTTTCTAATCGGTTTTCAGTTCACTTTTTAATCTATGGATAAGAAGTAAGTTAATCGGATTCGGTTCTTAGCGGATGTCGTCAGATTAAGCGGATGCCGATTAGAAAAAAGATAATCCTACTTCTCGACGAAACGTGAACTCACGTAATGAATGTCCATAAAACAATCACTTGACAGGGAGCATACTAAAGAGACTGTGATGTCCTGGCATGTTTTAGGCAGACCTCAATATCTGGTTACCAGGTATGTCACCCAACCGTGGTCACAGCCATTCGATGACATAATGAAGAATTCGTGAACGTGATCTTAGAATCAGTCTACCAGCGTATCCCCTCACGCTAACTTCTAGTTACCGGTACATGACGTCTGATATAGGACCAGACAAGAGCACATGGGCTGTGACACAGACTTTGCCTTTGCCGTGACGTACGTACTTTGTCGTTTGTTTTACGTGGGCCTACTGTTGAATGACCACTTGCCAGTGCATAAAGTAAGTCGTATTCAAAAGAAAATACTTATTTTCCTGTTAAATAAAAACTTTTTGACTCACCTCTCCACCGTTTCACACCCCTCAACTTCGACACCATCTTTTACACTTTCGTCGGTCACGTGACCCATGGGTATATTGCTGATGCTCCGAGGACCCTCAATACACACGCGGTTTTACAGTGCGCCCCCTGTCGGCGAGTCTCATCTGTGTAAAGCCCATGCGAATCTAACCTAGGAAAAAAATAGCCTCCTAGGAAAAAAAATTATGCTGATTACGATTTTCACGGTTTCTACGACCGTGGACCTACCAGAACCGGGGACGGTCCACTGTTCATGAGTGTGTAAACTTAAAAAAGTCCACTATCGGATGGTTTTACAAAGACACACACACACACACGCACATACTTCATTTTAACGGCCACTTTCAATGTTCAGTATCTTCACTGTTCATGTCAAAACAAAAGATATGAAGTCTACAGATACAAACTACAAATGATAATAGCACTGCAAAAAACGAAGTTAAGCTGTACAGTGAAAATTTACAATACGGAAAGGATTAAAAAAAGAAATAAACAGCTGCTAGTGCTAGTATACTGAAAACATCCTTCTCATTTGATCATAAAGCACACTAATATATCATGCTAAGAATTTCATTATTAGGTACCCTGTACTGTAATCAAGTGGCCGGATCCAGGACTACTGCCAAGAGCTTGGCGCCAAGCAAGACTAAAGTTGCCAGCCTGCTGATGTTCTGGTGGCAGCTTTGACCGATCTGCAACGTGACAGCTTACAGTAACTATATGTGTTCAACTTTCAGCAACTTAAACTTAAATTCAGCAGTACACCTCATCTCAACATTCGGTAAAAAACACGTTATAACTAGAAATTTGGGACAGGGCCCAACATAAGGCTGCCCAGCATCATAAATCTGATTGGGGAAATCTGAAATGATTTTCCCTCCTAAACCCTTCAACAGATCTTGCTGAAATTTGGCCTCAGTTCCTTCTAGCTAATGCTCGTTCTTCCTCCCAGTTTTGGTCTTGGTCCACTGTTCGGTTTTGGTAGAGAAATGAAAAAATAGTGCCTAATTATAATATGCACATACTTTTCTACCCTTTCTATCATCATACACTTTTAAAGGTCAATGAAAAAGCTAAATATGAAAACAAGATTTGTAACATTTGTACGATATGCAACTAACATTAGATTCGTTGAATTTATCAGCAAAATCTAAAACTTTTAATACAAGCCCACAGCTTCTAATAGAAGCCACCTCACAGAAGCAAACTTACAATACATAAAAATTAACTGACCTGATCCTGTGATCCTATCGCTAACACTCTGGCCAATAATTATACGGGCGAACGCCTGTCACATGACGTCTTATTCCCTTTTCTCTGCTAATGCACATATCCTCAGATTTGTGCAATATCGTGCATATACAATCGTCCTGTCATACGGTAGATGAGCGTGGATACTTCAATAAACAGGCGATGATATAGTCGTTGCTGGTGTTGATGATGTCGCTCCACTCGCCGGCATGCAACACACACACACACACACAGTGACGTAAGAGTGTGTACTGGTGCGGCGGGTCCCTCCCTGTTTTGCGGTGGGGTAGGGAGAAATAAAACAAAAGAATAAGAAAGACTCAAAGTAATCAAGTTACTGCCAGTCAATGAAATACATCAATTAAAGTAATCAAATCCAACCCTTTATCGTATCTGCGTGGGTCGAAAGGAAATATCAAACGAAAATACGACCCCAGGGGTTTCTTATTTCTAGATATGCTATGGTATCATGCTTAATAATAAGCGTTTGGTAGTACGCTTTTTTTGTTGAAAAAATGTTGGCTGCAATCATATCTGCTGTGGTAGCAAGTGTGATGGTATGAAGTTACAGCTCAGCGTTGGTATTAGTCCTATGGATAAGAATAAGGTAATGTTAGTAGTTGTAAGGAGTATATGTGTAGTAATAATGCTTAAGGAATACATTTTGTATGAAGACAACACGAGACAACACAAGTACTCAATGATGATTGTATTACCGTGAGCATCATGTGTTTACACAGTCATTAACGGGAAGAAATCGTACATTAAGTAAAAAATAGTCCGTACAAATACATAAAATAAGCGTCATGATAACGAAATAACGTCACACTGCATAGAACAGTGATATGCAGTAAGTGATGCGAGTTAGTTGTGAAGGTAATACAGGTAATCCATAGGTAGTACAAAGATAGATGTTGAAGACTATGGTGCGCCAGAGATAGTAAGTCACATAACCAGTGGTACAGTTCGGCGGCGAAAAAAAATAACTATATACAAATAATGAAAAGAAAATAAAAGACAGAGGGTTATGTAAGTAGCGCGACACAAGATAGACGGTAGAGTACGATAACAGTTATATACGGAACGCTGAGCAAGCTGGCACGCTACGCGAAAGCAGAAATGGGGGCAGTCGAGAAACAAAAAAAATGGTTTACTAATGCGCCACTGCAAGGACATATCCTCGTAGCAGGTTTCCGCGCGGCAGGCGATAGCTAATGCAAAAGCGCGAAGCAGGAGGTATTCAAAACCAGGGCCAGCGGCGTGGCTGGTGTATGACCCGTGGGAGGGGAGGGATAAGAAAACTGACAAAAGAACAACAAAAGAAATAAAAGGGGGGTGTAATTTAAAGAAAAGTGAGAGGGGGCAGAAAGGGAAATAAAAGGGGTTTAAGGGTTAAAGGCGCTTCGAGCCTTGGCGGACCATGCCGCAAACATCGGCCTGAAGCGACGGAGCAGCTGAGCCAATGGAAGAAGTGCCACGTCCTGGAAATGTGCAGTGTCAGCGGAAATGATGTTTCTGAGTGCGTTTTCCAGATGGTATAACTGTTCGAGCTGTTCAGGGGTGGCCAAAGAGTTTAGCTGTAGATCAAGAAGATAGTATAAGTAGAGAAAACCGGTAGGATCATGTAAGCCGAAACTGGAGTGGAGTGTGGTGGTAGATGTGGAGGCAGCGATTGTAGTAACTGGTGATGGTGAACCTGGAGCTGGACGTGGCGTGGTGGGTACAGTAGTAGTTGGTGTAGCTGAAGAGTGGGGTGACGCACTGGAAATAAAGTCAAGGGAAGCGGCTGAGGCAGAAGCAGAGACTGGAGAGTGGTGGGCAAGTTTGACAAGATTTATCAAAGCTGGAGTAGGAGGTTGTGCTGGTGGTGGTGGTGTCTGGCCCAGCTGTGGGGAGGGGGCGGTGAACGGGAATCGGTCGTACACGCCAGGCTGATTCAGGTGCTGAGCCAGGTCGGCTCTGGTGTCGAATACCTGCCAGCAGCAGCCGCAGCGAGCTGGCACGCTGGTGCAGCGGCGAAGGTGGCGGTGCGCGGCGTAGGCTCCTTGCGTGCAGGCGCCGGCTGCTCCACAAGAACTTGTACTGCCGAACATCACTGTCGATTGGACGCAATGCCATTCTGAGTAAATCCTATTAACACCATACACAATGCTCCTTATTTAAGTTGTCCTGCTCCTTGCGAGCTTCCATCAACATCGATGTCCCTGACTGCAAAAGAGCCTGTGCAGCCATCAGATCACTTGTGCTCTGATTAGCTGCAGCATTCAGTAGACGATCGTTTGCTTCAGATATGAGCTGTTCGGCATTCTTCTGCTTCCTTGTTATGTCTGTCTGTTTCTGCTGCAGAGATTCAGTTTCCCTGGTTCGCTTCAGACACTCCTGCTTTTCTTCTTCACTGGCTTGGGTGCAGAGAGTAAATTAGCAGACAAGGCTGCTGTGAAATCCTTCTGCATGATTGGTAGTTTTTGACATGAAGTTGTCATAATGTAACCATAGCTCCAGCGTGAATTCTCCACATTCTTCAAGACAGCAAACAATTTACCATTACAAGAGTCTTCTGACCTGATCATTTCTGTTCAAACGATTGATGGCTTGGACGTTGAGTGCTGACAGGTCTTTGCTGACTGCATATTTAGATCCTTTAAGGATTTTCCGTTTTTGGATAACGCTGTCTCTCAACACTCGCGAATGAAAGTGGACAAGCACGACAGGCTCTGTGACTCCATTACGCGAACGCTGTTGATCACCATCAGACGCTGATGATGCTTTACGTTCAACAGGATGAGCAATGTCAATGTTTTCTGGATCAATTCCTGAGCAGTGCATTCTTTTCTCACCTCCAGACCTTTGATTCGTAGATTGTTACATCTGCTGTACTGTTCGTTGTCGTTCGCCTGGAGTGCACTATCCGACTCATCCTCTTTACAGCTTCCAACTCTCTCGCCAATGACCCGTCGTCAGCAAATGACTGTGCAGCACCGATACTCTCCATGTCAACCACCTTAGTTTCAACCGCATCGAGATGAGCCTCCAGCACAGACAAGCGTTGACTAAATTCTTGTCGAATTACTGCAACAGCAGCTGCTACAGCGTTGTGTACAGCAAAGGGTTAAGTACTTTGTTTTGCTACGCAAATGCGGGATGCGTTTTTAAGGTTTCCAAAACGTTTTTGAAAATGTTGCATCTCGCGACATAATCGCTTTGGTTAAAGATACTAACTTTTACAATCGTATATAACATTTGTTGCTTTTATTCTAGCTTAATAGCCTTGATTCTAGCAAGTTTTTTTAAAAAACTTTGCTTTTAATACATATATTAACTGCTTCTAACTGGTCTTAGCCGTTTATGGCCCTGAATGGCCAATTTTTTGCTGATGTGCCATTAAGAAACTACTCACTCACTTTTGTCTTACTGAGAGGACGATATAGGACAAGAGAACAAGAAATTGACATGTTCCAAGGGCAATGGCTTTGCATTATGCCTTCTTGGGAACAGCCTCATGATTCTTTTCACCTGCTGGATGAAGCAGCAATCTCGGAATCTTTGACATAACCTTTGTTCGCATTCCACCAACAACATTTGTTCTTTGCATTGCCTCGAGGCAGGGAGTCAGACAGACGAGGTGATGGAATGACTTTGTGACAAACTACTTCAGCATTAACGACTGAGGAGTCGTGAGATTTGATCATGACTCCAACAACGTTTGCTACATTTCTTGAAGGAGAGCAGTATCAGCTTACGAGAATTGCAGCAAATCAGCAAAATTTTCAGGCATGGAAACAATGGATCTTTCTCTGCCTTCTTGAGCTTGAGAAATCGACTCAGGTCTTACAACTTCAATAATTGATTGCAGCGTGGATGCAATGCTGTAATCAGTAATCATCTCCACCGATTGAGTGGAATGAGTCTCAGAAGTCGGATGACCTGTCACTGAAACTGGGTTCATAACACTGCCTTCAATCTTAGTTGGATTTTCCTTCGGAGGTATGGTCTGGCGATCACCCTCAGTCTGAAACTTTTTCGCTTGAAATGTAGAACTCATTGGTACTGGTACGTTTTGCTCTATCAGGTAATTGGTTGATGGCGAATATCTCTCATTTGTTCGATCTGAAGAACCATGAGATAACATATCAGAAGCCCGACTAGGTTCTACCACACTGAGAATGTGACTCCAGCGAGCTAATGACTGTTTGGCATACGCAGCTCTGATGGAGTTTACATCTTGTTTTTTCTCGGACATGGTTTACCGTGCATTTGTAATACCTATATGAAAAAGGTGGTTTCCATTCATTTTCCAAATTATCTTTTTATTATTTAATAATTATTTTGATAATTATTTTTATTCAAAATTTATTCAGTTTTCAAAATTACAGTTGCTATTTTTTAAAAGTTTTGCTAAACTAAATAGTCTCAAATTTTTTTCTAAATTAATTCTTAGTCAAATTTTCCTTAAATTTATTTTCTTTCATATAAATACAGTGAATACAACATACGATGTGTCTCAAAAAAAACATCCCCGACATTTTTTACTGTAACTTGAAACTAAATATCACAGTGTCAGAAATGTGAACAAAATGCTTTTTACGCATTATGTTAATTAAGCAATCATATCACATTGAATAAAAAGTGATATTTTGCTGGTTGTGATTTCCCCAGGTAGTGCAGAAACAAACGATGGTGAGGTGGGAAACTAAATGGTCTTTTGTTGGCAAGTTGTGTCAGGAATATCCCTACCAAAAAATTTTCAAAATCTGATGATTGGTTTTCAAGTTACAGTCGAAAATGTCAAGGATGTTTTTTGGGACACCATGTAGATATTTCATATGTTTAATACAAGCTAGTTCAATATCTTTTCTAGACATTTGCAAACGTTTGACGTCACACGCTTTTCTTACTGCTACTCGTCACAAAGTCATGAATTCTTAAAAACTGCAGTTTCTGACAAAACCAAACTGAAATCGAACTGAAGTCACAGTAGTTTGCAAACCACTCACTGCTATATAGCATGTATGTGTACGACAGTGTTCATTGTTCAGGCAAAGTGCATGTCAATCAGAGCTCTTCACACTGCTGTAGCTGCCTGTTGATTGCCTGCTGCTGCCGCTGTCTGTGCATCAAGGTCAGCAGCTGGAGCCTGGCCTGTGTCTATGTCACATAGCAGCTGCAGTCTCTTCTCAGCAACGTACTGCTGCAGCTGTTCATCTTCGTCGCCTGGTTCGTCTTCACCGAGTGTAACAGCGATGTTGTGCAGTACGACAGTGGCAACAATGACGCGCAGCGTGTTGGACAGTTTCAGACGCAGACCGTATTTGAGTGCTGGGAATCTGCGCTTTGACATGCCAAGCATTCTCTCAATGCAGTTTCTTGCAAGTATCTGCGCTGAATTGTATGCTCGCTCAGCAGCAGTTGTTGGATTGTTCAGAGGAGTCAGCATGCACCGTCTGCAGGCGTATCCACCGTCTCCTACCAGGCATCCATTCAACTGTTGTGTTTCAAGCAATGCTCGCAGCTTACTGCTGTCAAAAATGGTGCTGTCGTGCACACTCTCCGGCCAAGGAGCCACCACGTCTGAGATGTAGCCAGTTGGTTCACAGACTAGTTGTACACTGACTGAGAAGAATCCTTTTCTGTTTCTGTAAATTTCTGCATCTTCTCCACCCGGTGACTGTATTGCAATGTGCGTACAGTCAATGGCTCCTATGACGCCAGGCATCTTTGATCTGCCAAAGAACGACTGCATTGTTTTTCTCTGCTCGTCCATGGTAGATGGTATTCTTACGTACTTTGTGCTTAGTGCAGCTATTGCTTCGGTGACTCTGTGGACCGTCTGGCAGACTGTGGATTTGCTGACTCCGAATGTGTCGCCAACCACCAGCTGGAATGAACCAGTAGCATAGAAACGCAGAGCAACAAGTAGCTGGTTCATGGCGGTCAAACAGTCATTGTGAGTGGTTGGGAATTCTAGTTTGTCTTTAATCTGTCACATAAACAAGATTTGTACAATACAGTGCCTTTTTTGTGACAAGCTGCCATTTTAATCTAGCATGTAAACTAAAAGAACTGTTTTGAATGTCACTGACATGAGAAATGGAACTAGTACTGCTATGCCAAAAATAAGAATTAAACCATGAAACAGGCATGCTATGAAAGAGAACTCAAAACAAACTGAGAAACGGACAAAATAAAATAAAAACTGACACTAGGAAAAAACTGAAACCAAAAACTGCATGCAGTGAACATTGTTAAACAAAAAATGCAAAACAATACAAAACATCTGTGAACCACAGACAATGGCTAACAAAAGAACATGTGCACTTGAAAAACTTATAAATACAACTAGGGAGGTGGAACTGACGTCCGCGGGGGACGCAAGGACGGACTACAGTTTCTTAAATTGCAATACCAGGCTGGTATTGCCTAGGCTGCCTTGCCACTGTCACTTGTTGAAAGGTCCCAGGCCGAGTGACAACACAATTTCATGGGGATCGAGTAGGCCTATTACGAGTACCGTATTACGTAGAGGCTGGAGACTGGAGAGAGACGGCTGATAGGTAGACAGAATAGTGCAATAAAACTAAAAAAACAGAAAAACACGACTCGGTCTAGCGGAAAGCGAAAGTGATTGTGCACAAATGCCATGGTTCCGGTTTCAGGCTACTGGGCGGCCAGGACTTTCCCCACAGGGCTCTGCGCGCACACACCAGTTTCGTTTTTATGCGAGGGCAGGCCCCTGGCCAACGGTGGCCGGCTCTAGTTATGCAAATTGACTGCAGCACGTGGGCGTGACAGTGTCAGGCAGCTCAGGCTATTAGGTCAAGGTGTTTACTATTCTATTGTTTTTATTTACAAAAAGGGTCGGCGTTTTGACAGTAGGACTTATGTGTGTGTGTGTGTTGATTAATAATTACCTTTTCCAGTAACTTCACAACAGCGATCTTCGATAGTTGGAACCGCTCACGGAATTTCTTGTCGTCATACTCGTCAAACGGATTGTTACACGGTAACACAACACGTTCACTGCATTCAGATAACTTTTCATACTTTACGAATAACGACAAACTTTGTAGGTCGGCCATGTTTAATCGTGAATTATCTGACTTGATTGGCCAATATTCGGCCATCAACTTGATGGGAGATTTGATGGATGATCAGTCGCTAATTGGCGATTTGATCTCAGATCAAGTACCGAAGTTGATCGGAGATCAATTTGATCGGTGCATGGAAAAACCGGACCTCAGTTTAAACCAGATTAAACTTGCAAAAACTTGGCTTAAGCTGACAGGCACTTGAAACATATCATACATTAACCTTCATAGCAACATGTATAAACACTATATCTAACCGGTGGGCATCACACAAAGTCAATGTTAGTGGAGGAGGTGACAAATAGTGGATGGCAGAAAGACGGTGAAACCCTTGTGTCATCTGCTGCTGGTATGCTGTTCACACTGTTGTTATTTTTCTTAAATGGTTGGTTTCTCTGTATACATTAGTTTTCACGTTTGAGACACCGAGGTACATACTCAAAAAAATAATAAAGATATGAAATAGTTATTGCTATTATTCATTAAAGCCTAAGGACCGACTGTATGAACACCAATCAAATCTCTAATCAGTCGATTCTACCAAGTCTGGAAAAAAAACTGTTAATAACAACAAGTTTTTAAATTTGAAGACACTTTAAGACACAGAAAAAAATATCATGTACACCATCCATACTGCATGTTGCATCTTTTTTCATGAGTAAATGATGTAATGTCAAAGATCTAAAAATACGATTAAAATATGAAAGTTAATTTGATTTATATTACAAATTTCACACATAATAAAGAACATAACATTTCAACTTTCTGACATTTTCAGTTTTTAAAAAGCCTTAAAACATGTTTCCTCAAATCAACTTCCAGTCTTGGCTGCAGCCCCAAACCCATATCTCAGCTATTCTTCTTCTGCTCCCAGCTGCTTCCTAAGCAGTTGTGCTTCAAGAGCCAAATTAGCCATCTTGGCCGCGTGCTGAATACGCATCATCTGCTGCATTGTCTCACTGTACTTCTCCTGCATTGACGCAGCAGAAGAAATATTGGTGGCAGCATCATTTCTCACACTAGACAAGGTTATAGGCCGTGAACAGCGTCTTGCTGCCCATACACGCGATGCTGACACGGGTCCACCCCGAGGCTGGGTTCCATCAGACAGAAGAGATGCAGAACTAGACGGCTGCGTTTCTCCAGTGAGCTGAATCACAATGTGCTCTCCAGACAGCACTACATACACAGTAGCCAGTGATGGGCAAATTTCAAATCAAATCAGAGGCTCAGATCTCAAGTAATTTTATATCCCCACATAAAAGTCTTTTGACAGCAAGTCTTGCAAAAAAATCCCACATCTTTAATATATACACATATTTAACATGTACAGTGAAAATTTTTAACTCAAAAGTTGACAACTATACGAAGCATACAGCAGCAAAAGTTGACAACTATACGAAGCATACAGCAGACAGTAAATGCAAAACCAGTCACTCTTTAAATCAAATTACGATTTGGATTTGGCCACGGCTGACAATCGTGCACAAATCTTGTCTCAAGTCCACAGCATACTATAGCTCACCTGTGTAGTAACAAATGGTACTGGTAATTTAGCAGTATAATTTACTTACACTGTACAAAAATAATGTACAAAATTATACAAAACGAATAAGAAAACTAAGGCCTTACAAAAGTGTCTGCACTTAGTTGCAGCCAGCAAGAAGG
>Ga0209367_1013325_pt1 | contig 10595 bp, 9 predicted proteins | sample WorMetLIZISLAND2_FD_187412 | JGI IMG/M metagenome (GOLD analysis project Ga0209367, IMG submission 187412) | Marine gutless worms symbiont microbial communities from Max Planck institute for Marine Microbiology, Germany - Olavius geniculatus... ...
CTCCTAAATAGCATGCTAATTACCAAAGAACGTCGAGCTAGCTGCTCGATGTTTGCTCGATTGAGTAAACACCCTATCAGTCCACTCAACTACGTCCAAGACTTACCAGCATGGCCGCCGACCTCTCCGTTCTGCTAATACCAACCATCTGGCAGTGCCTCCGGTCAAGTTGACAACCGTCGCCAACCAAACGGGAAACGGGCTTTCCCGGTTGTCGGCGCACAGACCTGGAACGACCTGCCGGACGACGTGACTTCAGCCGAATCGTTATCCACCTTCTGTTAGCGATTCAAAGCTCACCTCTTCAACAAATCATTTCTCGAACTCTGTGTATTCTCTAGTGGACCTAGCACTAGTTTGGATTACTTGTGCCACTTTAAAAATTCCGGATTAATTGACTGATTGACCGACAATACTGACTGCAGTAGTGAACAATTAGTTATGAATTTCACCGTGTCTTATGCCTACAACCTGGTAGGAGCTACTGACTAAAGCAATGTCTACTGTAATACCCCGTTTACACGATCAAGCTGACTCGACGAGCTGCTATATGTTAGCTGGACGAGCCAGCTTGATGTTTGCTCGATGTTTGCTTGATGATTGCTTCGTGTAGGCTATGCTTTATGCATGCTTCATATTTGTTCGATGTCTGCTCGATGTTTGCTCGATCGTGTAAACGGGGTATAACACTACACACTGTAAGTGCGATATTTTCCTAGGCCCACCTTTCGAGGATGTTGGAAGACGACGAAGTAGGTGGAAATCTGTTGTCTGGCGAGGCTGGCGTTACGCTGGTCGCCGTGTGCCGGTTCAGTGTCAAACTCACCGTGCAGGTGATCCAGCGTCGACTCGGTTATAAGCACGCGACTGCGCCACATCCGCAAGGACAAACCTATACTCTACTGTCTAGTCTATTCGGTTGTATTATTTCTACCCTTTATTGCACTGAAAATCAACGTGAACAATACAGCTAACATCGCGAAAGCATCGTCTGCCGCTACCACAAATACGTTTGAGTTCTGTTTACTTGGCAAATTATCTGCATATAGTCCAGATAAAAGACGCGTGACCTTGCGCCTTTTTTAACGAGAAGACAAAAATAATCAATCGTAAAAGAGCGTTTGCCACAGCTAATGTTAAATATTTCGGCTAGGTACACCTGCCACCCTTTCACATTTCCAAATACAGTTGTACGGAGCAATACATTTGGACGCCGCCATTTTAGTGCCACTAATTGAGCCCCACAGTTTGGGCGCCGCGGCATTTGGGCAGAACGGTAGCACCCAAAGGCCGTGTCCAAATGCCATGTACTCTTCTTTCTGGAAAACTTTTGCATCAAACCATGGAAAGCGTGACGTACCCAGGTAGAGCGGCATGGACAACATGCTCAGCGATCTGAACGTCGGCGCTCCAGACGTCATATCGCCATCTGCTCAAACCGACGATTGCCGATTCTACACGGCCGCTGTGGACGCCCACACGCACGCTGACGTTCGCCTCCGCCGACTCACGCAGGTAACTGACAGCACCACATAATACAACACAGCACAGATAAGTTAGCACCTGTTATATGGAACGCATACCGTACCCCAGTTCACAACTATATCGACAGTGATCGACTTCAACCGTGACGCATGTTAAGACGTGTACAGAGCGACGTAAGTGAACTGAACTGACGTGGTTTAGTTTTTGACGAACTTTCCAATGGGCAGGCAGTAATGCATTACAGAAGGCACCATCTAATAGCGTCAGTGATTATGTGACTACGCTCACGTACGCGTCAACCAATGAACAACGGGCTAGCTCTGCTTGCGCATTGGTCAGTTCGTCAAAAACTAAACCATGTCAGTTCAGTTCAGTTCAGTTACGTCGCTCTGTACGCGCCTTTGCCTTTTTACCACGCGATATGCACGCAGTGTAGAGCGCGGTATTGTCAACCTTAAGTCGTTCGTCTGTCCGTCCGTCCGTCTGTGACGTAACGTGGCTTAAGTCCGAAAACTGTAACGACACCTCACAAGTAACAGTAAAGTCACGTAGTAACCAGTGCAATAAGACGCTGTTAGTGTTAGTCAAAACAAGAAATATGAGCTAATGCTCACGAGACGCGAGAAAGCCTATAGCAGTTCCTGCAAGCAAACTGTCAGTCTATCTCTATAGCCATTTCGTAGCAGTTCATTCTCGGAGTATGCGCTGCAGCCGAAGATCACAAAAATCAATAATACCCCTTATTTTGGAAGTTCAGGGTCTTTCAAAGTCATCGACGTTGATACGACTAAAAAAATTCGTCACTAGCTATTTTGACGTTCAAGGTCATCCAAGGTCATTGAATTCGGTGCCAATCGAAAGCCAATGTACGACTTCCTACTAGTGATTAATAGTAAGGCCCTATCTCGCACCGTTACTGAGATACAGAGACCTATTGGCTAAAAATCGCAAATTTTGCCCACCCCCACTCAGTTAGCGCCCTCGTTCGGGGTGACCCCCTTCGAATTTATGGAAAAGCTTTACGGTTCTTGAAACTAGAGTCTTTCAGGCAGCTGATGGTGAAGATTTGGTAATCCTAGCTTGCACCGTTTTTGACTGATTTACCCGTGTGACGGACGGACAGACAGACAGAATTGCGATGGCTAAAACGCGCTGAATGCAGTAGCTGCTTTCGCGCGTAACAACAGCTGTAGGACCGGGGAAAAAGCTGCTATTCAGAATATTGCGGACAACTTGCAGTGACGGACGGCGACGCCCGTACTGACTCCGGCAAACTGTTCCAGAGAGATGCATAACTACACAGGTTGGATTGCTGGAAAGTAACTATACGAGTCTTTAGCTGAGGGTCTTCGCTACTCGGATCTGCAAACACTGGCTACATCGTCGTAAAGCCGTGGCTACACGCATCGATTTCCTCGTCCGAGGTGTTGGCCGATAAGCTTCTCGGACGAGGAAATCGGTGCCTGTAGCCACGGCATAAAGGAACATCCCCAAATTTCGAGTAAGTTGTGGACTATAATGGCAAATTCACACTTAAGAAGCCGACGCGCTCAACTCAACGCGTCGGCGTCGGCGTCGTCTTAGGTGTGTGAATTGGACCTTAACGAAGTGCGTAAAAATACACCTGCTCTGTTCCGTACAGATCGCTAATGCCGGTATGACAATGACAGATTCATCAAACACGATGTCATATTATCCACGGTTTACGACCGTCTGAATACCATACCAAGAACTGCGCGTACCGGCCGAGAACCGGCTTCATATCGCTCACAAATAACTCGTTATCTACGAGAAACATATATTCCAGATCAGATTGCCGGTACGCTCGCATCAATCAGAAGAACCAACAACATGACGCGTTCAAAACGCCGCCACCGGCGAAGCCTCGAAAACGGCTGGATATCAGTTATACCCCGTTTACAAGAGAGAGCTGGACGACGAGCAGACTCTCAGAGCGCATGACGAGCGCTCGTCGAACGCACGTCGAGTACTCATTAAGCTCTCATCAAGCAGGCCTGTTGGGAGCTGCTGGCTCAAATGTTAACTTAGCCTATATACAGTTGATCAAAGCTGTGCACGACGTGCGCTTGTCGTGCACTTTCAGAGTCTGCGCGTCGTGCGCTCGTAGAGCCAGCTTGTTCGTGTAAACGGAGTATTAGACAACTGCTGCCGTTCTCATAATCAAACTAGTTCCGTATTCCTTTGTACTTTGCAAAAGAATGTATGTAAGTAACTCACGATTAAATGATTAGTCTACTGTGGATGCACAACTGGTAGTGTTTGAATTACTAGGGGCTGGGTGCTGAATCCCCTCCAGCCGTTTTCCCGACCCCCACCACTGTGTGTCAAATTGGGGATCAGTTCTACACCCATACATACGATTTATTTAAACTTTTGAACGGAATCAGACAGTCAAAAATTTTACCCCATCCCGAATTATTTTTTCCATAGTTCAAAACCCAACCACTGATAGTCTGCACAGTATAAACCTTGCAGCAAAATAATGCCTCATTACAAAAATAATAAGCAAGGTTTTTCAGCACTTCGGGGGGGGGTATTTGGTATTAATTAAGATCTACAACTACATCGAATTTCTTTCTAGCTTGCTACCAAATGCGTTTATTTTCAGGCCCAGTGTGTTCCAAACTTCCAAAATCGTCGTCTACAAGGCTTTCCCCACATTATATAGCTATGGTTAAAGCAAATGGGAAGAGAACGGGGAAAGATGACAAAAAGAAAACTGCAGGGAAAGCGGGAAATGAGATGGAGAGATGGAAGAACATACTTTAATATCTCAACGAAAATGGACGCCACTGAGCAGACAGGTAACTGCCAAACATGGCTGCTGCTGCTGCTGCTGCAGTCCAGGTGTCTCGCCCTAAGTTTCATCATCAGAGAGCCCAACATTAGGCCTACGCTACAGCCTATACTACCCATCCACCGTGTTTATATACCTCGCGCTGTCTGTCTAGACAAGACGGATTGACAGCTCCAGAGAGAAAGGTGGAAGGTACGATTATTATGAGCGGTCGTTGACTGATGCTGGCAGTCGACGCACGGGGTTCCGACCCAGCTCCGCCTGCAGCTTTAGATCACCGCCAGCACAGTGAGTGTCTTGCACAACGTTTTTAGACCGAGGCCTTGGATAAATAGGTTAGTCGCTATGGACACCGCTAAAAAGCATGCAAGACTGGCTGCCAAGAAAAAAAGTCATCAGACAAAACAATGCAAATCAATGGTGTACATGCTTTGACTTAAAGCAACCACGATGTAAGCTACACCGTGCTTCAAGCAACAGGGAAACAATTTCTTAGTCAATAGTCATTCTTACTCATATGACGTCAGCACAACATACAACTCAAAAATAGCTCCATTTTCTCATCGGATAAGCCTTCCCTGGCAAAAACAAAACAGTTGACCTACTTACTTGATGACGTCAATTAGGTCAAGGCCGAGCTCCACGCAGCACTTGGCATGGTCAGGCCTTGAGTCCGGCAGACCGCAGACAGCGAAGTAGCAATCTCCCAACAGTTGAACTCTTAAACAGTGATTTTCCTGGTACGAACAAGGAACCACAATACAGCATCATTCAGCGATTATACACGACAATCACAATGAACCAACGATAAAACTGCACTAGAGACCACAATATACGTCGTCCATTTTCAAACAAAAAGTAACCAGTGATGTAAACGAGATTTTTTCAAGACCAAGACCAAGTCTTTTGATGTAACATCAAAAGTTTCAACGTACAGTATTAATGTCACTCGATGATTAGCATTGATTTTCGTCAGAGAATACACAGATAGATGTGACAAAGTATGCAATGCATGCTATACTCGAGCAAAATGTTTTGAAATTCTTTAGACGTTTTTGTCAAGACCAATTCTGAAACCGAGACTTTATTTTTGTCACTGAGGCAGCTTGAGACCAAGACCTTGGTTTCGAGGACTACATCGCCGAAAGTACCGGTAACACATTTCATGGTACAAAATGCACATGAACCTGCTGTATATGCCGACAAGAAAGCAGAAAAGCAGACTGCTTTAGCATCTATTACTGTGGCTCTCTAACTTTTCTTGATCCCATGTAAGCACATATAACAAACCACCCGAGTCAACTCAGCCTGGCCAACCCTCGAAGAGATGACTATATACAATGAGTATCGAGTACATGTACCAGCAAACGCTGCGGCGGCATAACAGACATACCGTGCGACACAACAGCTCCCATCACGGAAATCAACGCCGCCCTATGGGCCTTAAGGCTCGGAAAAAAACTCAAGTTACAAAATGATGTTTAATCTAGAGCAGTCAAAGCGTTAATTTTTAACGCGTTAACGCATTGCCTTAATTTTTTAACGCATGCATTAACGCGTAAATAACGCATCATTAATATTGCTGGGGGCGCTGAATTTGCAGGACCTGAAAATGACGGACCGCGAAAAAATAATGACTGGAAATTGCAATACCTGAAAAAATGAAGAACCAAATCGCACCCTGTCATCTGAATATTATTATTAATATTTACAGTAGTGATAGAACGGCAACAACAGTTTAATTATCTGAATTAATTCGAACGTCAAATAACGGAAGTTTAACGAAATACTGTAACTCCTGCTTCACGAAATTAGTAAATTTACGTAGGTGCATTAACCTTTTTAATGCACGTTAATTTATTAACGCGTTAACGCATTTAGTTAAATCCCAATCTCTCTTTGTGTACCGAGGCCAACAGGCCGGATCAACAGACAGTACAGTCAGCGCAATACGAGTACGTAATGTTCTGCAACTATAAAGTAAGCTAGATTATTCTATAGCGTAGCCTATATAGCTTTTCATGGGAAACCCATCTCAAAGATACGGAGCGTCATCTGCCATATGGGATCATACAGTGTTACCTGCCACCCGTCAGTGCATGTGAACGCACCCCACCTCAACCCCAACCAGACAGGCTGGTACTCGATTTAACCTACCTACCGCGGTGGGATAAAAGGCTGAGTTGACCTTGGTGTTGGTTATACACCGAGATGGTTCACCTGTCCGCAGACAGTCACCCATCCAATTAGTAACCGCTTGATAGCGACCTGAACGGAAGTTGAACCAACGACCTCGACATCACAAGTCCAACGTCGTAACGTTACACTACCAAGCCATCACAGTACAGGCAAGTAATAGTATGAGTGTATATACCGCGGCGAGTTGGTCGAATCTGCCGAACAATTCGTTGAACATGCGAACCATCTCAGATGCGGAACAGTCCTGAGACAATGATGTCAGACCGCTCACATCAGCCATCAGCACGCTACATCACACAGACACAATTACACACTCGTAAGTCTAAATAATGCCCCGTTTACACGATCGAGCAAACATCCAGCAAACATCAAGCAAGCAGGCCTGATAAAACCCGGCCTCCTGGCTTAAATGTAGGCCTAGGCTTAGCCCACAGCTGATCACATGTTATATACGCCTTCCAATTACAACCCGCTCGCCCTTTTAATTAGCATGCTAATTACCATACCACGTCGAGCTAGCTGGATGAATTCTAGCAAACGTCGAGCAAACATGTATTTTGAATACATTTGCTCGATGTTTGCTCGATCGTGTAAACGGGGTATAAATCTTCGTTTGATGTTCCCCGCAACAGAGAACCCGTGACAAACTTAGCTCATGCTTAAACGCGTCCTTGGATTCTGGCTGGGAGTCCTCGCTATACTATGATGGCAAACTCGCCTTAGAATATACATTTTCGTATAAACGGAATCCAAAGACCTATACGCCAAACGCAAAATGAACAACACAACGGGACCTCATAGGAATCCAAAATTAACACCAAGTAATCGGAGGACCTACAGAAGTCCTTGAATTCTGGTAGGGAGACCTCAGCTGACAAGTCGTTTTTCATGTCCGCGTTCTGGGTTGCATGCAATGGCTAAACACAAGCATATACAGACGAGGCTCACGTGGGCGAAACGCTGTATCTAAACTTGGTGGTGAGAGGAAATCTGGGGTAAAAACCACAGCCGGGGCCAGTGGCGGAGCCCTGGTAAAAAAACTAAGAAACGGTCTCCCAGAAGCTGCAAGACTGTAGCTGAATATTGGCACATACTTTAAACCTTGCCTCAGATTTAATGTGGCGAATGACAGTTTCTGCAATTCCATGTTGTGATTTTTCATGTAGCGCAATTTTATGTTCCGCCATTTGGTCCGCTATTTTCCTGTCCTGCATTTTCATGTCCGTCATTTTCAGCATCCTCAGATTTTATTTCGTACCACTTGTCGACTGACAATAAAGTGAGCATAAAGAAGTGAAAGAGATACCTGGCGCAGTCGTAGGTCTGAGGTCCTCCGTTCCTGGACGCACAAACCGCCAGCGGCAGACGCTTCGAGGCGGAATCACGCTTCATATCAGCGACCAGCTGGTGAGTCAGCATACTGGCCAGCAGACGCTCCTGTATATACAAGCCTGGTCTTAGTTACAGCAATGACCACTAAACCCGAAAAACCCACTGCACTAATCGTAAAATAATCATCGCCCCATTCATCACCGTGAGACTAAAAATTAGACACCTATACGAACGAAAAAAGGGTTAATTTCCAGCGAGTACCAAGTGTTCGAGACCTACAGTAAGATCACCAAACAAAATATTCACCAATGAATAAGTCGTTAAAATTGCGCTGTTCAAACTACAGTGTTTCTGGGCATGTATTATCGGAAAACTAAACTAAAAGTAAACAAGCATAGCATTCAGCTGGCAGTTTTGGAAAAGACTTCAGATGGCAAGCAGTATAATTTGTTTCTCTTGTGATTATACACCACGCTAAAACTCATGACGTTAGTGAACGCAGTTGTCGACACATGAATTCAAAAAGAGAACAGCAGCATTGTTGAAATGAAGCACACACCGGCTCTACAGACTTCAGTCAGTGAGAAATGTATTGTATCCAATTAACTGCACGTGCGAGTAACACTAGCCGGACGTTGCAAAGCCCCCCACAGCGCCGTTACTGGAAGTCCGTGGCAGACATACACGTCTTACCTCACTTACTGTTTCCTGTCTTGCCCCTTTCACCACATGTTTGTTCCGCACATTTCCTGATACCGTACAGCGTCTGAGTGCACGCGCTGGCTGGTCTTGCGGTCTTGCGGTTGCCTTTGGCTTAAGAGTCTCTTAGGCTTTGTTCATAGTGACAAACTCAACTCAACTGAACTCAACTCAATTGAACCAGTTTTCCACTCTAGTGCGTGGAATTTGATGACAAAATGAGTGATGGTTAGGCCTACTAAACCGAAACCATAATGCCAGCACGGCGTTCGCATTCGCAACTCGCAAGGCTTCGCGCGTAATTAGGCCTACGTAGGCCTACTCCTATATACAGGTAGGCCTAATTTGTTCTTAATGCCGCGTATGAAAAGGATTTCTTTGGCATGTCCTCCGCGTGTTCTTTTTCTTATCAAGTTTGACAGAATAGCTAACGTTATTAGGCCTACCGCAACGGCTTTCCTTTTTCGTAAAGTGCATAGCTCTATGCCTCATATCGGCGCTATAATGTTTGCAATGCTTCGCGTGGGAAATCTCCAAGCGCGGCCCGCTGCCATTAGTACAGTGTGAGTCACTCGAGTCTCCAGTTGAGTTGAGTTGAGTTTGTCGCTATGAACACGGCTTTAGAAGTACGGGCTTGCGCCTTAAACATTATTGAAAATGTATATCTGGACTGCACACCGGCACCCCCGCTTCATATTTCCCAGTTCTCCCCCAAAATGATACAGAAATATACCAGCTTGGCGCGTTCGTCCTGGACGCGGAGACTGGTGGACGAACCGGTGCGGATGACTGAGAACAGTTTGCGGTGGACCTGATCTCGACGATCGTAGACGAAGATGCCGGCAACGTTGACGCCGATCATCAATATTAAGTTGGCGACTACCTGCAACGATACGTAAATGTCAAACGATATATATCGGTAATGCGAAAATGAAAATGTCTCCGACGACTATCTGTAGCGGTTAACGGACACTATGGCAGGTGACGCTCCGTAGCTCTGAGATGGATTTCCTATATTATACACCACCTTTTTAACTTCCAACCTAAGACACTATGGATCCCAAGTGTCCAACACTTCGGACTTACCTGAGACAATTTGCACCCCGGTATTATCTACCACGCGGTCTGCACGTGCGTGTTTAACCCTTAGGGTTTGTGTAAAGTCAAAGTTAACTAAATAATTAACTAAATTCTGTAGGCCTACAGCAACTGACGAGTAATGGCTTACTCGTTGCGGCATAGATTTACATACATACATAATCTCACGTCCTGTTATGTGAACAAGAAATCTGAGCTGATGCTCACGAAAGGCGCAAAAGCCTAAGGCAGTTCCTGTTCGCAAATTGTCTTAGTATATCCCCAGCCATTTCGTCGCAATTTAATCTCGAAGTGTGCGCTACAGCCGAAGATTGCAAAAATCAATAAAACCCCTTATTTTGGGAGTTCAAGGTCTTTCAAAGTCATCGATGTTGATACGACAAAAAAGCTCGTCACTAGTGCTTGTTGTGATAGCCTAGGCATTAGGCAGCATCACATGCCTATCTGCAACCGTTTTCACGAAAGACCGGCCAACAACAGTAAAATAACGACTTTTACGGGGGTACCGCTATTTGACGCCCTCGTGCGCAGGTTTCCTGGAACCTTGAAAAACGAGTCTTGAACCGTGAAAATCTATGTTCAATGCTGAAAATTTCATACAGAGATTGACCTTGTCTATCTCTGTTAATTTCGGCGCAATTCGCTTTTGAAATGTGTCTCGCAGCCCAAAATCGCCAAAAAACCCATAAAAACCGCTATTTTGGTGTTCAAGATCGTCCAAAGTCATTGCGCTCGGTGCTAATCGAAAGCCCGTGTACGACATTCTATCACAGGCTGAACGGTAGTCCAAGCCCTGTGTTAACGGCGACTTCTCTTTCTTATGGCAAAGCCAAAAATTCGACCCCCCCACAGAATCAAAACCCCTGATCTGATTGAGATAAAATTTGGCACCGTTGATTACGTCGGCGAGATGACCCCTCACGCAAAATTTCATGTAAATCCCTCCAAGGGGGGCTTCCCGACA
>Ga0209367_1013326_pt1 | contig 10595 bp, 3 predicted proteins | sample WorMetLIZISLAND2_FD_187412 | JGI IMG/M metagenome (GOLD analysis project Ga0209367, IMG submission 187412) | Marine gutless worms symbiont microbial communities from Max Planck institute for Marine Microbiology, Germany - Olavius geniculatus... ...
CATATATCCCGCATATATGCGCCGCATATTTCGCCAAATTCCGCATATTTTCCCGCATATTTTTCCCGCATATTTTGCCTCAAGAAGTTCCGCATATTTTAAGAAAATTCTCCGCTATAAACCAGCATCCCTATTAGATTCTGTGGCACGGGTGAAATGCTCTCGGTCTTGTTCTGCTGTCTGCACTGGCTAGAAGCCATTTCAAAACAGCGATGTAGAATGTTCTAGGAGGGGGTCTGTTCAGCAATGGGTTACACGTTTTAGGAACCGGATACCCGGTTGCAATTACCCGGGTACGCGGGCCCGGTTTTAACTTAAAAAGCAAATTTAAAAAAAACGACAACGAACACGTACTGTACAGTGTAACTTACACATATATTTAGTCACAATCACCCATTATCTTTTTACAAAGTTAGGTTTTTTTATACAAAAAATATACGATGTGTCTGTTGTCAGTCAAAAATGGCTGAAGTTGAATCTTTTTTGCAAGTTAATTGCAGTAGGCCTAGTAAATTTTGCTTCAAAGGCTGCCATTAGCGAGATTATCATCGATTTCATAAGTAATTAATAATTAATCAGTGCAAAAAACAGGTACTACTTACCCGGATTTGGAACCAGGTATAGCCTATAATAAATTTTGGAACAGCATCTGGGTACCCAGTTCCTGCTACAAATCACCTCTGTTCAGCAGGGATGTGCACGAGACCTTCTGAACCGAGACCGAGACGAGACCCGAGACCCATGTGTCTCCGAGGCCGAGACATTCAAAACTTTGTTCGAGACGAGACGTTTAAAATCCGAGACGAGACCGAGAGGATCGACGTTGCAGCTTCCGAGACGCTGGCCGAGACCTTGAAGCTCCCGAGACTCTCAAGCTTTAACGTCTCGCACACTGACAATGAAAAAAATTATACAGATTAATTAACTTGCACCAGGCCCGTTCAGAGCCACAGCGGGGCCCGGGGAAACATTCTTGCGGGGCCTCATACATCGTTGCAGAGTGCAGACAGACAAACGGACAGACAGATAACTAATGGCGTGTTTACACGATCCAGCAAACGTCCAGCAAACTTCCAGCAAATGTATTCAAAATACACGTGCTAATGCTGGACGTTTGCTGGATTGTGTAAACATCCTATAACTGATAGTGGTAATATGCTGCACTGCAAATTTTTTTTTGCTAGATTTGCCAGCACTGTAAAGCAGTGTAGGCATACTGATGATACGTTGTTCACAAACACCACAGCTGTAATAAACGTTTATTAGCGTTTTATATCTTTTCCTGCAAAGGATTATTTCGCGTGGCCTAATCTCAGAATACAAAAGACGGCAGAAAAAATTTTAACAGTCAACTTTAACTACAGCAAAGAATCACCAAAATTAAATAGTGTACGTAATTCTTGCAAGAAAATAAGTTGGTCTAAGTATTTGGTTTATCCAGTTTAGTAGACAGCTAAAAATTCACCGTTTCTGCAAAGTGATTATTGTTTTTCAGAGGCTTGTCATCGTATCTACTTGGAGATACTTGGAAAGTTGTTTTGGCTGTTTTCTCAGTGACACGAATTAAACCAAATTAGTTACTTTTTTGGATTAATCATGTGATTCATCACTGACTTCCACAGCTCTACAAATAACACAAATAAGTGGCCTACAAAAAAGCTTTAATATCCAGCTACTTACATAAGCAGATATATACAGATTCTTCTACACTTCACTACATAACAGAGCAACATAACAATCAAAGTAGTCCTTAATAAGTAGAAAACGAAGTAGCGGTACTGTGAAGAGGATGGGAATGGGAATGCGAAAGGGAGTAACCATTCCTCATCTGAGTACAGGTGAACTGGGAGAGGACATTTACGTAGTTCTCCAGCAACGTCCAGGAGAAGTGCACGTTAAGCTTGAAAAATACATCCGAAGCAATACGAAGCAATTTTGTATTTTTATGACATTTTGAACCTTTCAAATGCACAGCCTACTGGCATTGTAAAAACAAAAATTGCTGGTACAGCATACCGCCAGGAAAATACATGCCAGGACGCCACACCAAACAGTACCGGAACAAACTAAGCCATAAATCAATACACAGTAATCAGCACTTCGCCAGCAGCACAACCAGCAAAAAAACTTCTATCTGGTCACCCGGACAATCCCGCAACAGCAGCTGCTGTAAAGCCTATAAGTTTGCTTGCATTCTGCTGTAAATCTTTGATTCGACCCCCTGGACTGCAAAACGGCCATCCATTAATGGAGCTAGGGAATCTGGTGGAGCACTGTGAGCTACTGCAGAGGGGTCTGGGACAAAGCCCTGGCCACAACTGCAGTGGTGACGTTCTTTTGGTTTGAGAATAGAGGCAGGTTTAATCATACCCATCAAATCCCCATGGCTAGTGGTCTGGAACTGTTAACAGCAACTTAATATGTACAATGCAGTGAAAGTTTCTACAGTGTTCATGTTTTTATGATGCACCATCTATAGCAGCAGTCGTTCGCGTGTCAACTTATGGACCCTCTGCTCAGACAATGAGGCACCAACCACAGCTGTAATACAATACACAATATACATGTACACCCAGTAAACACATGCCAAACCACAACGTACATTATATCAGAGATGGGTTGGAAGGCCACTTGCCTGGCGAATGGCCTTTGAGCCCGAGACCAAGGCCAGAGATCTTTGATGCCAAAGACAATGCCACTAAGTAAGTAAAATAAGTATGACAATTTTATACTGCGCATCAAAAACCAGTTAACCTAGTCAAACTGCAATGAACCATACGAGGGGCAGCCAAAAAGTTTTGAGCCCGAACATATTAGACTACAATTTCTTTCACAATCTATCTATTCGTAAAACGTGCATTCTTCACTGATTCATACGAGTCTGCTGCAGATATAATGTCATTATAACTTATGACGTCATAGAGCATTAAAGGGAAACGATTCGAAGCGTTAACGAAAACGTCTCGAGTCATTCATCATCGTGGATAGCGGACACCACAATGATCAGATTATAGATTTCAAAACGGACAAAGTCACTATTCTAGTCATTACTTCTTGCAGAATGGTTTTAGTGTACGAAGATACAGTCAGAAACAGCCGGCTGGGTAATAATAGACATAGCACTGGACCGCAGTGCAAATTTGGAGAAGGGTGGGGGAGCTTGTTCCCAGCTCCCTGCCAATCAGGGGCTCCATAAAACAGGTTAGAAATCTTGATTAGTCCTTGATCAACATAACTAATATAATTAACAGTTAAATCTTTATTAAACTTTTTCTGATACACCCAAATATTGACATGACACCGAAATTGGCTGAAATGCTCCTATTTGCGGTTGCCACAGATTCGGCTATCGTATATTCACAGATGCAAATGAGAAACACATTAACGTGTTTGTCAAGGCTTTCACAAAATCGGATACCACGGAGCCCCACTTTGGTAAATCCAGCTACAGACTGAAAAAAAAGTTTCATGCAACTACCGGCCTGATTCAAATATGTTGCTTGCGTTAGTGCACCAAATCATTTCAGCTTAATGCTCTATGTAGTCATAAATTACAATGACGTCACTTTCACAACCTGCTCACATGAATAGGCAAGGAGGTACCTTTTACTGATGTACAGACAATAAAAAAGTTTTAGTCTAATATATTGTGGCTCAAAACTGTTTGACCACTCCTTGTATTTGCATGAAGTCGTTACTGACTCAAATGCTCTTATTTGTGGCTAACACAAATTTAGGCTATTGCATATTCTCATATGCAAATAACAAATTCACAAACATATTTGTTAGGGCTGTCACAAACCAAATGCCACGGGGTTGCACTTTGGTAAATCCAACTACAGACTGGAAAATTGTTATGCAGCAGTGAGTCTGATTTTCCGCTCTGTGTGCTAGCACTCCAAATCGTTTCACTTTAAAGCTACATGTCGTCATAAATTACAGTGACGTCACATCCACAACATGCCCACACGAGTACACAAGAAAGGTGTTTTACTGATGTATAGACAATAACAAAAGTTCTAGTCTAATATATCAAGGCTCAAAACCTTCTGACCGCCCCTCATAAATACTCACAGACACAGTTTTTAAACAAAGTTTCACACTAGTTACTTCAACTAGTTATAACAGTCAAAACTGGAAAAAAAGTCAACATAGTTTGAGTGTTACTTAAACTAGTGGTTAAAGGCCAAGGCGTCGAGGCAAAGACCAAGACCATGATTTTTTTGTCCTTGAGCCGTCCTCAAGGTCAAGAACAGTCCTAGATGACCCCATTTCTGTATCAAACAGGGTGTCCCCCTACAATGTTGTCCCCCCAGACACGGTCGGCGGCGTGGCGTAGCGGTAACGCATTTCATCCAATCAACGAAGTTACTCTGTGGCAAGTCCGATCGGCGGTTAGTACTTGGATGAATGACTGTCCACAGTACGAAGCCAAGCCAAGTAGGTACTCACCTTCTACTCTTCGTGGGATGGTAAAATGAGTACTGGCGGTGGTTGCGGCCATCGCTAGGGAAGAAACGGCGAGTCCTGCGTAACAGAAGGCCCTGTGGCCAAGACTGCTGATATACTGGCCCAGTCGGTTAAAAGCACTGGCTGTTAATTAGAGCCGGCCATCCAGCTGATTTGGGTTGTATGCTAGCTTAATTGGGTTTAACCCTCGCCACTTCAAAGCGCCAAAAGGAGATGAGCTTCCTCGCAAAGGACTTAGCTGTCTATGCAAATCTTCTTCTTCTTCTTCTCCCCCCCACACTCGGTTTCTTTACATACTCAGATTCAGCAGGCATTTCAAAGACATTGCACGCTCTACAAATTTACTTAATGGTATGACAGAAAAATATCAGCTGTTGAAATGTGGGTCTAGATGAGAGTGGAGAAGATCAGCCGGGTTCTGCTGCTGCTACTATTACGACTACTACTACAACTACTACTGCTAGACCTGATTGGGTTGTAGTCGTGGACAGCAGTTAGTGCTGACAGCTCTCACGACGACACCAAGCCACGTCAATATGTGTTCGCCAGAGTCATAACAATGCTGACAATAGACCGACTGAATGCAGGACTGATCAGCCTCACTCCAGTAACTGTTGGCTGCTAGCACTAAACACACCACAAACACAACTAGATAGTAGTCGTAGCCCGCAGGTACCTCCGCCAAGGCAATGCTATTCGCCAGGTGGCGTCACCATGATCGGTTTTGCAGCGGTTCTGCTTATGCCCCCTTTAATGCAATGGTAACGAAAATTTCAAAGTGATCCAGAATCCAGGATTCCTGCCGTATCACCCCCAAAATTTAATCACTTGTAGCTTATGCCATGCCCGACAAACCGTCAAAATTTCAGAAACATCCGTCCATAACTTTTCGAGTTATTTTGAACACACACACACACAGACAAACAAAAAACAGCAAAAACATAACCTCCTTGGCGGAAGTAACTAGACTAAACAGCACTGATACCGAACAGCGACATGTGTTAAAAAAAGGATGCAAAACGCGAAGTTGCAATTTTACAACAAATACTCTAAATTTTGGACAGAATGTCAACAGACAGCTGTAAATATCCAACAGAGGAGAGTACCGGTGCTCAAAATGTTAATGTTGTTCCTAAATTTCCTGAAAGTGCGGGTTTTTAGCTCCAAATTTGACAATGTTAAACAAAGATTTTCAGACAATAAATTTTCCGGCAATTCTCTGACAGCCCTGAATTTAAAGGGGGGATGCAAATTACCTCCTCCTGCCCCCAGACACGATGCCACAGCTGGCGCTTGGCAAACACAACCGACTCAACAGCCTCACTTAAGTAGCTACTGACTGGCAGCATAAACACAAAGACAAAAAGTTTAGAAAGACTGACTACGACTACAGTAACAACAACTACTGCTGCTACTCTTTAAAGGATATCTATTGCAGAAGTATGGAGCCTCAGTTGCCATATGAAATCACACAGCGAATGGAAGTGTTATTTCATTCCAGGATCTAAATGCCTGCCACCCAACACTGACAAATGCACCCAATTCAACCCCAGCTGATTTACCTACCCTGACAAAACAGAAAGCTGAGTTGACCTTAGCAGTTCACTGAGACAGTTTACATGTAGACAGACGGTCACTAATCCAAATTTATAGTCATCACTTGATAATAACCCAACTGGGATTAGGAGTCAAACCAATGACCTCGTGATCGCAAGTTCAATGTCCTACCATCAACAACCAAGCCACTATCACTACGTTTACAATTACGATGATGGCTAATACTACTACTGCTACCATAGCAGCAGCATAAGACGGTGCGAAATTCGTCGGTGTTAAAAAGCTGGCCAAATATGCCGATATTGCTATAACTACGGCAACGACTACAACAACAGTAATACAAACAGTGACTCGCTCACTAACCAGCAGCAGTAGTGGCATGGCTGTGAACGTCAGTATGGTCAAAGTTGTTGATACTACTACTACTACAACTATCACCACTACTACAACTGACCGGCAGTGATAGTAGTCTGAGAGGAGGCGTGGACGTCAGTAGTGAAGAGCTGATCAAAGTTATTGATATCTCGGGCACTGACTGACAGTGCAGCAGCAGGCCTAGACAAGCACCCGCCTGAGTATTTGTCAGTGAATGCAAGCTTCCAGAACTGAGGCTCATAGGTCTCACGAACCACCGCAGCTGTCAACACAGTCATGGGGTGTTTACACAATCCAGCAAACGTCCAGCAAACTTCCAGCAAATGTATTCATAATACACGTGCTAATGCTGGACTTTTGCTGGACGTTTGCTGGATCGTGTAAACACCTTATCAACCACATAGTACAGTCTAGAAGGGCACTCACAGAGAGCAAACCTCCACCAATGAAAAGCAGATTTTTTCTGCAGTGTTCACAAGACGGCAGCACCAGCAAAATCTAATCAACTCAAAACTGGGCCAAGTCTGACCTACCTTGAAAAATTCAGATACAAAAATTTGCCTGAAACATTCTGTGTAATTCTGCTAACAAATAAACAAACAAATAAATAATAAAACTAATTAAAATAAACAAAAGATATCACAAAACCTCCTTGGCAGAGGTAATAAAATTTGAGAAAACTGGCACACTGTGCAGTCAGAATGGCAGAACACAGTGCACCTAGTTGAACCATCATATTTGCAGTCGTCAAAAAACTGCCATCTACCAGATAAGTTTCTCAACCTAAAAATGTACAAAAACTGCCCCAGACCCCACTTCCCCTTGGTGAAGCTTACAATCATCCCCAGAGCCCAACTTGGCTGGTGAGGTGAGTACTGAGTACCCTCTCCCCATTCTTACTTCGACGCTTCAGTACCTAAATTCCCAGTACCACCACTTCTTTCTGGTGCAAATTAAGCATTGCCAGAGCAGTTATTATTACTGGGCTTATATCTGCAATAACGTGACGCAGTTGACAGTCTGCCAGTTCCCAAACATACCGTAACTAATAATCTTAACTTAGCCATACAGCTTCATCGAAACTTAAGGTGAAAACCGCAGACAAAATTTTCTCCACAAAGTCACTAAGTAACTAAATAATAACTCTGCAACTACGTAAACAAACAAAAGTTGTGATAATTCAAGCAGTAGTTTGACAGACCATTAGGACCAGAGAAGAGCTGACAGGAACACGTTGGACAGATGAGAACAGTGCATGCTGACTTCTTCACTGACATAGCTTCCTGCAGCAGTCAAAACAATATGTTACTACTACTACTACTGCTACTACAACAACTACTACTATGATTACAACAACTACTACAACAAAAACTACTACTACTACAAATGCAAACAAAACTGCGCACAAGTTTCTTTACTGACACAGCTTCCTGCATCAGATAAAACAACATGCTACAACAACAACAACTATTACTACTACATGGCAAGGCATACAATCAATGAAGTTACTCTACCCCAGACCCGATTAGTACCTGGATGGGTGACTGCCTGCAGACATGTAAACTATCTTGGTATAATAAACACCCACTTAGATTGACTCAGCCTTCTATCCTCTGCCGGGTGACATAATGGGTATCAGTTTTTGGATTGTATACCTAATGCGATGATGTTACTACAGCTGGCAGTTTAGGCAAATTTATTGCTCTGGCTTGTTTCAAAAATCAGTGGCCACCAAGTGCTTGTTCTATATTAGTCCGATGAACTGGCTAAGCTCTCTCTCACCATAAACACTGTCATTCACTACTACTACTGTTACTACAAACAGTGCACAAAGACTTCTTCACTGATAATGTATCCTGTACGTGCGATAGCTACTACCACAATCTACAACTACTACAAATACAACAACTAATTCTGTTATTACAAATAAAAATCGTGGATGACAAATTCTTCACTGATAAAGTCTTGTGCATCAAAACAATGCTAAGAAATTTGAGCTAATGCTCACGAGACGCGCAAAAGCCTATAGAAGTTCCTGTTCGCAAACTGTCAGTCTGACTCTAGCCATTTCATCGCAATTTGCTCTTGAAGTGCGCGGCGTAGCCGAAGACTGCAAATAAGATAAAACCCTTTATTTGTTGGAATTCAGGGTCATTCAAAGTCATCCATGTTGATACGACTAAAAAGCTCGCTACTAGTGCTTGTTCTGATAAGCAGCATGCCCATGCCTATTGGCAACCGCTTTCCCAAAAGACTGGTCTATCTGTTGTGAATTCAGTGCAATTCGCTTTTGAAATGTGTGTCGCAGTCCAAAATCACCAAAAAAACAAAAACCCCTATTTTAATGTTCAAGGTCATCCAAGGTCATTGCTTTAGGTGTCAATCAGAAGCTGGTGTACAACTTTCTATTAGTGATTAGGCCTAAGAGTAACCTAGGCCCTATCTCGCACTGTTTCTGAGATACAGTGACTTATTGGCCCAAAATCGCAAATTTTCCCTACCCTCTTCTCATTTAGCGCCCATGCTTGAGGTGACCCCTTTTGAATTTATGTAAAAGCTTTACGGATCTTGAAACTAGAGTCTTCCAGGCAGCCGACAGTAAATATTTGGGGATTCTAGCTTGCACCGTTTTTGACTGAGCCACCCGTGTGACAAACAGACAGACGGACAAACAGAAGTGCGATGGCTAAGATGCACTATAGCAGTTCTTGCTTTCGCGTGAAAAAACTGCTCACACGCTATCTGCTAGCTGATACTACAATGCATACTACCACTACTTCCACTACTGTAACAGTCAAGCTGAATTGGCCAGTTCCTTCAACTGACAAGCAGGGTCAGCCAATATCTAAGCCTCCAACTTCTGTCCATATCTTCACCAAATACTGACAGATTTTCAAAATTCTTCACCGGAACATTCTGCGGCGAATTTGCAATAACATGATCGTTAAATATCGCACCACACTTTAGCTGCATCGCCACGCCACTATGATTAATCAATATTCGGCAAAGATCCGGACGAAAGATAAGAGGCTGAATTTTTTGGCCCATGCTGTAGGTCAGAAACATAGTGACGCCTACTACTGCCAGTTTAAGTGTGAAGGAAGAAATGAGGATAACACTGTGATTCACAAACCTCATCGATGTCATCAAGAAAGTCGACTCCACGACGTTTACAGCACTTGCGTAGTGACCTGTTACATTGAGTTGAAAGTCGAGCCGATCTTCTCGTGCATGTCAGATGGCTTGTTTCCATTTCTTCCTTATACGTTCCCTTCTTATTCATGTTTTGCTTGACAATTTCCTTCTTGTCAATTTCTTCAGTACAGGGCTACAGAAATTAATGATCAGGCTAATCACACACTAATTGTTAAAAATTTTAACAAATAATAATATGGTAAAGGTCCATGGACACCAAAATTAACATATATTATTTATCCATTTTCCTAAAACAGCATAATTTTCTGATAATTTTGACAGGCTGATGACGTCACCGATTGAACACGTTGTCAATGTAAAATACGCATAAAAACATAAGCATTATAAAATCACACTTTCTACCTATGTACTGCTGCAGCTGTCACGAGACACAGTACATTTTGTCATTAAAAATATTAAAATTAGTTGGTAAACACTGACTGTGTTCAACCAGTGACGTCATTTCCAGCCACTTGCCAAGATCAGATTTTTCAGCATAACGAAACGCCATTTTTCGTTAGATTCAGACATTAATTTCATACATTTATAAATCATAAATAAAAATATTATATATACAAAGTGAAATGTCTAATTGAGGTCTACATAAATTTAACAAGTGAGTTTGACCGTGGCCATGGACCTTCAATCTGAAAATTTTTCATTAAATTCATGTCAATAAAACATTAAAAAGTAGATGACATTACGACAAGCATCTGAGTTTAACCCAATCATTAGGGAAAGTAGAAAATCATGGCAAAAATGGCAAAAATTATGAAAAATCACAGCAAAAACACGGCATCAAATCATGGGCCTGCATACCATTATACGGATTAAACTAAACATCTAGCACTGCCTACCATCACTACATCACTACTTTTACAGCCTTGTCGATCGGTCCCTGTGGCAGATTGCCCCAGATAACCTGAAGTGCTTCCTTGAGTTCGGCGCTTGTTTTCGGCTTTGATTTAAGCTTGCGGTAAGCCTCCAACACTGCACCC
>Ga0209367_1013327_pt1 | contig 10594 bp, 9 predicted proteins | sample WorMetLIZISLAND2_FD_187412 | JGI IMG/M metagenome (GOLD analysis project Ga0209367, IMG submission 187412) | Marine gutless worms symbiont microbial communities from Max Planck institute for Marine Microbiology, Germany - Olavius geniculatus... ...
CCACAGCGAAGTAGTCTGTTACAGTGCTATCGATCTTGTAGGTACAAAGGACTTGAAAAAAGGACTTGCTGGCAGAGCCTCCAAGTCCAAGTCCAAGTCCAAGTCCATAGCTTTCAAGTCCAAGTCCAAGACCGAGTCCTTAGAGCCCAAGTCCAAGTCCAAGTCCAAGTCCAAGTCCAAGTCCAAGTCCAAGTCCAAGTCCAAGTCCAGCAAAAACGGACTTAAGTCCGGACTCGAGTACTACAAGTCTGACAGTTACAATTAAATGATTAATCGATTGAAAATCAACTGATCATTAATCAATAATTTGATTAATTAACAAATAATCACCAGTATTTCAGTAAAGCTAGTAACATTCATTCAATTACCTTCTGCATATTCAACAACGACAAATAAGCTAATTCAGTGACAGACCTGTCGTTTGAGCGGTGCATCTTTGTGTGTATTGGCAAATGCTTCGTGCTCAGTCAGAGGCAGGTTAAGCAAGCGTAAACTTCGTGTTGTCATTGTTACGCCTTCCTTTAGCTTCAGACTGTCAAGAATTTCTACCAGTGATGTTACGGCCAGCTTACCCTAACAGCACACAGTCACTAGTAGTAACAGCGGCTTTAGTTATTGAGGTACCAATAACCGTACCGGTAGCAGTGGTACTTGCAGTGAGTGCTATGGTTCCCTTAAACTGCGATTCCAATAGTAAGAAATGTGCAAACAACACAGCAATAATATTAAAAATAGTAATAACAGTGACCAAAAATGTTCACGGTGCTGTCATGATGGCACTACCACTGCGAGAGTTTGCTCAGTTCATCGAATAAATATAGCACAGCACTGGATGGCTACTAGACCTTGGACCAAGCTGGTTGACTTAAGTCACAGATCCACCTAAACTGGCAGCTGTTCTACTATATTCATCATTGCTGTTACTCAACCCCAAAAATTGATAGTCATTTTACCATCCTGCTGAGAGTAAAAAGCTACATTGACCCTGGTGGCTGGTTAACTACCAAAATGGTTTACCTAAATAGGTTTACCCGTCCACTGACAGTCACCTGTCCATGTACTAACTGGCAAGTGCAGAGTAGCAATAATTAAAGAAAGTAGTGATATATAAAAAAAGCAAGCACATTTACATCTTTATACTGGTTCCAAGCTCCTTGTTCCATCTGATGAATGTCAAGGGTCGGCAACGTAAACTTGAAGTACGGTCGTAGATTCTTGTACACATAGACGTACGGTCCAGATGCAACAGCAATAGCTGTGCGCAGAACATGGAATGTCAAGACATTATATGAAATAAACAATGCTCCACTACACTTCAATGTCAAATCAGCCAATTTAAACAGTAACTAAATTTGCATACAGGCATAAAACAAGAGCCCACCCTGACATCTTTTATCCCTACAAATGATCAGGTTGAAACAGTATCGCACTGTTAAAATACACGCATATGCAATCTGGCTGCTGAGTGCTGAAACCCAGCCAAATGTTTTCCACCAAGGTAAATTTAGCACCATTTGGACACCAGTAGGCACTAGATGGTGTATTTCCCAAGATATCAGAAAAAACTGTTTTTAGTTTCCAGGTTATTTCAGCAAGCAATAGATACTGAATAACTATTAGGCAGAATCTGCTCAGTAAAGTTGGCAATCAGGACTGATATGTTTTAGTTGACACATGAAAACAAAACCGTAATCCAACAACGACATAAGGCTCTGAGTCAGTATTCATAACACACATCTAAATAGCCAAGGCCAAAAGCTGCAGAAACATACTGGAGTAAAAAAACAATAATACTGCTGCATTGAAAAACTAAAAACCTAAAAATATAAAAGTGAATAAACAGTTTAGACAAAGCAGTCAGCAATGATCTACCTGGAGTACGTGGATCAACAACGTCCATGTAAAAAGACACAACACCTGTCGGTAAATCAAGCACCTCCTTCTCGGTCATCAGTGATGTGCCTGTCAAAGACCGTAGATATTACAACATTCTCTTCTGCCATACAGATCAACTGTAAACGTTCCATATCATTATAGATACTTAATCAGATTATGAATAATACATACAACCCTGAAAAATGCTACTTTGCCACTACTGGCTGCTATAGCGTAAAAACGGTTGCATCTAAGCACAGACATGCGGCTTATCATAACAAGCACTGCCAACAAGCTTCTTAGGAATGTAAACATCGATGACCTCGAATGACCCTGAATCCAAAAATAGAGACTTTTAGTGATTTTTATGTGATTTTCGACTGCAAAAGAGTGAATTGCGACAAAATGGATGGAGATAGACCAAGATTATCTACGAACAAAAAATACTATAGGCTCTCTCGCATTTCATGAGCATTAGCTCAGATTTCTTGTCATAGGAGACATAGGGTGACTGGGAACAAACTGTACAATATCATGAAAACAATAAAAAACCAAGAATCTAAAGTAAAGCAATTATTCATAAATTGCATCATTACATATCCTGCAGAGCAATTAACAAACCTTTGAACACCTTGAGTTTAATGTTGTCAGCACCACTGCCAAAATCAGCAACGACAAGCTTGAAATCTGCATCAGCATGAATGTCTGAGAACACTATGCAGTGTGAAAATGAATGTAGTGCTGAGACTGGGTCATAGTGTGCATTGATCCACTTGTCACTCCCATATTTCTCAGACGTCATGCTACAAATTAATAACGACTAACACAATTCAACAAAAACAGCTACGGATAAAAAAAAACAGATGTGTGGATCTATGAATGTTGCAAGTGGTAATGTTGTAATCAAGCTGTAACCATACCCAAAAGAAAATGACAATAATCTCTATATATTCGTAACCCTAACCCAATCACTAACTGTAATTTTAAACCCAATTTTAACCCTATCAATAACCATAGCCCTAAACCTGACGTAACATCCGCAAACCCGCAGATCCGCTTTTTTTACCAGAGAACAACAAAAACTTCATGCTGAAAACAAGTTAAATTAATGCAGCATTAAGCAGAGTAAACACTATTACATAACAGATAATAATATAGTACTTGTAAAAGACGTACAGAAAAAAAAAACGATCAGCTATACACAGGGGTTTGACAGTGTACTGCAGTCGTGTGCACGGTCAGTAAGTGTACAGACACTTTGGGAAGTATGGCGTACACTACAGAAGGTCAAACCTCGCAGTTGTCGTATTTTCCATTCGTCAGGTAATCACAAAACATCTAAGCAAACAGATCACGACAAAAACGTTGCGACTTCAAGTACAAAAGCACTTTATTTACAATAAAAAGCGTCACTAACAACACCGGAAATGAGCCGGTTACTATACAGGCATTTGATACATCTAACTGCCAAAAGGACTTGACGAATTCTGCAGTGATGGGCTGATTAGTGATTTGTACCAGAAACCGGGTACCCAGTGTAGTTTAAAATTCGTCGCACCGGAAAATTATTCCTACACGCAGCAGTACGGGTTAGGGTTAAGATTAAGAATATGGTTAAATTTATGGTTAGGGTTAGGAGTACGGTTAAGATTAGGGTTAAGATTAGGGCTAGGGTTAAGGTTATAGTTAAGGTTAGGGTTAGAATTAGGGTTAGCGTTAACTTTAGCCATTATCGTTGACGGACTATATACATAGTTGGTAGGCCTATCACAAACATAATTATTATAAAAGTTTTATATGAAATACCTAACTTTGTGTGAAAATATTAGGTAAACTAAATTAGTAGATGGCACATATATGCCACTTCATAGTCGTTTTTACGCGCGAAAGCAGCTACTGCTTTCAGCGCGTCTTAGCCATCGCAATTCTGTCCGTCTGTCAGACTGTCACACGGGTGGATCAGGCAAAAACGGTCCAAGCTAGGATCACCAAATCTTCACCGTCGGCTGCCTGGAAGACTCTATAGTTTCAGGAACCGTAAAGCTTTTTCATAAATTCGAAAAAGGTCACCCCGAACAAAGGTGCTAAATGAGAAGAGGTGGGCAAAATTTGCGATTTTTGGCCAATAAATCGCTGTATCTCCTGCAGTAACGGTGCGAGATAAGGCTTAGGTTACTATTAATCACTAATAGGAAGTCGTACACTGGCTCTCGATTGAGGCCCAATTCAATGACCTTAAATGACCTTAAACGCCAAAATAGGGGGTTTTATGGATTTTTTGGCGATTTCTGGCTGCGAGACACATTGCATGAGCGAATTGCGCCGAAACCAGTTGAGATAGACATGGACAAGCTGCAAATAAAATTCTCGGCATTGAACGTATAGATTTCGACGGTCCAAGTCTGGATTTTCTAAGTTCATGAAAACCTTCACACGAGGGCATCAAAGAGCGGTATTCCCGTAAACAAACAAATGTTTTTAAGTAAAAAACGTTAATAAAATATAAAAAAAACGTTTAAAACGTTTAAAAAACGTCTATTGCATCTGTGGCTTGTTTTAACTTGTTTCAGTCAGTTCAGTCTGCAGACATTTATTTAAGCACTTTAGATTAACATTACCGTAAAATGCTTCACATTGGAGTATTTAACGATAAATTGAAAGCTGATCTTACTGGCTCGTCATCGAATTTTCCTTAGTTCATGCAAGCTATAGTTTGCCGATTAGTGCAATTTTCGAAAATAAGCCTATATTTTCGCAAAGTAGTGTATAGCGAGGCGTTTTTTAATAACACGTTTGTCGCAAATTTTCAGCAGAGTGCAAGCAATTTTTTGCTTTAACTTGACTCATATTGAAGTCTATCATTAAATCGTGTGATGTGATTAACATAGGCTATGCAAACGCAGTTTACGTAAATAGCGACATCACGTTTGCAGGCTCTATTCTTTTTTTCAGACATCAGCAACAGTGTTACAACAACAACATATATATGCAGGTGTTATGAATGACTAATCATCTAAGTTTTTTTCGTTAAATAACACAAGCAACTGTAGCAACACATTGCGTGTAGTTAATGCATCAGATCCTCCGGGAAATCACGGAAAGCTCCAGATATTATATTTAGAATTATCGTTGTATGATATCTTAAGACGCGTACAGAGCGACTAACTGGACTAAACTGACACGGTTTAGTTTTTGACGAACTGACGAATGGGCAAGCGGGAAAAGCCTATTGGTCATTGGTTGGTACCTACCTGAGGATAGTCACGTAGGCCGCGGATGCCGTTAGACAATGCTTGCTGTATTTGCATTTTGCATTACTGCTTGTTCGTTCGTCAGTTTGTCAAAAAAAATAAATCACGTCAGTTCAGTTCAGTTATGTCGCTCTGTACGCGCCTTTATAATAGTCCAATTGTAGCGGACGTTCATTGGCATGACCTCAAAGTGCGCAAAAGTATCACACATAATCCATATAATTAACGTCACAGAACAGCGTGGTATATTGTCGATTGCCTGAAAAAAATAATAGGCCCCTAAGCGTACTTTTCTCCTATCAGAAGAGAAGAACTAAACGCAGTGGTCCAGGTATACAAATGGGAAAGACTACAGTTCGGCCCTACAATTTGAGCCGTAGAGCTGTTTGGAAATATAATTATTATTAACATAAATAAAAAAATATGTTTGCATACGAAAGCCAGCAGGAAATGCCGTGAACAATAATAACAAAAAACTGCAGTTTCTACGGCTAGATGCCAAAACAGCTAAATCAAATGCAATAAATATGTAATTTATATATAGGCTGCTCTAGTTACTACTTAACTTAACGTAATTAACATCCATAAGTATAGGCCTAAAATACGTAACAATGATGGGATAGCTAAGTATGTGAGTGTGTTTATCGGTCAGCGACGCAGACGATCTCATAATAGTCGACTTCGGAGTCGGTACGGAAGCTGTCAGGCGCCTGATCTTTGCTGTAGTATGAAATGGAACACTGCTGCAGAGATGCAATGAACTGCACCGAGCGACATTTGCGATCCAGTAAGCAAGCGTTCTGGCAGTCGAGTGGTGAGTTGACGTCCGTCAGAATGGCGTAGCTGCGACCTAGTAGAAGATGTCCTGCATAGCGGCGCCACGACACTCGCTCTCCCGCCTCGCAGACTATAAACACGCAACACATTCAGCAGACAAAGTTACAGTACAGTTTAAGAACTTTTGCACTTTACTTCAAATTGTGTTCAAGAGACACAATCCCCAGAGGCTAACAACCGATTCGTTCAGCTGACAAACATGTCGTGCTGGTACTTTGCTCTACACAGTTTGTTTACTGTTATTATTTTATTAATATAGGCCTAGGCCTACGTGGTTTTCTGCTACTGCAAGTCGTTTGTCCTGGGGTTGATCTACCACTTTCCTTCCCTCCCTTTCCTTTGCCTTCCTTTCGCCATCCTTCGTTTCTTCTCTCTGGTTTTTCCCCTCCATTCACCCTCATTTCTAAAATCTAGCTAGAGATCAGGGAGCACAAAGTGAACGCCATGTAACGTATTTATAACTCTCAAAACGCATCTCGTGACAGCAGCATTTTTGTCGTTTATGCGCAATGCAAATGATACAGTTCAATCCAAACACTCCGGGAAGAGTATAAACCCGTTAAGTCCCTTTTCCTTAAATACGGCCCTGACTACTGAGAATTACGCATTAGCTTAGATCGACTTAATCTCTTCCTTAAGTCGCCAACTCAAAACATTCTTTTTTTCAACCTCTAGCCATCTCCAGTGCCCCGCCTTACCCCTCACCCCAGCGCCTCAGATTCGGCGAGTTTCTCTCCGACATTGTGCGCTTTATAAATTAAATTTACTTATTACTTACTTACAAAATGTCACAAACGGTGAAAATGGACTGAATCGGCGTATAAACTTTGACGACACACGTGATTAAGCAACGGAGTGTATGAGTGGAAGAAAGTAGGGGGCCTAATTACCATTCCAAGCACCAGCCTGATCTGCGCCGCCTTCTAAAAACATCGAACCACATTTGGCATAAAAAAGCATCAGCGATATCGTAAAGTATAAAGAGCAAATTGACAGCGTGAACGCGACGAAAGCAACACAGAGGTATATGAGCTTGTCAGTGATCTGCAGTGATCTTACATGTGGCGTTGTGCCTGCACGTCGTGCTGTCGACCGGTGTAAGTGAAGAAGCCGAGCTGCAGGGGTCATGACAGACGGACCAGAGCAGCTGACTCGTGACCGTCTGAACGAGACTGATCGACGTTCTGTTGAAGTAGTGCTCGTTTAGCGGCGGACTGGCGATGGCCATCAGCTCGCTGGCCTGAATCTGATTCGTCAGGCCGATGGCGAACATGCGTATCCCGGCCGCCTTGACGTGGCGTGCTTCGGCGGCGGTCGCCTTGTTGTCGTCCGACTGTCCGTCGGTGATGACGATGCCGACGTTACTGACGTCCGGCCGGTCGCCGTTGGCCGAAGAGAAGACAACCGTTCGCATGATCTTGAGAGCCGAAGACGTGTTCGTCGACGACGCTACGACTGTCATGCCCTTAACAGCCTGCAGACCAACCAGCGTCATCAAAATATTCGGCCTAACTACGTATGAGTATTTTAATAAGTTGTGTGAGTATTCTTTGCCTCGCTTTAAGCCACAGTCGTCTTGCTTGATGCATGTTGTTTACGTTTATTAATGAACGCCATAATAGCAAGTGCAAGTAATCACCGTTGGCAAGCATGTTTTTCTGTATAAATATATCCATAACGTACTTCAAAAACGTTACTTATTTCTAACTTGACCTATTTGACTTCTCTGTCTTGGGCCTTATGCGATGGCGACGACGCGCGCTGAAAACCCAACTTATGTCCAGCAGAGCTCCAGCTGCTCATCGCGCAAGTCAAATATTAATAACTAAGCTTAATATTAGTCCGATTTCTTAGTGGTTTTTGGATGTTTTATCCACCTGTGACATTTATTGCATGTTAACTTACTACATCCACATTACAGTAAACCACACTAAACCAGCGCTTTTTATTCAACACCTTAGCGTATTTAGTTCTGTCGACGTTCTTTAAAGCAATTTCACGTACTTTATGTCAATCTGAACGTTATAAACAATGTGCTGGCGAACAGCGTAAAAGTCATTAACCTGAACCGCTTCTTCCGCGGTGGAGTAGCTGTCCAACTGGAACACGACGCTGGATTCATGTGAGAAGCGAACGAGGGCGACTCTGGTTTCGGTCTGCGACACTCTGAGACTGCGGATGAGCGTAATGACGAAGTCTTTCATCAGGTTCCAGTTGGTGAGGTTGATCGTCGAGTTGGGTTTATCGTAGACGATGCTACCGGACGCATCCAGTACGAAGGCGACATCTGCCCGCGCGTTGCGGCAAGCTGCGATGTAAGCAGTAATATAACGGAGGCCAGTTAATGAATTAATCAAAACACATTACAGGCCTATAGACCTAGTGCCATATTACGTAGCGAACAAATCAAAAGCGCACTCACAATAAAGGCAGTATCTTTACGTCAAAGTATGACACGTAGCAGCCACAAAATGTAAGGGGCTTTGAGCCTTCAGGGCTTCGTATAATCGTCATTTGTTGCACGTATGTTGACGTCGTAAATGCATAACCTTTTCGCCGCACGACGCACGCACTCGCAGTACAAAAAAACACCGCATTTACACCGTAAGTTGCCTACCAAATAAATTTAAGCCAAAATGGAGGTAAAATGGCTGTTTTCAAGGAAAAAACTGCAATATTTTTGTTTAAGTACGAGATGTCTAAAATTTTGCTATAGTTACCTAATAGATAAATGCGCGCATTGCATGCGTTTTCGAGTAGTACCAGCGTCAACAATCTTGGATGACCTTGAACAGCCACTGCGCACTTTGTTGCACAATAGCCTGCATCTCACGGCGCCCGTGAGTAAAACTTGAATGAAGATAAACCCACATTGTCAGCGACAGAAGTGTAACCAATTGATGCTTCCCATGGGCGGCGCCAGAGAAGAGAGGGAACAGGGCTGCCTTCGTGCCCTTGCCCTTGCCCCCTAGCTGCCCCCAGAAAAAAACATTTTGGCGGTAATAAAGTGCCCTTTGGTAAACTTATACATGCCAAAATGTGCCTTATTAAACGTCATTTTTGCAAGACAACACAGATACCCCTTCTTGTGCTCCGACCAGGGGATCTACCCCTGGACCCCACTATATCTTCTCGATGCATACAACAACTGAAATAAGGTCGACATTTGGCCCACCGTGTGCCCTGGCTCTTGATCCCCCCGTTGTTCTCCCAGCTTCAGATTCCTAGCGCCGCCCATGATGCTTCCATTCATTTTCATGCTGTTCACATCAAAATACATGTATTTGCAGCAGCACTCGGTTTCCTTGCTACTACTAACAGGCAGTAGGATTACATGTACGCCTTAATGAATTTTCTTTGATAAATATTAAATAAGTGTTAGGCCGCTTAACATATGGCTCGCCATCTGTTCGTGTAATTGGGGGCTAGCGTCTAATAGGCTACTCGATGCAGTCGGCATCTGTAAGCAACTGGCATTTGTCCACTTGGTACGGCGTACTGTAAAATGCGACTGGTGTCAATTGAATGTTACCGATTGACTGCTATAATGCTGTGAATTCTGAAGAAAAAAACATCGTACAACATCGTCAACCTTATTACTGTACACGAACTTATTTGCACATTAACATTCAATTCGAGGGTTTAGCCTAAAAAATGCCATAGGGAACACACATATCACCTCTGTCAGAAATGTGCAGCTGTCTATTGGAAAATTGCAACTTCTTGTCCCAAACATTTTAGCCCTCGACGCTCCTCAAAGAAAAACAACAAATATCGTTACACAATGAAACGAATTGGTGGCATCACCAGTGGCTGTACATCGTCATTGTACTAATTCGGCGTTTTGAAGCTGTCTCATAAAATTCAGGAAATGCTTCTCGCTTAAATAAATTAGGCTCGTGGAATCTTCATAGTTACGACCGAGACATTGGGCGACCGCGCTTCATCTGGCTGCATTCTGCCTTAAGCTCGTGTAGAAATCGATAAAGCAAACGAATGGTTAAAACATGTTAACATAGAATGTTAGGTTTGACGTATATAAACTCTGAATGACAGCAGAGAATCTCACGTTGAGCGGGGGGCGGATTGCTGCAGAGCAGACGGTCGAGAAGCTGGTCAACGAGTCGGTTCAGATGACTGAAATCCGCGGCATAGATGTAGCTGTAGTCGGCCGGAGCTGACGCCATCTCCTTCAACTGTGCCTCGTCGACGTACTCGGAGATGCCGACCGGGATGAGTCGGACGTCGTCGTGTTTCAGTAGGCGTGCCTCCTGTACGGGGTCACTGTCGACGTTATTGGCGCCATCTGTCAGCAGAACGACGTACTGTTTCCTCGCCACGGCTGCTGGCCCAGTACTAGTCGAGCGCGCCGCTCTGAGCTGAGAGCGAGCCAGTCTCAGCGCTCCGGTCGTGTTGGTGTTTCCACCGAGGAATGGCAACTCACTGATTCTCCGCCGCAGCGTCGCGGCGTCGGTCACGTGACCCAGGCCGATGACGTCATTGTCGGAGACGGATGTGGAGTAGGTGGCTAAGCCGACGCGTGCAGAGCCGGTCTTGAGTGGCATTGCATCGACCACCTCGCTGACGAACCGCAGCATTAGACTCCAGTTGTCTGTTGATGATGATAATAA
>Ga0209367_1013328_pt1 | contig 10594 bp, 8 predicted proteins | sample WorMetLIZISLAND2_FD_187412 | JGI IMG/M metagenome (GOLD analysis project Ga0209367, IMG submission 187412) | Marine gutless worms symbiont microbial communities from Max Planck institute for Marine Microbiology, Germany - Olavius geniculatus... ...
AAAACAGCAAAAATTACAAAAGGTGATATTATTCAGCAGCACATTGACACACAGTCAGTGTGATGCGGGCAATATCGCCTTTTGTAATTTTTGCTGTTTTCGATGTGCAAGTCCTTAAATGTTGCCATTAACAAGTGTATAAACTAATGTTTTGTACATTTATATCATATGTAAGATCAGTGTAATATTGAGAACCGACCGACCGACCGACGACCGACCAACGACGACCTCTGTTCATGTTCATGTTCACGTGACCCCAAAAGGTCAAACTCGTAACCCCATTATCTTTGAGACGTTATATCTCCATATTGGTGCTAGATAGACGCATGGTCACTATGGATCACCCATAGGAAGTCGACCCCCGGGAGTCGAATGGTCACGTGATCGATGACGTCATTTACTGTGTGAAAAAAGCAACCAAAATGCAGTTTTAAAAATACAGGAGAAAATAATGCGCACAAGGAATACATTAGATTGGTTACAATCTAAAATATTTTGTTACTTTTATATCATTGTTTTCTCTAGCGTACGGTAATTCCAGTGGATGTGCGAAGTTTGATCCACGTAGCAGCGAGAACGACAAGAAAGTCAGTTAATTCGCACACGGTAAGCATTGTTCCACCGAGTATCAGGCCCATCGCTCCGCCGATATCACACATTAGAGCCAACAGCGTGTACGCTTCTTGGTCTTCTATGTACGTGTACTTTAACTCCGAGAAAAATATCTGCAGAATAGCAAAAAATAATGTGACTAAGTCTATTGTCACATTACTGCCTTTAGCACAAGATGCAGTCAAAACTTCGTTTAATGTCAACTAAAGTGTCTAGTTTGTCGTGTAAAATGTTTTTATCATTTTACACTCCTGACAATCAATACAAACGTTTTAAAACCTAATACTTGGCACTAAATTTTATTGCAATTGTGAAAGTTCTGTTAAAATAAAACAAAATTAATAGCCGATGTAGGCCCTAGTGTGAAACATGGGCACATTTACATATGGCAAACCTACTAGTGTCGATTTGCATTTTCGTGTTTATTTGTATATTCTTTGATCGACATGGGTTTATAAACGACACATTTGAACCTAAGCTACATGTTGATTTATTGACTTAACAGAAACCCTAAAAAGTTCATATTTGGGGTTCTAACGAAAATAGAGGTGTACTGTTTTCTTGTCTTTCTGGTCCAAATGAATCTCAATTTGCATTTCAGCCACCTAGAGTGTATAGAATAATGCTATACCCAAAATGTTAAGGTTGGATTTATTACCATCGCCGAGATATAAACAAATTTCTAATGTTTGACATTGTAAAAACAAACAACGACATACGCCATCCTTATGTGCAGTCGAGTTGATCTGTTGTAAAACATAACGTGTTTATAAAAATAGCGCAGCTAACTAAATAGTGTATCTATACCTCCAACAAGCAATAATCCATTCGGAATTTATTAATTGTTATGTTGAGACGCAGAGAGTCCCGTGCAGCTTTCACTTGATGATTCGACAACATCGCCTGACTGATCTCATGCTTATACGACAGATGGCGACACTGACGTGGACAGTTGCACGTAGCTGCCACGTTCTTGCTCACGTAGTTCAATTTGCTCTCAACTGCGCACTCGAAATATTCCTTCGGACTGCAAACTGGTACGTCACCTGGAAACAACAACGACGAAGTCGCACATAATGTGCACTATATTACGACTAAAATGACATTCACTGTCTGAATTTTTGTCACAATAATTTAAAAAGCAGTAGGCTACCGTAAAAATGTTGAACTTTCCGCTCTTCTGTAGCCTAGCCTACCTGCTTCGCCGTCCAACATCTTTGCTCGACTGCGATTTTGTGCAAATAATTTTACGATATGATGCGATACTATACGTTACGAATTTGCACTTGAAAACTGACAGACAAGCTGTCAGTTTAATTTAGCACATAAACTTTAAAAACTGATATGATATGAATGAAAATAACATAAAATAAAATAAAACTAGGAATTTGGGGCAAAGCCCAACGTGAGTCCGCCCGGCGCCTCAAGTCCAATTGGGAGAAAATTAGGGGAGTAAAATTTCCCCGGCACCAAAGTCACGTAACCCGAACTCAAATGCATTGGCATTCGCCGAACGCGCATTGTCGATTTAGGGTAGATCAACATGAGCTCTTATAACTTTGTTCGTGGTGGACCGAAGTTCACCAATTTTTTGATCAACGCCGAAAAGATCGTTTTCGTCAACGCCGTTTATGTTTTGTCGCTATCTTTGTCGGTTCCAGAGACATTTGCGCTCAAACTCGAAAGTTGTCGTAAATCGCACCGATTTTTGAACGTTTTTTGCCCTCCCAAATTTTAAGGAAGCGGGGGGCGGTGCCCCCAAATGTTGTACTTGCGTTAACATTCCAACCTAGAGACACGTCAAGTGCCAAAGTTTCGTCGGGCTACACCCCCTAACTCCGAAGTTATAAACGCTTCTCTATTGCATTTTAAGCCAATTTTTGTTTCCCTTTGAAAAAAGTTGTATAAGGGGGCCCCTATCACCGGTGGGAGATGCGCTAGTAAGAATTTGTCATTCTCTAACCGGTGTAAAAAAAAATTGAGGGCGCAGCACCCCCTAGGGGCCGAAATATGCTCTTCCGAAAAATGCGCTTTAGGTGGGTACGATTTCACATCGAGATCTACAAGGGTACTGGACCAAACTTCACTAAACTTGTTTCGCCTAACGCAGGAGGAATCGCGGCAAATAAAATATATGTCCGATTTTGAATATCTTCATCCGTTCCGGAGATATTCGCCGCCGAACTTCGAAGTCGCCCGAAATCGAAATAAATTTTGCTTTTTTTGGCCCGTAAAATTTTTTAAAAGAAGGTCTCCCCCCGAAGTTTTGGACAGGCATTATAAAACTGGGTTTAGTACTAACCACTGTGCAAAATTTTACGCCGATCGGCCCACGCATCTCGGAGATCTCGCGTTAAAAAAGAAAACACCTGCAGTAAAACTCAAGTCCGCTCCACAAGCTATCGCTTCAGGGCGGACTAATAAAAGTATAGTTATAATGTAAAACATAAACAATCAAGAAACTGCCTAATATTGAAGAACTAAAACGATAAAAATAACGATAACTAAAACTAGAAAAAACTAAAACGAGAAAAAACGCAAGCAAGTCTAAATATTCGTAACAGAAAAACACGCAGTCTTCTACTAAGCCACTTTATTTACCAAAAACAGTTAATATTGGTAATATTGTTTATAAAAATAACACAAGCTTAAAAATTAAACCTACCTTGCATATGGACCATCTTACAGTTACAGTCGCTAGTGACATAGTTGTCCTCGCACTGGGTTAGACATTTCGTCTGAACGTAGCCAGTAGATGGCTCACATTTTCCGTATGGACTCGGCATTCCTGTCGCCTGCACGCGTTAACAGTTTAGGCTACATAAACACATTAGTGGACATATTTGACATGCGCAGTTGTTCTGCATACCATACGAATGTAATTTTTCAAATATTTTATTGGCGCCTGGCAGTAAATTACCTCACAAGGCTTTGGAAAAATAAAATTTAGGCCTACATCTGAAATAGCGCAAAGCTGTGAAAAATAAATAGGAAAAATTGCCACCAAAACACAACGTGAGTTTATATTATTTACGAAGACAATTAGAAATACCTGTATATTAATTGTATTTCGTTTATCTGCCTAACGACATACTCGATGACTGAAAATATTGAATATAGGCTCATGTGTGGGCGTCAGTACGGTTAAACAGTGTATTACGCGAGTGTAGCAAAGCATAATGCACAGTGTTGAAACGTATTTTTATGGCCGCGCAGATCGATGGCGGGCTCTGTCTGAACGCGCGTGTGATATACGAACGGAATACGCTATCAGTCGTCAGGCTTGAGTAAAGTGACTTATAACATTTCATACATTATAGTGAGAGATAGGAGGACTCAGTCACAAAATAAGCTTGGTTAGCAAAGTCACGTGTTTGCTTACCAATTGTGCTGTGACTGCAATTCGAGTCAAGAAGCCGGGAGAGACTATTAGTCCGCGTTCCAGCATCATTGGCACCTCATTGGAATCATGCAAGAACACCTGCAAACTACTTAACCGTAACACTGCATCGTGTTCCAAAAAACAAAACCTTGCATTATTTATAATAAGTTAATCCGAAGTCTTGTTTTAAGAACACGGTGCAAAAAGTGCAGCAGAACAGGCAAGTTATTGGTGACCCATGTTTACGAAAAAGTGAGGCAGCAATAACAGAGCTGGACGTTTGCTGGAAGTTTGCTGGACGTTTGCTAGATAGTGTAAACACTCCACTAGGTTACTGAGAATATCAAAGATATCAATTTTAATCGCAATATAGTTTTCAGAAGCCAAAAAAATACTCAATGTGACACTTTTTGTTGATGGCAAAATAGCAAAGTAGATACTAACAGAGGTACAAAAAAAGCAAAAAATAAAAACTCGAAAATTGCGAAAATACCAGCACTTAAAACAATTTAACGTTTTAATTTACCCGAAAGCCGGCAGCTGCTGACACGGTGCTGAGATAATCATCTTGATTAACGTAAAGCACCAGGGACAGACCGCTAATTGAACCCGCCTGGACGCTCGTGTAGTTCATACTTGCTGTAGTTTACGTACAAACACAGTAACATAGATAACGCAGTAATCGTAATAAGATCGTGTTGTGATTGTTTTTTAACAGAAAACACTGGTCCAGACCCCCTATTAGGCCTGTACTCTAACAGACGTGATTCGTTAGTTGCTACATATCTGTCAATCCAACTCGAGTCCAGCGTTTCCTTAACATAGTCTAAGTACATGTTTCTGGTTTTTTACGCGCGAGAGCTAGCATAGCTAATGTACTAGATATAGCGGGTATTAGCTATGGTAATTCTGTTTTGGTGTCCGTCCTGGTGTCCGTCACGTCCCGGTACCGTTCCAAAACTAGGTGAGATAGAGACTTCGGGTTTCCACCGCACGATAGCTTAAAGTCACTAGTATTTTGTGACAAAATTTTGTGCCGTTGGGTAAAGGAAGTCCCCCAAGCGCAAGGGAGAAATAAGGGCACCTCCCGAAAAAGACGTTATTTTACCGCTATTGGCTTCTCTAGCGTAAAAATAGTTGCAGATAGGCACGGACATGCTGCTTATCATAACAAGCACTGGCAACGAGCTACTGAAAAATGTCAATTTCAATAACTTTGAATGACCTTAATCCTCCCTCCCCCAAATAAGGGTTTTTAGTGATTATTTGCAATTTACGGCTGCAAAAATGTGAATTGCGACGAAATGGATGGAGACAGACCAAGATTACCTGCAAACAAAAACTACTATAAACTCTCGCGCCTCTCATGAGCATTAGCGCAAATTTCTTGTATTAAATGACTACACGGTTTTGAATGACTGTTTACACGGGCACAGATCTAAGTTGACAATAGCAACAAATTCTACCTGGATTAAATGTCATACAAAAACCCATGTTGGTCACGGTTTTCTTGAAGTAAAGTTTAAAGTCGCCGCCACACCACTTCGAATTGTAAATGCACTGCAGTAACATGGACAACGTATTTGGTCAATTATTAGCATCTAGTTTTAACGATATGCCAACTGCATAATAGCCTATATTTTCAGCAGCAGAGTATCGACGTTAATCTAGCTATTTTAGAAAAAAAACAATAATAAACATATATGCCTTCATTAAGACATTTACAACTGTTTAAAAATAAAATTGACTTGGTTGCAATGTTAGGGCAAAAAGAAAATACGAAAAAGCCACACACAAATCAAGTCCGAACCGTACTTACTGATATGATTGCGTCATGGGGGGATTGCGACATAGCCTCGTAGGCTTTGTACCAGTCGATGTTATCGAAGTCATAACCGGTGAAGTTTGGGTAAAATCCTGGTTCCGGAGACGGAGGAAAAAGATGCTTGATCATTTCCGCATGACCTATGTTAGAAATTAAAACAGACAAAAACGCTAAGCCGAAATTTGCGTTAAAGCAAAATGTCATCGCCTATTAAAAGGCGACAATATTTTAATCCTTAGAACAAAAAAAAGCTCAAACAACAATCTACAGCATAATGGTTCTAGAAAATCTTACCGAGTGCTGTCGCTCCTGACAACGTCATAACGTTCTCGCTACAAAAGGTGACTGACGGAAACCTCATTCTCGCCACGTGTTCGACACGTATATTGACGTTCGTCGGATGCGAAAAATAGTACTTGGTTCGATTTAAGATCTGAAACGTGGTGAAAGATGCTCCGGCAAGCAGTAGAAGTACCCAGACTGACCGTCGGAACATTGACGCTGACGGATTGGCGACGTAGCGAAGTCCGACGACCGACGCCTCTGAACAGAAAGCCTTTAGCTGGATCAACCATGGCGTCGCTCTAGTCGCTTTTGCCTTAGTTGACAGCCCCATTTCTTTTGAGATTCAAGTCCTAGTCGTCCGACATGTCCGACGCCAAGCTGCTGTCGTGTGACATTTGACGATGCCGTATGTTCATGCGACGCCGCCTGACGTTTATCTGACAAAATGTCGCCGCTGCTGCTGCTGCTGTCGCTGTTAAATAATGTATCGACTCAACAATGTCGCAACATGTGACAAGCTAATCAATGTCGCGCTTCGTTGCACAGAATTAATTTGCAAGGCAAAACCGTTAATAACTTTCAGTGTTTTCACATGAGAATAATATTAGATACGTTACTGATAAGATGTACAAACGGCAGTTATTTATGTGAAGAGCCGGGTGGCCCGGGTACGAAGCACTGTGAGGGAAAAGAGCCTCCTCCTGGGCCTATTCCTGGTTACCCCTAAGGGTCTGGGGTGCTTCTGACTGCGAGTGGAACCGAGCGTCCACTTCTTTCTAGTTTTTATGATGTGGTGGAAACAGGACTTGAATTTACGTAAGTAATTTCCTGCAATAGACCCTCAACCGCCGTCGAAAAGAAGGTTTCCTAAAATTTGGCTAAAAGAAAATCCCGAAAAACCGACCCAAAATTTAGAAAAAAACGAAACAAACTAGTGACCTTAAAAAGTGAAAACTAAAGGACAGGAAAATACAAAAGTACCCGGCGCTCGGTTTGTCGACGGCAGAGAGCACCCACTAGAAGCACGAGCAGTTCAACGTTCAGTCGGTCACACCAACACGTCAAAGCAGAACTCGCCGACGACGACGTAAGAATGCAGTACAGCACCAGTAGTTAGGGCGGCGACACGGCCAGTCAGACTCTACACACGGGTCCGGAAAGCAGAGAGACGAGAGAAGCAGCCAAAAAGTCACACCAGCCAGTCCCGGAAGAGCAGCAGAAGAAGAGAGAGAGCTAAGGCCTGGCCCTAGTTCATATATCGTAAGCAAAGGGGGGATCTGTGCTGGCCAGAGGCTGTACAGCAAAGAAAAAAGGGGGGGGAGTCGGTGCTGTAGATGCCTGCACTAGACAGCAGCGACAAGAGAAAAGAGGGGTCTGTGCCGGCCAGAGGCCACAGAAGATAAGAAAGAGGGGGGAGGGGGTTGGTGCTGTCCGACCCGGGTAAAACTTACAATGTTCAATCGATTACTCGATCAAACCACATTTGTGTAAGCGCCATGTCACGAGCGAGTCACAGTTGCATGTTTATAGGCTATGGGGGTGGGGTTATGGCGTGCTGACAGCAGAGAGAAGACACAGGAGAGAGGGGGGAAGGAGAAAATTTATTAAAGAATAACTCATAAAAAATTTCAAATTTTTTTTTAAATATAGAAAAAGTCTACTTAAAAGAAGAAGCTTTAGGGAATATTTATATGGGGTGTATGGATTTAATTTATACCGTTAAAAAGCTGGGGGTAAAACTGAGCCAAGTTAAAATCAAAAAAATTTGAAGCCGCGACTTTTACATATGTATAGGGCCTACTGCGCAACGACATCATTCACGCGGTTTTACAGCAGCATTAGATGTCGTGATAACTGCGACAATAATTTTACGCGCAACAGCAGAATGCTTCGCGCGTCTTAGCCGTGCCCTAAATTTTCGTCCGTCCGTCTGTTCGTCCGTCACACACTGGATCTGGATTAAAACGGTGCACGTTAAGATCATGAAATCTTCACTCAAAATTTCGTGTCGCCAGGTGACGGAGGTTCTCTTCGAACAAGGGCGTCAAAGAGAAGCGTCCCCCTTAAAATTTCTTAGTAAATTTTTAGTTTACCGCTATTGGCTCGTCTAGCGAGTAGCGTGAAAACGGTTGCAGATATGCACAGACATGCTGCTCATCATGACAAGCACTGGTGACGAGCTTTTTACGGTTATCAACAACGATAACCTTAAACGACCTTGAACCCTCAAAATAAACAGTTTCGTAATTTTTGCGATTTCGCGTTGCGACACACATGTCAAGATTGAATTGCATCGAAATGGCTGGAAATAGACCAAGACAACCTGCAGACGAAACTTGCAACGTTAAAAGTAGATTTTAGCGCCGCAAGTTCCGACCTTCTATAGGTTCAAGGACGCCGGCGCACGCGGGCGTCAAAGAAGAGTATTCCCTATATAGAAGTGGTTATTTTACCGCTATTGGCTCGTGTAGCGTGAAAACGGGTGCAGATAGGCACAGACATGCTGCTCCCAATAACAAGCACTGATGACGAGCGTTTTAGTAGTATTAACATCAATGATTTTAAGTAACCTTAAACCCCTAAAATAGTGGGTTTTGTAATTTTAGGCACACATACAGACGAAGACAACCTGCAAACCGGAACTGAAATAGCTGTCACGCGTCTCATGAGCTTTGCTGAAATTACTTGTTTTGCAATCAATTTACCGGATTCGAGTAAAGATGTTTTTGTTTTATTTAAAAAGTTGCTTTTTAAACCGTATATGTAATAATAAAAATTGCACCGTATTTGATGCTTTTATATTTTTCATTTAAAAAGCCGGGACATTCGCCACTAGGTGTTACATAAGTGATTAAGGAAAAATAAACATACCGATATAACAGACACAAAACCGGCTCACATTTTCTGAGTCATTTATATTGAACAAAACTGATTGCAAGTTTTTTTGCAGGTTAGCCGCAACTTGTTCGCCAACTTATCCGTCTTTTTTTACACCAACCTGGCAGCTGAGCTGCCATTTTCAGCGGCTTGTTAAAGTGTACGTCATGTTATGACACACCTCTCGTCACGCACGTATTGTATAGTGTTGTTTCGTATTGAAGGAATTTTGGTTACACTAGTTTTGCTACCAAAGCCATCACCGATCAGCACACCGCGTGTTGTATATTTTTGTGAGCTTTTTATTACATGTAAACCGGCAAATAGCCTATCTAAATCATTGTCGACTGTCGAATGCGGCAAATGCTGCATGCGTGCACAGCTGACTGTTTATTTATATTGATGTCAATTGTGAATTCGAATGTTGACTCTTTCTGTAACACCATCAGTGCTATAGAGCAAATGGACATTGGTAAATAATGATTGATCGCCTTTACACACGACTTTGTTACAATGTTTAATCGATTATTCGATCAAACCACATTTGTATAAGCGCCATGTCACAAGCGAGTCAGAGTTGCATGTTTATAGACTATGTTTCAATCACAAAGGGGTTAGACTGTGTGACACTGATGATGAATGCTTTTTGTTCCAGCAACTTAACAATGTTGCGCTGGATAAACTATCTGTGCCAGCATTGGCTGCTTCGAGTATTCCAGCATCCAGCTCTGCAGGTAAACCTATCCTTAGCCACGGCGGCCCAATACTGAGTTTAAAATAGCTTAGCCTATAGCTCGTATATATGTGACAATCTGCTATCTCAGCTTATCGTTATTAACTGCAGTGCTAATAAGTGAGTAAGTAACGCTGAGTTATCGTATCTTCGTCAGATCAAAATGCAGTCATACGCAGGTAAAATCAGTATCACACAGTTTACGAAAAACATTGCATAGGCGCATAATAATCACAGGCTGAACGGTAGTTCAAGCCCTGTGTTAACGGCGACTTCTCTTTCTTATGAGAAAGCTAAAAATTCGACCCCCCACAGAATCAAAACCCCTGATCCGATTGAGATAAAATTTGGGAAGGTTGATTACGTCGGTGAGGGGACCCGTCGTGCAAAATTTTATGCAAATCCCTCCAAGGGGGGTTCTCGGCAAATGGGTGAAAGGTAAGCAAAAAATTGTATCTTATATATGACTTTTTTCCTTCCGCTCACCCACAGGTCAGACCTTCTAAGGGATTTTCACGCTTAATGCATCAAACGACGCGGTTCTGCACAAGAGAGTGCCTTTTTGGGGTTAGAAAATCAAAATTAAATATTAAATGTATTTATTCACAAAAATCAAAAAAATTACAATGGCGCCTATGGCGAAAATTAAGCAATTATTTAAACGGTCATAACTTTGGCTGTGTATCAGATAGAGTTGTAATTTTTGGTTCTAGGTATGGTTTTCGAGGATGACCAATCCAGTGTTGTCATTTAATTTCACCCCGGACCCTCCCTGGTTACCATGGCAACGAAATTTGGGACAAAATGGGCTATAACTCGGCTTGTGTAAGAGATATCTGCGAGATTTTTGCGCCTATAGGGGGGGGGGTTTTCGGGAATG